>ENA-ORXT01002481-ORXT01002481.1-marine-metagenome-genome-assembly--contig:-NODE-2481-length-22116-cov-3.933527_pt1 | contig 22116 bp, 10 predicted proteins | sample MGYA00237868_ERZ511482 | MGnify/ENA metagenome assembly ERZ511482
GATCACTGAAAGTACAGGTCCGAAGATTTCTTCTTGAGCGATCTTCATCGGCGTTTTCACTTGGTCAATGACGCTCGGTCCGATCAGAAATCCGTCACCTGCGAAATCCTGACGTCCGTCAAGCGCGATGCTTGCGCCCTCGTTACTGGCAACGTCCATGAACCCGGCCACGCGATCAACGTGCTCACGCCGAATCAGAGGCCCCATGTCAACGTCCTCATTTCCGTCGGAGGGACCGACGCGCATACTGCCTGCGTGATCATTGAGACCATCTACCAAAGGGTCACCAATGGAACCGATGGCAACGGCAATGCTGCCGGCCATACAGCGCTGACCACCACAACCAAAAGCCGATGCGGTGAGCGCTTTGACCGAAAGATCCAGATCGGCATCAGGCATAATGATCAAGTGATTTTTAGCTCCACCGGCGGCCTGGACTCGTTTCCCGTTTTTCGTACCCGTTTCATAAATGTATTTTGCAATCGGCGTTGAACCAACGAATGAGATGGCCTTGACATCAGGATGAGTAAGTAACGCATCGACGCATTCTTTGTCACCGTGAACGATGCTGAGAACGCCCGGTGGTAAACCGGCTTCCAACAGCATCTCTCCGATTAGGTTCGCCGAGAGAGGCGTTTTCTCAGACGGCTTGAGCACGAATGTGTTTCCGCACGTCAGCGCGACGGGGACCATCCACATCGGAACCATCGACGGGAAATTGTAAGGCGTGATGCCAACGCAGACGCCCACCGGATGACGATTGGTTTCAGCGTCAACGTCTCTGGCGATGTTGGCCATCGTGTCACCAACGCTCATGCTGGGGATGCCACACGCAAATTCAACCATCTCAACGGCGCGTTGAACCTCGGCCCGCGATTCTGCTAACGTCTTGCCGTGTTCGCGTGTGACCAAGGCCGCAATTTCATTGAAGCGCGCATCCATGATTTGACGAAGACCGAACATGACGCGCGCCCGCTCAACCACCGGCGTTTCACTCCATCCCGCCAACGCATCAACGGCACCTTCAACTACTTTATTGGTCTCCTCTGTTGAACTAAGCACCACTTCGGCGATCGCCTGACCGGTGGAAGGATTGAAAACTTCGGACGTGCGTTGGGACGATGCAGAGATCCAATTTCCGCCGGACAAGTTGGGAACACTTTCTAGTGCCGATGTTGATTCAGTTGTTGACATTGCTCACCCTAAGAGTTCATTAAAAAATTTTGCGTAACCTCTTGTTAAGATCTTCCTAAGATCCCAAAAAAGATGATTCGCTAAACAATCATTGTTGGTGCCACAAATCGGAAATAGCAAGGTCTAAAACGGAAACTTTATGATAACATCTTTTTACTAAACAAGATTCCAACCCATTTTTCGTTACGAGGTTCTTTCATGTCACGCAATGTTAAAGGTGCTTTGATCCAAGCGTCGCTTTGTGAGCCGGCGACTTCCCCAGTGCAAAAAATTAGCAAGGCAATGATCGACAAACATGTCGACATGATTGGTGAAGCCGCCAAAAAAGGTGCACAGTTTGTTTGTCTTCAAGAACTTTTCAACGGCCCGTATTTCTGTGCCGAACAAGACCCAAAGTGGTACGAACTGGTTGAACGCATTCCCGACGGACCAACGGTAAAACTGATGCAAGAGCAGGCGAAGAAGCATCAAATGGTAATCGTGGTTCCAATCTACGAAGAGGACATGCCCGGCGTATATTACAACTCGGCCGCCGTTATTGACTCAGACGGTTCGTATCTTGGTAAGTTTCGTAAGATGCACATTCCCCATTGTGCTCCGGGATTTTGGGAGAAGTTCTATTTTCGTCCAGGGAATCTTGGCTATCCAGTGTTTGACACGACCGTTGGCAAGATCGGCGTCTACATTTGCTACGACCGACACTTCCCCGACGGAGCCCGTTGCTTGGGGCTCAATGGTGCTGAGATCGTGCTCAATCCATCCGCTACGGTCGCGGGACTTAGCGAGCATTTATGGAAGATCGAACAACCCGCGCATGCCGTCGCCAACCAATACTTTGTCGGGGCCATCAATCGACCGGGCTCCGAAGCACCTTGGAACATTGGCGAGTTTTACGGTCAAAGCTACTTTTGTGATCCGCGCGGCCAAATAATCGCCGAGGGATCACGAGACACCGATGATATTGTGATTGCAGATTTAGACTTGGATATGATCCGCGAAGTGCGAAACACTTGGCAGTTCTTCCGTGACCGCCGTCCTGAAAGTTACGGAGCAATTGTGAAACCGTAATGACAAATTCCCAACCCGACAATCAAAACGAAGATGCCACAACCGACAGCCAATTGAGCCAGGTTTCCGAAAATGAAGCGCTCGATAAAGGGGGTGTCCTCTATGGGCTTGATGATAAACCGCCCATGCCCCGCGCTATTGCTTTGGCGTGTCAACACGTCCTGATGATGTTCGGGTCGACCGTCGCGGTACCGCTGCTGCTAGGTCCAAGCATGGGAATGGACAACAATCAAATTGCCATCCTGATCAGCAGCGTGATGCTCTGCAGCGGCGTCGCGACCTTCATCCAAGCCACATTTGGGTCTCGGTTGCCAATCGTTCAGGGTGTTTCGTTCAGCTTTTTGGCGGCGTTCGCGTTCATCATCGCCACGGTTCAAGCACAAGGCGGCACGCCTGCGGAATCAATGCAGTACATCGCCGGTTCCATTTTGGTCGGTGCCGTTATCGAGATGACGATTGGGTTTTCAGGGCTCTTTGGGATGATCCGCCGAGTTCTATCGCCGGTCGTCGTTGGCCCGGTGATCATGCTGATTGGTCTTGCGCTTTATCAGTTCGGTGCTCCGATGGCTGGATTGAGTTGGCCGATTTCAATTCTGACGATGACCCTTGTGGTTGTCTTTTCATACGTGCTGGCTCGCAACCGCAAGATTTTTCGCATGTTTCCCATCTTGCTGGCAATTTTGATCAGTGTGGGCGTCTGCGCTGTATTGACCTTCAGTGGTCTGATCGATTCAACCCATTCGGCGTACTTAAATACTCAGCACGTCAATGCGGCGAGTTGGCTGCGGGTCAATCCAGCAGAAGTATTTCTCCCTTGGGGCGTTCCCAAATTTCAACTGGGATTCGTTCTGGCGGTGCTGGCTGGTTTTCTGGCGTCGATGATCGAATCCTTCGGCGACTACCACGCTTGCAATCGAATGGCCGGCGGTAAGGAATTGACGTCAGAGCAACTGTCGCGCGGGATTGGTTGCGAGGGCGTCGGGTGTGCGATCACTGGGCTTTTGGGTGGGTTCAGTTCGACTTCCTATTCAGAGAACATTGGTTTGGTAGGCATCACCAAAGTCGGGAGTCGTTACGTTGTCCAAATCGCAGCAGTGATCCTGATCGTGATCGGGCTGATTGGGAAATTCGGAGCGATTGCTGCCGCGATGCCCAAACCAATCGTCGGCGGATTGTACTGCGTGATGTTTGGATTGATCAGCGCCGTGGGGATTAAGGAACTGACCAAAGCGGATCTGGACCTCGACCGGAATTTGTTTGTTGCCGGTTTCTCTTTGTTCATGGGTTTGAGTGTTCCTTTCTATTTTGGCTCTGACGCTGGCATCGCATTGCTTGAACAGATTGGCGCTTACTCAACAGGACTTAAAGACGTCGTCGGAGCGATCGGCAATACTGGCATGGCCGTGGCGGCGATCATTGGTCTGACTTTAGACAACACGCTGCCAGCAACACGAGAACAACGCGGCTTGTCGTAGACATTCCTCGGAACTTAACATGAGGGACTTCAGCGATTCTACCTGTTCGAATTATTTCCATTATCCTCAAAATTAACTAAGATATTTTAATCACGTTGAACCGCCGCCAAACCTAACTAACACTGCTTTAGCGCAGGCTGACGATCTCAGCGGCAAGGCGGCCGGACGATAAGTATGGCGACGGCTGCATTTAATCGGCTGTTTTAACTGGCTGCATTTAATCGGCTGTGACACCCGCGGCTAGCGCCTTGCGGCTCATAAGATATTTTCGTTCATCGGCCAGGCTTCAACCTCTCTAGAAAAAAAGGCAACACAATGGCAGATCTATCCACAACGGTCAACGGACTAAAAATGCCCAACCCCTTTGTGATCGGGTCGGGCCCTCCGGGCACTAACGCCAACGTGATCGGTAAAGCCTTTGATGAAGGTTGGGGCGCGGTGATCGCAAAAACGATCAGTTTGGAGGCTGAAAAAGTTATCAATGTTCAACCGCGCTACGCGCGCCTCCGCAGCCGTGAGTCAAAAGAGATTTTTGGCTGGGAGAACATCGAACTGATCAGCGATCGAAGTTTTGAGACTTGGATGGATGAATTCAAGTCGATCAAAGACAAATACCCTGATGGGATTTTGATCGCTTCGATCATGGAAGAGTACCGCAAAGACGCGTGGTGCGAGATCGTCGAAAAATGCCAAGACGTTGGCGTGGATGCGTTTGAGCTGAATCTGTCCTGTCCTCACGGATTGCCAGAACGAAAAATGGGTTCCGCGATGGGCGTGAATCCAGATCTGGTTGAAGAAGTAACAGGTTGGGCGATGGCCGTCGCCAAGGTCCCCGTCTGGGCAAAAATGACGCCCAACGTGACGCGCATCGAAGACCCCACTTCGGCGGCCTTGCGCGCCGGTGCCGATGGGATTGCGGCGATCAACACGATCCGCAGTGTCCTGGGCGTCGATCTTAAATCGCTGCGCCCCGAGCCATGCGTCGAAGGTTACACCACACCCGGCGGGTATTCATGCCAGGCCGTCAAACCGATCGCGCTGCGTAACTGTATGGAGATTGCGACGTTGATTCAATCGGACTTCGAGGGCCGAACGCTCAGCGGAATCGGTGGTGTCGAAACAGGGCAAGACGCGGCCGAGTTCATCCTTTTGGGTTCGGATACCGTTCAGGTTTGTACCGGTGTGATGAAAATGGGTTATGCAATGGTCAAACCCATGATGGACGAACTGGCCGCATTCATGGATGAACACGGTTTTCATTCGATCAGCGATTTTAAAGGGCACAGTTTGCAATTTTTCCGCACACATGCCGAATTGGTTGAAATTCAAGCCGAAGCACGGGCGAAGAAGAAAGCCGCACACGCAGAGAAGAAAGCGGCCCAATCGGGTGACGATAAGATGATTCGAGAAGACAACCAATGGACCGGCGATGATTTCGTTGACCAGAGCGATGCCCTTTCTCGTGGTTAGTGATTTGTCACGGTGATAGCTTCGGGTTGCGAATTTGATGCTCTAACAAACCATTTGAGTCGTATCATTGGAGTCGTTTCATTGGAGTCGTATTTCAAAAGTGGTTGGGTTTGCGGGCGAGGAATTCCCCTCGTCCCAGCGTTCCTACGAATTCTCCATCGCGCACTTGGACTTCGCCGCGCACCGTGACCACCGACGGACGACCCTTTGTCTTCCAACCTTCAAACGCACTGTAGTCGACCTTCATTTGCTGCGTTGCGGAGGAGATCGTGCCCGAGTATTCGGGATCGAAAATGACAAGATCCGCGTCACTTCCGATTTGTATCGCGCCTTTACGCGGATACAGCCCGAACAACTTGGCCGCTTGCGTACTTCCCGCATCGACGAACGTATGAAGGTCGATTTTTCCGGCGACGACTCCGTGCGTGTACAGCAGATTGATCCTATCTTCTACCGACGGAAGGCCGTTGGGGATCTTGGTGAAGTCGTCCTTGCCCATCGTTTTTTGGTCGCCAAAGTCAAAAGGCGCATGATCGGTCCCGACGGTGCTGATTAAGCGATTGCGAATTCCGTCCCACAGGATCGCCTGATTACGTTTGTCACGAATAGGCGGCGACATGACGTACTTCGCGCCCTCGAAATCAGGTTTTTCAGCGTAGGTTTTGTCCAACACCAGATACGGAATCACGGTCTCAATCCACGCGTTAACGCCTCGATAACGGGCCGCTTGAGCAGCCTTAACCGCTCCGTCGCACGAGGTGTGAACGACGTAAACGTGAGCACCGGTCAACTCTGCGAAGGTCATTAAATGGTTGACGCCGGCCGTTTCGACGGACTCCGGACGAGACGGTTCGTGGAACTCTGGCCCTGTTTTTCCAGCGGCGATGAATTCGGTTTGAAGCTGTGCAACCGCCGTTGCGTTCTCGCAATGCGCCGTCACGATCACGCCCAGCTCTTTAGCCAGCTTCAATGTATTGAACAGTTCCTCGTCATCGATTCCAAAGGCACCTTTGTATGCCAGGAAAATTTTGAAGGACGCAACGCCGCGTGAAACAAGTTCGCGTAATTCTTTTTCGGCTGCTTCGTCGAATTTTGTGACGCCCATGTGGAAGGTGAAGTCGACCGCCGCAAGCCCCTCCGCCTTGGATCGCCACAATTCAAACGCTTCGATCGGTGATTCCGCGCGGCTGGGGCAGCACATCTCGATCAGCGTCGTCGTGCCTCCAACCAGTGCGGCCTTGCTGGCGGATTCATAGTCATCCTTGGCGTACGTTCCCATGAACGGCAAATAGATATGAACGTGCGGGTCGATGAAGCCTGGAAAAACGTATTTTCCCGTCGCGTCGATGACTTCTGCATCAGACGGTACCGGCAGATCGTTTCCGATCGCAGTGATCAGCTCACCTTCAACCAGGATGTCCGCGATGTAATCATCGGTGGCGGTGATGATACGACCATTTTTGACTAATAAAGACATACACTCTCCAAAGTTGATGTTCTTAACCGGTGGCTAAAGACAAATATTCGTCGCACGACTGCCCTATTCGCCAAGCCCGCCGACGGCTCAGCGACGTCCAAAATTCTCGGCGACCGTGCTGCGCCTGTTACGAAGTGCAATACTCGTCGGCAATCGAAATCGCTTGAGAGATGATGCCGAGTCCCTCGTCCACTTCCTCCTTGGTGATGTTCAGCGGTGGAGCGACGAAAATCCAATTCCATCTGACAAAGGTAAACATTCCCAACTCCCTAATTTTGGCTGACATGCGATTGGTCGCCTCCATCTCCTGGGGCTTGGCGTTCCAAGGCGTGACGGGTTCCTTCGTCTCACGATTTTTAACCAGTTCGATACAACCCAAGAGACCCGTATTGCGAAAGTCACCGATCGAAGGATGTTTTTCTTTTAACAGCTCAATTTGCTGCTCAATATAGCGACCGGTCTGAGCGGCTTGCTCGACCAGTCCATCCTCTTGGTAAACTTCGATCGTCGCCAGAGCTGCGGCGCACGAGACCGGATGAGCCGAATACGTCAGCCCCAAGGGGAGGGCTTTATCGGTGAAACGATCCGCCAGTTCGTCCGTCACCATCAACCCGCCCAATGGTAGGTACCCTGAAGTCAATCCTTTGGCGATGCACATCATGTCAGGCTGGACGCCGTGATTCTGGATGCCGAACATTTTTCCGGTTCGACCAAACCCGCTCATCACTTCGTCATCGATCAGCAGAATGCCGTGCTTGTCACAGATCGCGCGGACAAGTTTCCAGTAGTTTGGTGGGTACTTGATACAACCCGACGATCCACTTTCGCCTTCCAATAGAATCGCAGCGACGCTGCTTGGGTTCTCGAATTCAACCACTCGTTGCAAAGCCGCTGCCGCATTTTCTCCGCATTGTTCGAAGGTCGAACTATTCCAAGGGCACCGATAGAAATATGGGTTCTCAACATGGATATGGTTGGGAACCTGCTGAGCATCCATGCCGAACTTCCTCGGATCTCCACCGGCGGACATCGCGGCGTAGGTCGCTCCATGATACGAGCGATAGAGGGAAATAATTTTGTGCCGACCGGTTGCGGCGCGAGAGAGCTTAATCGCATTTTCGACTGCCTCTGCGCCACCGAGAGTAAAGAAGGTTTTGGTGAGATTGCCAGGTGCGATCTCCGCCAATTTTCTTCCCAGCGTTGCCCGCACGTCAGTCGCCATCCCGGGATAGACGTAGCTGAGTTCGTCCATCTGTCTGACGACGGCGTCTCTGATTTTTTTATGCCCGTGTCCAATGTTGACGTTCATCAACTGCGAAGAGAAGTCAATATAACTCTTGCCGTCACGGTCATAGATATAGACGCCCTCGGCACGTTGGGCATTGATGGGGTTCAGTCCTCCCTGCTTCATCCACGAGAACAAGGTGTAGTTCAGGCAATCTTTTACAATTGAGGCGTCAGCAGTGTTGCTCATGGCATTTTTCCCTCAGAGTCGATAGGTCACGATCGTTATGGCGCAATCATTTAAATCAAAGTACCGTTGAGCCGATCATGCAAGCAACCGTACTACTGCGAAGGTGTCCCGATGGTCTGAAATTCGTCATACACGTTCCCCACCCTCATCACTTGAGTTTACTTTTAAATTATATCACATCTGCGGCGCATCTAAACGTTGGTATGCGGCATCATCCGGGGCCAAGACGAAAGTTTTCGATTGGGTTAAACTGATCCCTATGAACAATCGACTTACAAAGATCAGCAAATATTTAGGCTTCGTATTGCGGCATCACCCCGAATCCATTGGGCTGAGCCTCGATGACCAACGGTGGGCGAACGTGGACGAACTGATTAAAAATGCCAATGCCAACGGCAAGTCAATCACACTGACACAGGTCCAAGAAGTCGTGGATTTGGACGCGAAAAAAATGTTTATATTCAGTGAAGATGGACGCCGCATTCGCGCCACGTCTTAGAAACAATTCGACGTCCGACGAATTATTTCACTTGACCAATCGGCTGCAATTTGTCACTCCAAGGGGAACAAGCCTGACCGAAGCGGAGTGGGTAAGGCTGGGGCGTTCTGCAAATGCCAGCAGATATCTGGCTTGACCCTTTTTTGTAATTTTTCCATACTTAGGCTCAAGTGATCAACACCCCGAGCCGTAAGCTCGGTTTGGGTGGGCTGGCCTAAGGAAGGGCCGTTTTTCTGTGGTGAATGGAGTTACCCTATGTGCGCGAAATCGTTCTCGTTTTTTGCAACTATCGTCTTTGCTGTCCTTATAGCGACGGTCATATCCGATACTTCGGCTACTGCTCAGCAAGCATCTTCAACGCCGCAGCCGGTATCGCAAACGGGACAAAAACGAATTTCGACGATGGCGACCGTCAATGGTCGACCGATTTCTCGCCAACAGCTGGCCAACGAAGCGATGCGTCGTTTTGGTAACGATGTACTGGAAAGCATCATCAACAAACTGTTGGTAATGAACGAGTTGCGCGAGCAGGGGATTCAGGTTACCGAAGGCGACATCAACCAAACGATTACTGAAAAAGCCGAAAAGTTCGGTCTCTCTGCCGATCGCTATTTAAAGCTGATCGAAAGCAAACGGAATATCAAAATTGACCAATATAAGAATGACATCGTATGGAACGAACTGGCGCTCCGCCGGATCGCTGAAGCACAGATTCAAGTCACATCCCAAGAGCTTGACCAGCGAATGGAGTTCGAATTCGGCGCGAAAGTTCAAGTCCGCCAAATCGCTTTGGCTGATTTAGAAGCGGCGAAAACGCTACGTGAAATTCTACGGGCAGAACCTGAAAGTTTTGAGAAACTGGCCAAGCAGCACTCAGTCGATACTAACAGTGCTGCGATGGGCGGGCTGTTACCTCCTGTCCGTCGCAATAGTGGATTCCCTGAATTCGAAAACGTTGCTTTCGCCCTCCAGCCGGGTCAAATCTCGGAAGTATTCAAGGTCGATGGCGCATTTTTAGTGCTGCGATGCGAGCGCGTATTTCCGGCAGAAGAACTAACCAAAGAACAGGTCACACAAGTTCACGAGCGTCTGGTGGAAGAGATTACACGCGACAAACTTCGTAGCTCCGCCCTCGATCTATTCCGTAACCTGCAGGAATCGGCGCAGATCGTCAACGTAATGAACGATCCCAAACTCTCCAAACAGATGCCGGGGGTCGCCGCAATGGTGAACGGCGTAAAGGTATTAAAGAATCAAGTCGCTGAGGAATGCATCACGCGCTATGGCAAGATGATGCTGGAGGTCGAAGTCAATCGAACGCTGTTAGTGCAAGAACTCGAACGCAACGGCATGTCGGTGCAGCAAGAAGAAGTAACCGACGAAATCGCGCGGGCCGCTGAACAAGTGAAACAACGGCTGCCAGGCGGTGAAGTTAACATCGACGAGTATTTGGCTTTCGTCACCGGCAACGATAAGAGCAAGGTCGATTTCTACATCGAGGACCAAGTCTGGCCGACGGTGGCGCTGAAGAAATTGGTGGCTGATAAAGTTGAGGTAACCGACGAAGATCTGCAAAAGGGCTATGAAGCGAATTTTGGACCGGGCGTCGACGTGTTGGCGATTGTTTTTCAAGACCAACGGTCAGCGACAAAGGTTTGGAAGATGGCCGCCGCTAATCCAACGGCTGAGTATTTTGGTCAGCTGGCCAATCAATATTCAATCGAACCCGCCTCCAAGAACAACTTTGGCCAAGTTCCTCCTGTGAAGAAATTTAGTGGCCAACCAGAATTGGAAGCCGAAGCGTTCTCGCTGTCCAAAAATGAAATCTCAAAAGTGATTCAATTGGGCGAACACTGGGCGATTCTGTTCAGCAAGGGACGCACCCATCCTCAAGTCGCAGACTTCGACGCCGTGGAGGACGAACTGCATAAAAACATTCACGAGAAGAAAATGCGTTTAGCGATGCAGGATGAAATCCAACGCATCCACCAAGACGCTCAGATCGACAACTATTTGACGGGAACGTCGCAGACAGGCAAAGCGATGGTGCGGTCAGCTCGTTCATCTGATCAACGTCTGCCCGTAGGGATTCGGCAGTAGTAAACGTTTTCTCATCGATCCCATGACGTAGGAAAAAATCCCGGCTTTCAATTGAGTACGGGATCTTTTGCGCTAGATCATTACGAAGTATAGGAAGCATACGAAGCGACTTTCTATCTTTGCAGGTCGGCGATTACTGAATTTCGTTTTGAGTTGAGAAGTAGAAACCGTACAGGCTGATCAACAAGCCTACGGCCATCACCAGCACCGGAAAATTTATTCGGCGATCTTGATCTGCGGCGCAAAGGTAAATTAAATACCCTCCGCAGGTGAGGACAGCCAATCCCGCAACACCGATCAACAAATGCTTGAAGCGTGCACGTCGGTTGATCACGCGTTTGGCGATTCGAAGAACTTCATCACTTGGTTCTTGGCCAACGCCTTTTTTTTCCAGCGCGGAACTGACCATGCCAACGGTCGCACCTTTGGCCAATTGCCGAACCGCGTCTTGCGTCTCTTCAGGAAGATGTTTCATTTTTTAAAGGTTGGTAAGGAGCATGAATCGGCCGTCACGGGATCGCTGCTTTATTTTGATTTCAGCAGTAGCTTCTTTCGGACCTTTTTAGAATCTTCTTTCAACCAGCCCCCCTTTTGTCGTTTGTTCAATATACGCAGTTCGACCACCGCGCGCTGCCGACTGATTCGGCATGCGACATAGTCGCGGTAAATTAAATCTGCTTTTTCGCGGCGACGAATTGAATCGTTAACGTCCAAGAATTCTTCCGCCCATTGGACCGACCATTGGTTCAAGGTCTGAAGACAGTGACGTAGGGGAGCCGCGTTTTGCTGTTGGCTGGAACTTTCGACGGCATTGGTGGATGACGTCGGGCCCCCAGTCGATTTGTTATTAACAGCATCGACGCGATTTTTCAGATTGTCTAATTGGGACTGCAAATCCGACCTCTGCAGCATCTTGTTGGTTCGGCAGAGGGCGATGGTTTTTAGCAGTTTTTCAACACACAGTTGGCCGATGGCTGGCATCGCCACTAAGGCAGCAATCGCTTTTTCAGCCGTTGCAAGACGCCGATCTTGTGTCGCTTCACAGGCCTCGAAGCACGTGCTCCAAGCCTGGAAACGGTAGACGAAATCCAGCCCCGTTCCTTTGATATTCTGAAGGCCCATCGTCCGCGCAAGATAGCCCGGCGGAACTTTGTGAACAATTCGGTCCAGAACTTGTTCGCCGGTGGCTTCAGCATTTGCAACAACGATCAATTTGCGAGAGAACCAGCGACCAAGTATCGCTCGATACTTGCCATCGACTGTGTCTGAGATCTCATCGGGAGCATCTTCGATCGCCTCATGTAGCTCTTGAAATTCGGCGTAGGCACGATTAAGCCACGCTTGCTGCGCGACGATCGCTTTGATGTATTCGTCGGAGATTTTTGATTCTGCCAACAGTTTTGCAAGATCGCTGCTGGGCGTCACGGCACTTAGATCGACTGATGCATTGGATTCGCCTCTGGCGTTGGACGCCTCGATAACACTTGTGATCATGTGTTTTAATTGACGCGTGATGTGTTCTTCGGCTACTGGTTGTCGGAACTTCCACGCCGCTTCCTTCAACGTCGTCAACGCGGCTTGGGTATCCCAAACACCATCGGGTTTTTTTAGCGTCATCGTTTCGCATTTATTTTGCCACGCTTCGTCGATAAACTTTTTAAGTCCGTTAAGGTTGGTTCCGATCAGAAAAAATCGGTCTGCGTTGACGTCTTCGACAATGATCTTTGCAAAGACGCGCGAACGAGGCACCCGGTCGGCGCGGTTGTTGATCACGCCGACAACCCAAGTTGTCGGATCCGTCCAAGGGTCTTGAGTGTCATACTTAAGACGTTTCCAGTTGCCCATGCAGCCAAACCGCTCATTGGCGGACATGCCGTTGGTGAATTCGATGCGGCGGGTATCGACTGTTGATATCGGATGCGTTTTTAACACGCCCAGATCCGGCACCAAATCGTCGGCCATCGCTTTGACTGATTGTTCGTGCGTCATGCCTAAATTTGAAGCCATCTGCGATACCAGCGCGATATTGTCTGGATGCTCCTGATAAGGAAATCGCTCCAAAATGTCATCCGTTATCAACCCTGACTGCAACCACCCCACTGACTGAATCGTCGTTCTGTGACGTTGGCACTGCCGGGTAACGAAGGGTTTCATTTGTTCTTCGGTGGTGACCAACAGTGATTTTTTAGGAACGAATCCAGAGATTGTTTCGGCGACGTCGTAGCCGGCCGGACCTTGGATGTCTTCGTGGTCGGGGTAGGTGTTGGTGATCGTCGCAATGTCGTCTTGCATCCACTGATGCTGCAGGACGTTGACGTAGTCTGGGTTGAGCGCCATGCACTCCCACAAGAAAACGGACGGTTTGAGTTTGGCCGCGATGTTGACCAGATTACGTTGCTCCCAAATCGTCGCTTTGTCATAGGGACGAAAAAAAGGTATTTCCAGCGGCTGGCCAAAGGCGTAGCTGTGAATGAACATCGCCTCGCAGCCGGTCGTTTTGGAGACCAGTCCATGCCCCATAACGCCTAATAAAGCGGCCTTTAATCGCTCAGTTCCTGATTTGCCGCGGGTGCCCCAGCCGCCGATGGAAAGCGGGATCTTCTTCCGTGATTGACGAAACGAAAAATTCATCCACAGATGTTTCGTCATTACCAACAACAGCACCAGGCACGAAAATAGGACAAGTTCACCCAGCGAATTTTCATACAGCGATGAAAAGTACTCCGTGAATCTTTTCAAGTGGACGAGCATTTTGTCGTAGTGCGTTGTTCCAATTAAGTGCGTCGCCAACGGTAGCAAGACCTGAGAAAACTGCGTTAGGTTTCCAAAGAATTTTGTAACGCTGGAGTCAAGTATCGTCTCAGTTCGTTGATCTTGGGGCGTCGAAGGTGATTGTTCCTTCGTCACTGCGTCCTGCTGAAGGTAGCGATGTGGTTTGAAGGAGACTTCAAAACCCAGATCTTCAATGGAACGAATGTACGAGTCCGGATCGGTGGTACCGCCGTCCCAGTTACGCAAGCCGGCATACTTAGCAAAGTTCTTGGTCAGTGAATAACAGGCAGCGATCCTTTGTCTAATTTTATGAGGTGGCGTCAGTGCCGTGACGCCTTGGCTGGAGACAATTTTGACCGTTACGGGTTTGAACCAACTCATGTTCAGCGCGGAGATTAAATCGTCAACCAAGGGCAGAAAGGGTCGCCAAGTCCCGTCGCTGGCGATCGTTAACGGTTCGCCGGGAACCTTCGTTTCGCTCAACTCTCCTAGAATCTGCGAGGGCGCTTTCAGTCTGGCGGTACTAATTCGACCCACGCTGTGTCGGTGGCCTTGGCGTTTGTCAGTTGCCGATCGTCGAAATTCAAACAAAAGCCGCCATAGTCTCACTCCAAATACGGGCCCGCGCGTGACACGCAAACCCAACCACGTCTTTTGGATGTCATACCCAAAATCATCTTGCGATAAGACCGCGAACATCCGTGTGAGTGATTCATCATCAACCCAGTTGAACCACTGTCTGGGATAGGTGCGGCTGCGACCGGGTTTGATTCGATTGACTTCTTGGCTCATCTGATCAATTAAGGGTTTGATCTGCTGATCTAACAGGCCCCAAATACGTTCGTTGCATTGGGCCGCCCACCGCCGGACGGCAATCGAGCAATGAGTGCTTTGAAGTAATTCGATGGCAGGTTGAATCTGCTGCGTAAAGAGCATCTGAATCGTGAAGCGCGCTTGCGTGGGATCGCCCTGAGTCTGAGCCGCCAGTTTCGCGAGGCTGCGTGCCAACACCTCGGTCGTCGTCCACAACGCGGTTCTAAGAACGAAATCGTCCTGTTCGCTTTTGAGAACGTGTGGCAAGACTCTGAAAAAATTGATGCTTTGCTGGGTGTGCAAGCCGGGCCGGGCAGCGGTGCAGATGGCTGCGGCGCGAACCTTGGGGTCGGGGTCACCCAGTGTGATCTGTCGCCAACGGCGATGAGTCAGACGGTCGAATGAAAGAAATAACGCTTCGGCCGTCTTCTGTCGAACGAAACTGCTTGAATCGGCTGGCCAAGATAACACGATGTCGTGCCCATCGCCTCGACTGAGAAATTTCTCAATCAACCCCCACGCATGCCGCCGTACAAAAATATCGTCCCCCGTGCCGGGTTTACTTAATCGCTGATCGATCACCTTCATCGCGGTGTCAGCAGACAGATTTGAGAGAATTGTCAGTGCTTCGCATTGAATCCAAACGTCAGAATTCTTTTGCCGCGCTGAACGGTCAATGAAACCGATGATACGTTTGCTGAGAATCGTCCACGCGATCCCGCTGGGTAAGGCTTCGAGCATGACTCGCAACGATTTCATCGCAGCACAATGGATCCGCACATCACCTTGGTACACCAATGCCGGTAGCAACGACGCTTCGACATTCAAGCGTTGCCAAATTCCGTTGATACGGTTATTCAGATCGTCGGCGGATCCACCAAAATGAGCATTGTTGAACTCCATCGCTCGGTGAAAGATATGCACGACGGTCGCAGCCATCCGGTCCAATGTGAAACAGAGGGCCAGTTCTTCTTCGCCCTGACGCTTCTGAAATCGGTCACTGAGCGCTTCTTCGTCAAACCAGCGCGCGAATGCCCGTTCGTCTTTTACCAGCGCGTCGGGGTCAGGGTTCAAACATTGAGCAAAATGTAGGATCAGTTCCTGGCGCACCTTTTGAGTTGTCGCCGCCGCCAAGTTGCGCCGAAATTGCTTACTCAGCGCGGTGAGTTTCGCGAGTTCCTCAAGTTGCGTGCCGATTTGCTGGAACAAAAAATCGCAAACAAAACGAGGGGCTTGGCTGCCCTGCCGACCATTTTGTAAATTGATCTCATTGAGCAACCAACGTTGATTGCTGAGTTGTTTGGCGTTGCGAACGTTGTTTTCAGCGACCTGTTTTGTGTTTTTGACCCACGCCTGAAAGTCAACTTGCAATCTTTTGATAAGATCTGAATTGAGTTTTATCTGAAATTCGTTGAGCCCCAGTTCCAGAAGCTTACGCACCTGCTGAAGCCCCACCGTTGTGCCTAAAGATCGCAGCGTGGCGCGTTGAGGATTCCGTCCTGAAATGTTCAGCTTTTTAAGCGCTTCGATCCCTTTGGTCTCAGCGTCGGGTGCCGGCGGCGACTGATCAGTCGAAGGTCGGGAGGAAAAGCCAGTCGCCATAGAATTTAGAGGTGGAGTCAGTCGGGATAAAAGTGGTTGATCTTCGCAGCACGTTCTTGTTTGAGCGTGCGAAACAGAATTGAATTTGGATTGATGTCGCGATATCCACGGCCATCGTTAAAATAATGATGGAAGAACAGCCCGACGCTCGTTCCGCCGTCTAACGCATGGCGAACCGAAAAATCAATCTCTGACCGGTGTCCGCCACGATGCCAACGTTCGGCTTTTACATCCACGCGAAACACGTTTTGTAGAGAGGCTTCTCTTCTATCGTTATCGGCAAAAAATCCTGTCATTCGATAGTCTACGTGCAGCTGTATAGGCCCAAACAGTTGATCCGAGCCAACCTCAAAACCGGCATTGTCAGGAATTAGCTGATCTTCGTTACCGTTTAACATCGGCCTAAAATACACGCGTCGATCGAGGCAACATTGGTAGACGAACTGGTCCGAGAGTCGCAATCCGTAGCGATGATCTCCTTTGTAACGAGTGAAGATGTCTTGGTCTAATTCGCCGGGCGCAAATCCGTTGCTGTCCTCACTGAGCATGCGACCATAAAAGCTTAGCAGCGGTCGATGACTGAAGTGTGGATTGAAATACTGTTTGCGTGATAGGCTTCCTGAGAATCCGGCCGTCCAAGGAAAGGAATGCGCGTCAGGCAGCAGCGGAGTCCCTGCATACTGACCGAAGGCAAAGACGTTCCACTGCGAATTCAAAGGCCCCCACGAATCGGCGGAACTGTCAGGTGCGTCATCTACGATGCGGCTTGAGTTAACGCGCCGGTGACGGAAACCAAAGGTAGGACCCGAACCCAACCTTGGTCGAACCAATAGTTCGGTTTTACGATATTGGTTGTCCCATCGGTCGAAGTAATGATTGGTCAAACCAACTTCGAAGAATCTCCCCGGTTCACCACCGGTAGGGAATTCGTCCAATGGTCGACGTGAACGGTAACCAAGGTGAAACGCCGTGGTGCCACTTTCTTGCAGCCCTAATTGCGTCGAATCCATCACGTCCACATCGACTTGGTTTGAATCGGGCGATCGTAATCCCAGCAAATCTAAATCTTCGGTGGTGAATTCGTTGTCAATTTGATCAAAGACCTGGGCAACGGTGGAGTTGATCCAGTGTTTGTCGTCGCTGCGTGGGGTGGGCGGAGCGCGGTAGATGGGCGTCCCTTCTGTCTGCAGGTCCAACTCGTAGATGCGATATCGCGCGACCTGCCGACCCGCCGTTGGCACCAACTCAAAGGTACGACTCTCTTGTGTCACGGCAACGATCTGGGTGACGATCTCCCCCTCGGTCAGTTGGTCAATGCGAATAACGCTGGGGCCAGCGACTCGAAAACGTAGCGGTTCCTCTTTCGTGGCCACGTGATAGGATCGAATGACCGAACCAAGGCTGGCCGAAAGATCGCTGTCGTCATCCACGGTGCCGTCGGCCAAAACTTCTTTCACACCGACGTGCACGTAATGATTGGCATAAGGCTGCGGCACCCACAGTGAGACTTGAGTGTTATCAGGATTGATTTTGACGCGAAATTTTTCGACGTCGTCGTGACTTTTTAAAGTGACTTGGTCGTGTTTTCCATTGATCTCCCACATCACTGTTGTCTCAGCCATCGGCAGGAATCCAACGCGCGGCCGATAAAGCGATACTTCAATTTCAGGTGAAAAGATAGAAGTTAGATCGAGAATCAGAGGATCATCGCCCACCAAGGCACGTTGGGGGGAAAGATTCCCCTGCAACGACTTGCGAATTCGAATGCTTGGATTATCTGGACGCCACCGTTGAACTCGTTCGACGTAGACTCCGGCCCGGCGGTCAAACTGTTCCATACGCTGCCACGACGCCCCGGTTTTAATTTGACCCAGCAGACGTCGCAGGTCTTGGTGCTGGGGATGCTCCAACGCGAGCGCCTGCAGCGTTGCGATTTGCTTCATCCTAGTCAGAGCAGCAGCGCTGTTATCGCTCGGCGATTTGTCATTTCGGCCGCGGTTGGGATTGTCGTAGGCGATTGCGATTGCCTGCAGAAAGACCCCGTCTTGATGCAGCATCTTTATCGGCAAGTAGGCCGGCAGGATACGGTTCTGCCAGACAGGAAGATCGCTGAGCTGTTGTGTCAAATGAGGTTTGAGGCGCGCCATGTTGAGGTCGCCGCCGTTAAATTCGATTATTCCGTGCGCTAGGCAACGGCCGCCGACCTCTCGTGACACCAATCGCACAAGATCAGGCGTTGTCTTTTCGGTGCCGACCCGATTTTGGGTACCTGCTGGCACCTGCGGATTGTGAGTGTTGCCAAGCCTACCAACAATGACGGCGGCCAACGTTGTTTCGTTTATTGGCGGCAACACGGGTGAACGAATTTCTGGACGCCACGTCGAAACGCGATGAATCATATCGGCTTGGTAGCTGTTTAGCTGGAGTTCATTGAGCCCTTGGGGAAGGTCAATTTCAGTTACGATTTTTGCGCCGGGAAACTGTTGGGCTTCGCGGCCTTCAATCTGTAACGTGCTTGAAATCTGGTTGTTAATAATGGGCACGCGGTGCAATTGAGAACCGTTGGTGATTTCTAAGACACCATTGATTAATTTTGGTGATTGCAGATTGTGCAGCGGACGGGACTCGATCGAGATTCTAATCGGGCCTTGAATGGCTACCGTTGCGGGGGCCGCTTGCAAGGATGTAAAGAAATCGTATCTGATGTCTCTGTCAACTGAATAGACGGTGGCCGCACCGTAGCAAGATTTGCCGACCGAGGGCTCAAACTGTTTGATCCTTGGTCCCGGCGTCTTGTCAAGAAATCTTTGCCAATCCTCAATCGCGGACATTCGAGTCAAAAAATCAGGGCTGGTGAGTCGTGAATGAACATGGTCGCCATATTTCCAATGCGTCAGCCACGATTGGCCGCGCGGTCCGGCCGCCGATAGTAGCTTGAAAGCGCGTTTGTATTTGCCAAGCTGTAAAAGTTTAATTCCGCCCCAGAAATTACGCTGTTCTAGGTCGGTGACGCGCTTGAGCGATTGTTTATATGACCTCCACCAGCGTAACTGAAAACAGCATCGCAATCGAAGTTCTTCCACTTCATTGCCGGTGGCTTCTGGTGGAATCGCGAGAAACGCAAATCGATAGCGCCCATTGGCGGCCAGTTGTTTAGCCAATTCGATCTCTAGGGCATCGCCGGGTATTTCACTGGCTGCAAGGCTGAGTATGTTTTCTCGATTGAAGTTTTCGTTGGGGCGGTTGGTTGTCTCTTCCAGCAGCTTTCTCAACATCTGTCTCTTGAGCGATACATCTTTGGAGAATACCAGCCAACCGCGCCGCTCACGATTGGCCAAGAAATGTTCGCCCGCATGTTCCAAAAGTTCGGTGCGTGTCACGATCGCGTCGTTGCGTTGTTCCGCTTTGGAGTGATGAATCATCTCGGTCAAATGTTCCATCACCGCAGGCCAGTTGCTGATGTTTGCTGATCCCAGCGCGGCGGTTCGCGCCTGTTCTAATCGTTTGGTTGACCATAGCTCGGTAGAAGGCGTCAACTGATTCCCTGCCGAGATGACGCCAGTGAAAATATCTTTATGGCTTTTCAGCAGGCGTTGGAAATCGAGCGCATCATTGTTCAATTGGTTCCCAGAGAACTGTTTCAATTCGGGCATCATGCTGGCGTGTTTGGAATGTTTGAGATAGGCAGACTCCGAGAGTTGGGTGTAGGCCGCGACCAAAATTTGGCATCCGATTTCAATGGCATCATTGGTGTTTGAGGTCGCGGTGACTTTCACCTCTCTTACGTCCGCAGGCAAAATCATTTCGGCAATGCCGGGTTCGATCATGGGTACGGTTCTTTCAACCGATGCAAAAGGACCGCCCCATGGGCCACTGTCATAGCGGTTGTGAACGACCGAAAGACTGGCCAATGCCGCTTCAGACCGACCCGGGATGAAGGCGCTCGTTGGCAACGCTGAATCGGGTTGAAGGCTGAGCGTGACGGGGGCTCGGTCGTCATATTGAACTTGAATATTCACATCAGCGGTGAGCGCGTGGCGGTCGATGATCCACCTGACCAGCGTCCTGCCAAGGGACCGTTGCGGTCGAAAACGCAGCCCACGGCAGCCACAGGAATCGTCTCCATCTGTTGCCAAGCGATACAGCGTCGTCGTCGGCAGCCTTTTGGCCGCTTCGATGATATGTTGTTCGCCGACGATGGTTTCTGTTTCGCTTTGGTTGGGGCGGCGGATGGAGCGCGAGGGAAATCCAACGTGTCTTGGAACCGCAGCAGGGGTGACTTCAATCGGAGAGAAGTCCCGGAAATGTGTAAATCGGCTTTTTAAGCGGCCGACCAGTTCTGCTGAGGATACTTCGTCGCCGAAGTCACTTTCTCCGCGTCGACGCGAAGCGATGGCGCGCATCCACATGTACGCTCGCAGCCCACCATGCGGCACGCTGTTGTCACGCGCGACATCCAACAGTCGAGGGTAGTTCAGGTAGGGATCCCACAGCGGATCGGTCGCAGCAGGGGTGATGACTTTATCGCCTTGAAGATATTCGTCGAGCGTTTTGCCGTCGTCCAGCCACTCTTGTTCCAGCCATGAATCTTCGTCGGTCAATTGCTTCTCCATGATAGGGAAATCGAACCGGCAGTTGGTCAAGGGATTGCACAGGTTCAAACCTACCGCATTGGCGCGCACGTAAGCCGAATGAGAGAGTTCGATCTCGACAGACTCGCAGTCGTTCTCAATGTCCAAGTATTCGAACTCACGCGCACCAATCAATCTTTCGATGCCACCGACGAATTCGCGGTGCATGCGCTGTGGTAAGGTGTCGAACAGCAGCGTTTTGTGATACACGCCATCAACAAAAATTTTGATCCAGTAAAACTGGTGTTGGCTGGCATCTAGATCGTACTTCAGCCGAGTCTCCAACCGCAGACGCGTGCGGCCCTCAATCTCCAACGGGTATCGTCGACCTGATTTCAAGGGTGTGTAGTACAGTGGTCTTCTGCCTCGGTCGTCGCTGATCTTAACGCGCTTCTCAGGGCTGAGAATTTCGCACTGATAGTAATCCAACGTGCGTTGCGGATGACGAGCCGATGTGAACACCGCAACGGTCATGGGAGCTGAAACGGTCGGCGAACACAGAACACGTCCAATCGAAATTCCCGTGTCATCGGGAGCCGCCACCATCGAAAATCCATCCGAAGCGATGGCCGGTTTGAGTTTGCGAAACAGTCCGGTGCCATTGGTGGTCCACAGTTGCAAGGCATCGTTGGCGATGGTCGCAGGGCCACAACTGAGCACTCGAATGTATTCGTTTTCGGGGACCTGGAAATCGACCGATTCACCGGGGGCAAGGTCGATGATGCAAAGCTTATAAGCCCGATTGAATTTTGGGACAGGCCCCGCGATATGCTGTAGACCATCGGTCAGATTCTCCCACTTCAGAGCGACGCGCTGGGGAAGTCGAATTTCTTTTTCACTATCGAGTGTCGTTTCGGCATGCAACGCACGGCAAAATGAAAGAAGAACAACAAGCAAAATCAAACTTGCCATCAGATGCACGCGCGCATCTTCCCCGCGAAGGGGGAAGCATCGATTGCGTGCGTTGAGAGGGAGCATTCAGGGGCACATTCGAGACAGCATCGCGAGTGTGATATTTCTTCTTGGGGAGCTCTGCGGAGGCTCGTCTGGAAGGCAAAAAGTGAGTGCCTGCTAGCGAGCCGTAATTTCGCTGGAGAGTAGTGATTTTTGCGGTTTATCACAACGGAAGAAGGAAAAGATTAAAGTTCCAACGGACCTAATGCCGGGGCAAATTTGGATGTCCAATTCGGTTGAAAACGGATGTGAAATTCAACCTAGAGGATGCCCAAGATTTGCACCGCGTTTACCGCAATCAAGGCGGTGTTTTTTGTTGGTCACGCGTTGAATTGAGATTGCTCAGAGGAATCAGCGGTCGAGGCTACTTGCTCAGCCCACGGTTCATGCTGGCAGTAAACGCTGCGCGAACGCTAGCGTCACCGTTGAACTGGTTTCGCAGGGCTCAGTTGAATTCGGTATGCAGGAATTCTGGCCAGCCTGAACGTTTCCAGTGATGCGTCACTTTGCTGCGTTTTTATCCTTTTGTTCCGGCGCTTTCCCCTAGGTCATAATGCGATCCTTGGCACCGGTGAACTCTAATTTCT
>ENA-ORXT01002482-ORXT01002482.1-marine-metagenome-genome-assembly--contig:-NODE-2482-length-22104-cov-10.556136_pt1 | contig 22104 bp, 16 predicted proteins | sample MGYA00237868_ERZ511482 | MGnify/ENA metagenome assembly ERZ511482
GCCGCCGCCGCCTCCCCCCCCCCCGCACGGGCGGCCTTGTGCCGCGCCGGTTCCCCGCGGCGCGTCGCGGGGGTGGTCGTGCCTGCCGTTGGCGGCAGCGCCGCCTGCCTCCCCCGCCGCCTGCCGCCGCGTGGGGCGGGCAGTAGCGCTCGCGGGCGGCGGCGGGGGCCGCGCTGGACGCCACCGCGGCTGAGTGGCGGTGCGGAGAGCAGACAATAGGTCTACAACAGGAAGGAACGACAGCAGTAGAGCAAGGAGAAAAGTCAAGAGAGCAGTTGGAATGCGAGAAGAAAGAAATTAAACCGACAAGAAAGGCCGCCACATACTCAAGACCTGACGTCAACAGCAGGTGTACGCAAATCGTCCTCAAATACGTGCTCAAGGGCGGACAGCTCGCGACGCACGACGTCGGACTCGCCAGCGTGAGCGCAACAGCACGCAAAATGCCATACCTGGCGCACCGCCTCAACCAGGGACACGCTCGACTGAAACGTCTCTGCCCTCGCATCCAGCATCACGAGCCCCAATCCCCACGATTGGTCGACCCCCACACCAGACACACCAAGAGGCAGGTCGCGACTGCGGTGATACGCCAGCGCTTCTCGTCTATTGAGGAGGCGGGGAAGCACTGTGTCAGTCAAACAGCCCTGAAGACGGCGGTCCTCGGTCCTTGTCCTATCAGGCGGGGGGGTCCAGAACGCAGGAGACGTACGCCACCGTCCGCGTCCCTCTCCAAACTCAGACACCCCTCTCCCTGTTACGGATGCACGTGACGCCGCCCCCCCCCCCGTACCACTTCCCCCTTCCGCCGGGTCCTCCGGGACCGCGAGCTCCACAAGCCCGGTGCGTATGGGCGAAAACCCCATTGCCTTCCTCAAATAGATGTGGAAGCAGACGTGACGGAAGTCGTAAGCCGCCCCGGCGTGCACCAAATCTTGTGTAAAGACAAAGATGTCCCCGACCCCAAAATCCTCCGTGGTGACATTCAATTCTCCTTCCGGAAGCACCAAGCAATGGTGGCGGTGGATGAGGCGGTGCGTGCCAGCCGCCACTTCCAGACGGGGGTCCGGCTGGACAATAATAAGCGCACCCGCGTTTGGCGCGCTCCTACTCTCACGCCACGCGCTGCATGCGTCGGTATGTAGAGCTTACTGCGGCAGGGGAGGCACGGAGAAGATGTGCGTCAGCTTCTTCGCTGTGTAGGCATTCCCCGTCGCAGCCGATAGGAGGTCCGCTACTGCGCGCACACAACTGCGTAGCACATCCGGTGCTGCCACGTCCACCGCCGTGAAGTATGGCGGCCGCGCGCCTTCGTCATCAAGCGCATACGTCATGAGGCGCCGCGCGGGAGCCGCCGATTGGTTCTGGCTAACCCGAATGCGGGCATCCTCCTCCTCCACAGTCGCAGCGTTGAAGATGACGGGGAGGGCCGGATGAGAGGCAGGCACGCGGCTAGCCGCTCCCGAGAGTGCCGAAGCCAGCGCCGGCGACAGACAAGCTCCCAACGTCATTCCGCCTGGCCCGTCGTAGGCAAGGGCAGCAGCAACCTGCTCGCAAGTGGCGGCAATGTTAAATCCCAGCTCGTTCGGCTCCCATGACGCCGCCGAAGCAACCTCGGGAAATGCACGTCCCTCCTCATGCGCCCGCCGGGCTGCGGCCCTTTGGGCTTTTGACCGCCGTCGCCGCGGCATCGCCAGGGAGAACAAATCAAGGGGTTGGCGTTGGGGTAGCTGAGGAGAAGTCGAGGGGGATTAGGTCGGAGTTGGTGGAGACTGGTCGTAAGGGATCCCGTGGGGGTGTCTAGGTGACAGAGTCGACGCTGTCGACGCGGTCTCGCCCTCGTCGCCTGTCGGTGTGACAACGTCGGAAACAGTCGATGAGGCCCCCGTAAAATCTGTCAAATCGAACGAAGATAGAACCAAGCTGTGACATCTGTCTCGGCGGCGGAATGAAGACCAGTCGAGAGCACTATATATGGGGGCTACAGTACAGTTTTGATTGCATTGACCGCCGTCGAGTCCCAGCTGGCGACAGCCTGAGTCGGCTCCACGCACAGCGGCCTACGTTGCTCGGTCCCTCTGTCCCTCCATCCTTCTGCCCCTCCCGCGCTCTTTTGCACCCCCATGGGATCCCCTGGCCATGTCTTTGGTGCGTGTACCTTTCCTCCCCTCCCCCTCCGCTGACACGCCTTCGGCAGGCACCGCGCCTGCGCACGGGTACACAAAAGACGCTTTTCAGCGTCGCCCTGGCTCCACGCCGATGCGCCTCGCGCCTCTCGGTGCGCCCAGGATACTGTGCCCTGGGCGCTACGCGGCGCCTGACGAGGTTGTGCGGTAGAAGCGGGACGGACAAGAAGTCACTTCGCCCAACCGACCCAGCCGCGCAACCACCTCCCACCATTTACCGCTTACTCCGCCCAACCACACCCTCCGCCCAACCGCTCCCTCCGCCGAACCGCTCCCTCCGCCCAACCGCTCCCTCCGCCCAACCAGTCCCCCCGCTTAACCACTTCCTCCGCCCAACAACTCTCTCCGCCCAACCGACCCGGCCGCGCAACCACCTCCCACCATTTACCGCTTCGCCCGACCAACAACTCCCTCCGCCCAACCACTCCTTCCGCCCCACCACCCCCTCCGCCTAACCGCTCCCTCCGTCCAAGCACTCCCCCCGCCCAACCACTGCCGACGTCCCACCACTGCCGCCCGACCACTCCTTGTGACCAGCCTCCCCCTGCCCAATCACTTCGCCCGCCTAACCACTGCCCCAGGCCCAACCGCTCGCGGCGACCGCCCATTCGCTTTGGCCAACCTCTCTCCTCCGCCAAGCACAGGTAAAACACGTTGCACTGGTTGTCGTGGGCCGCCAACGTGAGAACACCTGGACGGTAAGTGGAGAGGTCTTCGTTCTTGTACCTGCAGGTTGCGCCTCAGAATATCCCCGTCGTGCGGCCGTTGTCGAGAACGTGAATTTTTGGGCTGCCCGTCGCGTCTCAGCGATGTGGAAGGGGTCTTGTGGAGAAAGAGGAGCTAGTGGAGGCGGGCGTGCTGCGTCTGCGTGCGAACGAGGACGTTCAGCGGGCTGAGTGGGGCAACCTGGGTGAAACGGCGCTGCCGCTGACCGGCGCGGTCGTACATAGACCAGTGTTGGGCTCACAACGGACGTCGGTGTTGTGCAACTCAGCTGCCTCTACGCTGTCTTCCTACACGCCTTTATCGTTTTGCTGACTTTATCTCCTTCGGCGTTCAATTGATATGGACGGCAATCCCATAGATGACTTCGAGTCGCAGAGTGAGCGCTCTCCATCTCCCTCTTTAGCCACTGGTCTCAGGCCCGAACGAGCGCGCAACGTCTCTCAATGCCCGTCACAGAGGACCCAGCGACGCCGCACGTCATCGTGGCAGCCAAGCATAGGGCACGTCTGTTCGGCCAGCTCGTCGGCGGCTGCCACCGCTATGCCACGCGGCTCGTCGGTTGGCTCCTTGGCTGCCGCCGGCTCGTCAGTACTTGCCGCCTTTGGCTGGGGCAAGGGAAATCTCCTTTCGGCAAGCTCGTTAGCGTCCGGCGGCTCGTCGGCGGCTGCCGACGTTCGGAGCGGCGGGAGCACCCGCATGTCGACCGGCTTGTCGGCGGCAGCCTTCAGGCAGGGACTTGCATTGCTTCCCGGCTCGTTGGCGGGCGGCGGCCTGTCGGTGGCTGCCAACTTCGGAAGCGGTCTGAGCAGCCGCCCGTCAACCGGTCTGTCGGCGGCTGCCGCTGGTCAGGGACTTGCGTCGCTTCCTGATTCTTTGGCGGGCGGCGGCTTGTCAGCGGCTGCCGACGTGGGGACCGGCGGGAGCAGCCGCTTGTTGGCTGGCGCGTTGGAAGTAGGCGGCTCTGCTGCGGCTGCCGTCTCGGCTGAGGGGAGATGCAGCCGTACATCCGCCAGCACGGAGGCGGCCGGCTTCTTGCTGTCTGATGGTGGGGCGGGCCGCGCGGCAGCCGTGGAAGCACCTTTCCTCCAATCGGTCGAAGGCGGAGGCGGTAGCCCATCTCCAGTTGGCGGGACGGTCTCCGGTCGAGGGCCGCGAAGCAAGGCTGTTCTGAAGCTGCGCGCCGACGCTACCACGCCGGCCAATGTTCTGTGCCTGCTTGAAGACTGGGACGCCATGCCTGCTCGAGAGCGGGAGCGTGTCTGGCGGCGCGTTGAGAAGCGGCGACGAACGCTCCGGTCACGCTTCCCGCAAGCGACCTGGAGTGTCCTGGTAGGCCGCCAAAGCCCGTTCAAGGGCCGTCGTCGTCAAAAGAGGACTTCTGAAGACAAGAGCGGCGACAGCCCAGGCGGCCGCGAGCTTGTGGGTATCGCCGGTGATGGAGGTGGAGGCGCCGCCGGCGGCGGCGCTGGTCGTGCCGACGGAGATGGCGTTGCCGCTGATGGCGGTGCCGGTCGCGGCGGTGATGCTGCCCATGTGGCAGGCGTCAAAGGTGGAGCTGGTGATGCCGCCGCCGATGATGGCGGCGGTCACGGTGATGGACGTGAAGAAGGCGACGCCGGCGATGGCGCTGTTCGTGCCGACGGCGATGCCATTGCCGCTCGAGGCGATGCCTGTCGTGGCGGTGATGGTGTCCGGGGAGGTCGCACGCTAGCCGGGTGTGAAGCGGGTCGTGCGGACGGCGGACCTTGTGATGATGGCCAGGTGGCCGGCGCCGGCGCCGTCGTCCAAGGTGCCCGCAGTCCGCTGCCGGCACAATGGGAAATCGCTTTGGCTCTCGCGCACTGACGACCCGCTGTTTTTGAGCCTTGCTCCGACATCAAGGGTATAAAGGAAGAAGTTACCGACGCGGTTACCTGCACGGACGAGTGCGCACAGCTCGGTGGGCACGTTCGGGAAGCCATCCGTTTGGCAAAGGGAGCCATCAACGACGCTAATGCGTACCTCCGCATTGTCGACACCAGTGCTCAGGCAGAGGCCTCGGCAGGCACCGTTGCTCAAGCGATGACAAGCGCCGCATCCGTGGCCGACGCGAAACGACCGGCCGCGGACGCTGCGCGGGACGTACACGGTGTTGATGTCGACATCGCTGGACTCTCGGCGGGCGATGTCGACCAAGGCTGGTCTCGCGACAACAAGGGTGCCGTTTATCTTATTGTCGGAACGGAGGGCATCTATGTCGGCATGACCTGCGGCCCGTGCGCCTCGACACGGGCGCCCCGTCAGCGCCAGCGCCAGCCTCTGCGCCACCTGCGCTTCCGCGGCCAACCGGCGCGGCGGCCACCAATGTCGGCGCCACGGAGCCCGCCTCACCGGCGGAGCGCTCTTCCGAGGTAGCACGACGGGTGCCAGAAGCAGCGGCTCCTCGAGGCTTGTACGGCACACAGCGGTCAGACAAGAGCGGAGGGTTGGGCGGAGTAGTCTTGCCATAACAAGCGCGTCTTTCACGCGACACGCGTGCAAACGCCGGACAAGCTCCTCGACACCGAGCTAGCTGGCTCGCCGTAAGCCCGACAGGTGCGGGCGCCGATCAGTCCGCGCCTTATTCGAAGGGGTTGGAGCCGCCTCGTCGACCTCAATGGCGTCGCCGCCACCCAGGGCGGCGCCGGACTTGGCCGGCGCTACCGCGTCCACACCGGTGGTCGCTGCCGACTCAGGCAGCGACGCGCAACCGCCGGCAGTCGTGGTCGTCCCGCCCTTCTGGGACGTCGCCGATGCAGTGTCGGCGCCTGCTGTCGCGGTCACTGAGAGATTGTTCACGAGGCTGTCAAGGACCCCGCCCCGAAAGCCCTGGCACTTGTCCCCACGTCCCGGGGGACACACCACCGACGCTCAGGTGGACACACACGAGTGAGTCCACCAGCGCGATCCATTTCTCTATTCTGGCCCGTCCTCGGCCCTCTGGAGGCACCCAAGGCGTCACAGGAGGAGTGAAAGCGCGGTGCAATCGTTCTGACTCAGCAAATGGGGCCAGGCACGCAGCAGAGGTGCACAGGGGCGCGGCGCTTGTGCCACGCGCATGGCTCTCGGGCCACCCGTTTGCGCGGGTTGTCAGGCCACGGAGGCCCCAGGCGACCGCTCAACCGGCATGATTCAGGCTTCAACACCTTTCACCACCTGAGGGGGTGCGACCGCAACACATGTCACGCACTCGAGCGGATTCGATCCAAATTGGTACACAAAGGCCTCCACTTGTCTCGCTAGATTGCGCTGATTTGGGCGGTTCGGGCTCCGTTCACACGCTTTCCGTTACATGTTCGGCAGCCATTCGACGGACGCCTCTTCATTTCGATACTGGCGACGACGCTGATACGTTTCCTCCGTTGGCAACCACCCAGTGCGGCCAACAACGTCGAGGCCAACGGCACTGAGATCTTCGAAAGGTAGCCCATTCCATTTTACCCATTACATTGCCCGTTGGCAAGGCGTTGGCCCGTTGACAACTGACCATTCGCAAGGCCACACGTAGCGTTTTCATTTCACCGTTTTAGACCGTTGACCTGACATTGGTGGAAATGCTCTAAGGGACGCGCGCACTGATGGTTCTTCCCTAGAGAGCAACACGACTGACACCGACTCCCTTTGGTGCCGTTGAGCTGACACCGGATCGTCTAGAGTTAGATGCCGCGTCTCGCTGAGTCAGCGGGGTGCTGGATGGCCCCACGCCGGATCAGGGTTATCGCCGTGTCATGAACTTCCACCGAAAAGAGGAGGGCCGTTGTGGCGGGTGTTGGCCGCGTGCCGAAAGTCACGGACGAAGCGTGCCACGTGGAAAGTGGTGTTCAAAATGGTTGAAAGGTTGAAAGGAGCTTACCACGTGGCGTGAAAGGCCACAGGCCTCTCAATGGCCTTGCAGCACCCGGTCGAGAGCTTCCCGCGCGTAAAGCACCGCGTGCCGACCGGACTGCCCCCCTTCTTGCGGGTACCGCCCCGTTGCTTCTGCCCCCCCCGCAGGTCTCCCTTGTCCCCAAAGCCGTCCATGTTGGCACTAGCGTCCTCGTACGAAGCCCGCCGTATGGCGAAGTCCGGCCGTGCAGCGTGCGTCTTGGCGCCCACATTGACACAGTGGGAGACATCGCGGGGGCGAGAGCGTGACACAGGCATCAAGCGGACCGTGGGTGCCGACGTAAGGCAGAAGCACGGAGATGCAAGCGGTCTTGAACACGACGGGGCGACCAAGAGCCGCCGCACCACTGTGGGCAATAAAGGCAGTGACGCCATGGGAAAGCTGGGCGACATGGTGCGAGATGTTGGAAACGGTGCAGGCCGCACGGAGTCGAGCATGCGCCGAGAGCCCATCGACATTGGAACATCTGCCGTCCAGCGCCCAGCTACGAGGAGGCGGCGCCGCACCCGCGGGGAGGTCGTGCCGCTGACCGCCACCGCCTTCCCGAGGGGGAGCCAGCGCCGCCCCCTCGCGAGGCCGCCGTCGCCGCCCGCCCACTGGGGCGCCGCCGCTGCCCCGCCAAATCTGCACCGCTGCCACCTCCTGTCAGGGGCGCGGCTACTGGCTTGCCGCGTGGGTAGCTACCGGCTTGCGGCGTGCGTTGCTACCGACTTGCCGCAAACTTTGCGCGTGAAATCACGATAAGCACCACTGCGATGGAATGCTGTGCCAAGGGGGAACCTCGACCCCGATTACGCATTCAATCCCACGATTGCATATTCGAACGCGAAATCTATAGCAAATTTCCTGGCCTCTAGTGTCTATTCTACCACTGTGATCAATTGATCCCAATGGGATCAAATGATCCCACTATTGAGTACGCGACCGCGCAGAAAACGCTCGTTTGATTTGGATTCTGACGCCAGAATCGAGCTCAGCGGTGGCTGTTTAGCTTTGGGACAGGAGGAAGACCTCTCAGTGTATGTGGCTGCTGAGTGGTAGCCCCTTCAGTGTAAATGCTTGTCGTGCGTCTGGAGGCCTCAGAGGCGGAGTGCCGTGGGTGCTGCTTGCAAGGCCCGCCGCGCAGCAACAGAGAGAGTGAGGAGGCACTCTTCCCCGGACCTCAGCCGAAGGCGTGCCTCCGTGCATCCGCGTTTTACAGCCCACCACACCCGTGACAGGCGCGCTTTTCCTTGCCATGGGAGCGCTCAACCACCCTGCCCCTCGCCCGTGCGCCTCCCCACCCTTTGCCGTTTCGCAGGCCTGGTGCGGGCGTGTCACATGCGGTATGCCTTTCTCGAGGGAAGGAAATTGCGCTCCGAGCATCGCCCGCTTCACGCGCACCGCACTCCATCTCTTTCTCTGTGCCTTCCCTTTCATTGCTCCCCCCCCAAACTCCTCCACGCGCTAGCCCCCTCGTGTGACAGCCGTGTCCCACCATGGGGGACCCTCGATTGCTTGTGGGGTCCCGCGTGCATGCCAGGGTCAAGCACATTCGCTCCGCATTCACGTGCTCGCTGCTTTTGGGCAGCCAAGCTGACGAGGCGATGGCCAACGGCGTCGTTTTGGAGGTCAAGAGATCCAAGATCGGTGGCCGTGCATCCACGACGATCACGGTTCGGTTTGAGTGCCTCGGAAAGACAGCCGTTAAGACCCTGGGTCTGCGGAGCATTCGTTCTGGCGACGCGCTCGATATGCCACGCCCCCCACCATCCAATGCCATCCCCCCCCCGCTTGATTCCAGTGTTGACGGGCATTCCACGCCCACTCAACCCCCACCGACGACTCCTCTCACGACGGCGCCAACCGACTCGGCTCGGGACCTGTCTCGTGTTGACATGGCGGAACCAGCGACCAGCCCGTGTCACTCGGCAGCGGAGCTCCCAGTTATGGTGGGTGGTGGGCCTGCCCTGCTGTTGCGGGCTTCTGAGTTCCCGAGAGGCCCACCGACGCCACCGGTCGGCACCCCTGTCTCACCACCGTCCGCTGGCGGGTCACCTCCTGCGCCACCGCTCGTGTCGGCCGGACAATGAACGTCTGGATTGGCTTCCCACACGGATGCATCTCCGACGTTGGCGCACGGATTTGAGTGTCGCGACCAACAGGTTTTACAGCCCATCGGGTGACCGGGTCCAAGGAAGCCGTGGTCGGTACGGGCTCTCGGGGGCGACATCATCAACGAGGGCGGGGATCCCGTCGGTTTTGGTCGTACGAGGACCCCGCTTGAATACTTCTTTGCTGTGTTCCCCCAAGACCAGCTGACGCGTGTGACGGAACTGACGTCCTCCAATTTGGAGAGTCGGCGCCTACCGCCTACGTCGCCGGGGGAGATTCTAAAAATTTTTGGTATCCTTATCCTCGCAACGCGCCTCCAGTTTGGGCCTCGTGCGGACCTGTGAGCGACGGCGCCGCGGTCCATGCACATGCCCGCGCCGGCGTTTGGCGCCCGAACCGGCATGCCCCGTCACCGTTTTGACGCCCTGTGGTCGGCGCTGACATTCAGTCAGCAACCGGCTGGCGGTGTGCCTGCCAACGGCCAGAGCGGCGGCGAGCGCTACTGGTGGGCGCTCATCAACGATTTCATCTCCTCCATCAATGTCCACCGGGAGGCATACGTGACCCCGGGAGACACCATCTGTGTCGATGAGTCGATGATCAAGTGGTATGGTCTCGGTGGGCCGTGGATCTCGGTTGGGCTACCTATGTACGTTGCCATCAACCGTAAGCCGGAAAACGGCTGCGAGATCTAAAATGCGGCCTGCGCACGGAGCGGTATCATGCTGCGGCTTCATCTCGTGAAACCTGCTGCCGACCAACACGCCAACATGTCCGCAGAAGAGAGCCAGGTGCTGCACGGCACAGCCGTATTACAGCGCCTTGTTGGCCCGTGGGCCGGGTCAGACCCCATCGTCTGTGCCGACTCCTACTCTTCAAGCGTGGAGGCCGCCCTGGCACTCAAGCGCGTGGGCCTCCGGCTGATTGGTGTTGTCAAGACGGCCCAACGCCGGTTCCCGATGGCCTCTCTCGCGACTCGAGAGTTTCGTGCGCGTGGGAGCTGGGTCTTGATGGTGCACACAGACACGTCGGGGGCGCCAGACCTCATGGCATCGATGTGGGCGGACCGAAACCGGCGCTTTTTTGTCGCGACCGCTGGTTCTGCGCGTCCCGGCGCCCCGTGCGAGCAGTTGCGCTGGCGTCAACTAGACGGGGGGGCGGAGCGTATCGCGGTTCCGGTGCCCCAGCCGGAGGTGGCTGAGATTTTCTACGGCTGTTGTGCGCGGATTGACCGTCACAACCGGTGTCGTCAAGACGACCTGAGATTGGAGCATAAGCTTGGGACGCACGAATGGTCACAGAGAGTGAATATCTCTTTGCTGGGTGTTTGCATCGTCGATGCATGGCTGCTGCATTCGGGGGCGCGAGGACCGGCCTCCCTGAAGCAGGCGGCGTTCTACGAGGACCTGGCATCCGGTCTCATCGACAACACTTTTGATTCAACGGGCGCACGGCCTCGTGCCGCCACGGGTGACACTAATCCCACGCCACCGTTGGGATATGGTTTAGGCGTGCATCTGACCCCGACGACCAAGCGTCGTCATCCATCGGCGGGTGGTGCGGGGGTATTTTTGGCGCAACGCCGCTGTTGCGTGTGCAGCACCCAAACAAGCACGCTGGTCTGCTCTGAGTGCCGTCAACCTGATAGTGGCCGCGAGATGTTCGTGTGTGGGGCCAAGACGGGGCGCAACTTCTTTGCATCTCATGTGCTTTCTGCGCACGACGCAGTCATGTGATTCTTGGTCGCCCCGCGTGTCTGAGGCATTTGTCGGGCCAGGGGAGGAGGGGGGGGAAGGGGGGTAGACGAATGGGTAGGTCACTGTATTCTGTTCCTATCTTGCACTGAGGCTGTCAATACGACTCTCGAGGTCGGAAGCGTCTGGCAGCAGGTGTAACTCGACGGCACACGGCATGGGTGATTGGCGGCGGGGGCGAGGGGGCACGTTCGAGCAACCGGGGGCGGTCCACTTCGGGGAGTCGAGGACCGATGCTACTCGTGTGTTTTTGTTAGAGCGCGCATGCAGAACCTTTCTCGTGGATGTTGCCATCAAACTGATATTGAGTGCGAGCCGCTCGAGTCGGCTGAGGTTGCAAGTCGACGTCGAGAAGCGCAGGCGACACCGTACACTGGCCGCTTACATATGTAGGCTGGCCGGAATCGAAGATTTGGGGATGGGATCAAATGATACAAGCTGTGATCAATTGATCCCACGGCGTGGTAGAATAGACACTAGGTCAGGGTATCTACAAACGTGGTGAAGACCGTTTTTAACTTCTTTTGCGAGCTTGAGCGCGTTGTGGGAGTACTTTTTGAGACCAAACAACACATCCTTTTCGTTCCTTCGGCAGCCCCTGAAAGTTTCGCAAACGTTTTTTTGATCTGGGAATGTTGGTACGTGTGGTCGGATGTCTCGTAGCTAGTTGAACGCCATGGGGAGCTCTTGCTGGCCCGTACGGTTCGCGATAGTGTTCATAGCGAAAGAATCTGGATGGAAAGGGTCGTGAGGCGGGGTGCACTGTCTACGGGGCTCTCCGGCGGTGTGGCGCAGTGCAGTGTCGATGGCATTGCTGATTCCCGATTTATGTCCTGGAGGACAGAGACAGAGACTGACTGTGAATAAGAGCATTCTAAAACGACAGTAAGAAGGTCCCAAGGCCAATAGAATGCCTGGATCGGGTGCGACGACCTTGGATTAAGGAGAACTCACTGTTTCCTGCCCCTCGATCTGCATGTCTTGACGCGCAGCAGGCGTTCCAGGTGAGATCTTGAGATTTTCCACTGTTTTATTGCGTGAACGGCGAATAAACAGAAGTGCCGATGTGGGTTTCCAGACCGTGTGGGCACAATTAAGCAATCTGCGGCCCCAAGTCAGTCTCAGGGGGTCATCTGATTGGTACAGAGTCTGTTTGCAAGTCGGTCTCGGTCCCCAAGGACGAAATTCGCGGATCAGCAATACTTTGAGAGCGGAGGTCTCAGATGTCACCGAGGGCGTTTATTTTCAGGTCATGGACTGGAGAGGCCGGAAGAATGTGCCGCTGTGCTTTGCGCGAGTGAGGTGGTCGACACAGTTCAAGGTGGAGGGGGGGCAGATCCACCGGCATGCATTCTCGTACGTAGCGGGCAGCATAGTGGCACGAACAGCTCGTCCAAGCAGAAAAAGAGGATGGCTTGAGCCATCACGCAGTCCGGAATGTGAGCACGAAAGAGAGTAGGCCCGGCGTGCCGCTGCACTATCATGGTCGTAGTGGTAGAACAGTGCCACTTTCTGACGGTGGGGATTATTCCCAATGCTGGAAACGTTTGGAAGGAGGGGGTGGATGACAAGGCCATCACCTCGAAGCGCATTCCTGTCAGCTCTGCTGATGTCCTACCCACAGCTGCACCTGAAAATCATTACATCTCTAAACGAGGGGGGTTACCTCCAATGGGTCATAGAATTAAAATCAAGCAGGAGCCCATTTGTATTAATTACACATTAAAATCTGCCTGGTTGTTATTAACTAAATAATCACTTAATGCAGGTGTGCTCCTTTGACACGGGCGTTGTGTATTTACTGAGAGCATGTCAGACAGTTATGCCAGCTCAGGCCAAGGTATTCGCACGAACTTATCTTAAGATCCATTCAGAAGGAGGAACTACATCAAATGGAAAGCCCATTTAACGAGCTCCATTCCCGCCCTCGTTCCACGTCCGAACCCTTAGCTTCTCAGCGCCTCAAGCCAAAGGCGGCACGCAGCTGGCTTTTTCCTGGCTCGATGGCGTTGCGGCGGATGTCGGGTCTCCTCGACCGTAGTCGTCGCGACCGCGACACTCCCGCGTGACGCCTGCCCCCCGGCCGTCGCTGCCGGCCGCCCTGTCGCCGGCCTTCTCCGCGGCCGCTTGGCGCCCGCTCGCGCCGCCCCTCCCTACCCGCTCCGCCCGCCTTGCCGCTTTGCCGGCAACGTCACCGGGTGGCGCATCTGGCCGCCGCCAGCGCAGCCTGTGACGGGCGGCCGTAGCCACGAGTACCGCGCGGCTGGCCGTCAGTGGCATGCCGCGTGGGGGAGGCTGGACGCCCGGCGGGCCATGGCGGCGGTCGGTCCGTTTCCTCCTCTCCCGGCGCTCCCTCGATGCGGCGCCGTCGCCGCATCGGCCCCCCGTGTGGTCGGCGGGTGCCGTCGAGGATGGCGCCTGCGGGGGCGGCGTCGTGGCCACGCCACGCCGCCTTGGCTGAAGGGACCCTCCCGCCGCCGCCGCCGCCCCGCCGCCCCCCTCTTCCCCCCGTCCTTCCCGTGTGGTCGCGTGGACCCCCCGGCGGCTGCCGCCACGGGGGCTGTGGCTGCGGCGACGACGGCGGCTGTGCCCACTACGCGTGGCGGTTGACGGCGGGTGGGAGCGGGGGGGGATAAGCGCCGCGCCTGGGAGGGCGGGCGTGCCGTGCCGACGCGGCACGGGGTGGCGGCGGCGGGCGCGGCGCCCACACCCGCAGCCGCCGTGGGGGGATGGGGGCCGCCCTGCCGGCGGGCACGTCGGTCGCCGCCACCCCCCGCGCCAATGTTGGTGGTTGTCTGGTGGCAACGTCGCTGACGGCGGGTGGCGTCGCCACCGCCACCGTGACGACGCGGAGCGGTGGCGGACGCTGCGCCTGTTGTGCTGGCGGGGGGGTGGGGTGTGGGGGGGCTGCGGGATTGGGGGGGGGTAGGGGGACGGCGCTGTCGTGCTGGGGGCGACTCGGCGCGACGGCAACGACGACCAGAGCGGCGACGGCGGTGGCGCCCGCGCCCGCAGCCGCAGCGTGTGGGCGGGCGCAGCATGGCTGGTGAGCGCGTCGGCCGCCCACACCCGCCGCAGTCAGACCGGCGGTCGGCCGGCGGCAGCGTCGCTGGGGGGCGGGGGCGTCTACGCCGCCGCCGCCACGACCCCAAGTGGCGGGGGTGACGGGCGGGACGCCGTGCGGTTGGGCTTGCGGGGTCGTTGCGGCGCACATGACGGTAAGCGGCGGCACCTGTCGCGAGCGGGTGAATCCCGCGCGGCTGCCGTTGGGTGTGACCGCCGGCACCGCGCACCCCAAGATTGGCGGCCGCGCTCCCTTGCACGGTTTGTGCCGCGATCAGGTGGTGGTCCCTACCTGCACAGCACCCTGTTTCCCTTCCCACTGTGCGGGAGGCCGAAGTCCATGCACGCGCCGCCGCCCCCGCCCGGTGCCGTTAATCGGGCGGGGGATTGGGGTGGAGACACGGTCCGCCGACCGCCTCGCTGCCGTCTGGGAGCAAACGCGCTCCCGTGCGTGGGCGGCGCGTGGAAGCCGCACCCCGCCCGTGCGTCGGGGGTGGCAGCGCGGCGGTGGCGACCGTGCGCCGTGCGGCTGGGCGGGAGGGAACCCCCTCGGGACGTTGCGCCCACGGCCGATGCGGGCGCTGGTGCTCCCCCTCCGCCGCTCCTCGCAGTCGGCGGCGGTGCCGCCCGCGCCGTCGCACCGGGAGGCTCACCTGCACCGCGCCCGCGCGGCGCGAGCGGCGGTCGACCCCACCGCGGCCGCGTCGCGTGGCCGCCGCGGCTGCCGCAGGGTGTCGGGCGGCGGCGCTCCAGCGGACCACACCCCGGCGGTCGGGGCAGCCGCCGCCGCTGTCGCCGCTGCGCCGAGCGGCCGCGCACGCGCTGCGCGCGGGGCGGCGACGGTGGCGGCGGCTCGACGGGTGGCGGAGCCTCCGTGCGGGGTAGGCCGCTGCGGTCGGGCGCACCGGCGTGGGTCGCGGCGGCGGCAACGGTGGCCCACCGCCGCAGTCGCTGCCGCCACCTGTGCCACCGCCGTCGACGCATGGCGGGTGGGAGCAGGCGCCGGCATGAGTGGCGGCCGCCTGCGGGCCGTGTCTGGCCCGCGACGTCTCCGAGCAGCGTCAGCCTCTGCGTTGCCAACACTGCCGTCGGCGTGCACCGTTGTGGCGGGGCGCTCGCCTGCTCGCCGGGCGGCCATGGCGGCGGCGGCGGTGTCGACGGTGGGGGCGCCTGGTGGGAACAAGCGTGTCGCAGGTGCTGTCGGCGTGGGCCCGCCCGCCCCCTCGCGTGGCTGACACAGCGGATCGGGTATGGCGGGGACGGCGGCGGCGGCGGCGGCGCGTCCATCCTGCACAGCCCTCAGCGGCGGCCACGCCGGCTGCCCCGCTTGCCTCCCCTCCGTGGGCGACGGTCGGGCGCCTCGGCGTCGCCGTAGCCCAGGTGACGTGGGCGGTGTCGGCGGGTGAGGGGGTAGCGGGGGCTCGGGCTTCACCGCCACCCCCCGCGGTGCTGGTTGCTGGGCGCTCCCCGCGCCGCTCCTGTCCCCCCTCCTGCACGTGGTGTCTGCGTCATCAGACCGCCCGCCGCTGGGCACAGGCGGCAGCGGCGGCGGTGGCGGCGGCGGCGGGCTGCCCACCCGCGGCGGTCGGGCGACGTACGTCGAGCCTGCTTCCGTTGCTGCTCCGGGCGGGCACCGTGGGTGTGGCCGCCGCGGCCGCGGCGGCGGCCAGGGGGCAGCGGGGCTGGGGCGCGTCCTCTTCCCCTCCTCGACCCCTGATTCGCACCTGGGTGGCGGAGCGGCTGTTGGCCACTCCTCCCGATCACAGAGCCCGGACATGGCGGGTGCGCCGCCTCTGGCGGCGGCGGCTGGCCTGGCAGCGGGGGACGATGGGCTCAACGGAACCGTTTCTGTTCTCGCGTGTGCCGTGGGGGTGACGTGCGCCCAGTGGTGTCGGTTCCAGCGGCGGGCGGCGAGCACGGGGCGGTCCCTTTCGCGTTTGTGGAGCTCGCTGTGTCCCACGCGGGTGCCCTCGTGTCCATTTTGCACCTCTTGCGTGTGTTGGCAGGCAGCCCCACCGCAGTTGTAGGGCAGAGGCTGAACGTGCGTGCATCGGCCCCGCGTGGCGAGCAGCGCTCCTGCAGCCGGGAGGCAGAGAGGCAGACGGCAGTTGAAACCAGCCGTATCAGCACCCCGCGCGCGAAAACCCCACAAGCTCAGCGCGGTGGCGCGCGGTTTGGCCCGTCTAGAGAGAGAAAACAAATTAGCAGGCTATCTAAGAGAAGAAGCAGCCCACATGAACACCGCCATGGTGCGTTCCGAACACGACACAACTCGGCGAAACACAGCACACCACAGTCGTCCGAGGCGGAGCACCAAAAAACCGAAGACTCCGACCATGATCGCCAACGAGTGCACACCTGCCATCATAGTCGACAAACCCGGCAAAGGAAGCACCACCAACCACACACATCGCACTCCCGCAGCTCCCCAGGGAGGGTTCTATGCAGGGAACGGAATGCTTTCCCGAAAAACTCGATGTCCACTGGGACTTTCCGTCCAGAACAGCCAAGAAGGTCCCAGCATCCACGTCCCACACTCGCAGTGTCTTGTCCAACGACCCCGACACCACCCGCGCTGCGCCGCCGCCCCCACCGCCGTCCACCACCGCCACGCAGCTCACCGTGCGGGTGTGGCCCGTAAGGGTGGCTACACATGTGCCATTGGCCAAGTCCCACACCCGCAGCGTCTTGTCGTAAGACCCCGACACCACCCGCGACGCGCCGCCGCCCCCGCCGCCGTCCACCACCGCCACGCACGTTACCCAGTGCGTGTGGCCCGTGAAAGTGGTCACGCACGTGCCGTTGGCCACGTCCCACACCCGCAGCGTCTTGTCGTCCGACCCCGACACCACCCGCGACGCGCCGCCGCCCCCGCCGCCGTCCACCACCGCCACGCACTCCACCCAGTTGGTGTGGCCCGTCAGGGTGCTCACGCAAGTGCCGTTGGCCACGTCCCACACTCGCAGCGTCTTGTCGCCCGACCCCGACACCACCCGCGCCGCGTCGCCGCCCCCGCCGCCCTCCACCACCGCCACGCACGTCACCCAGTGAGTGTGGCCCGTGAGGGTGGTCACGCACGTGCCGCTGGCCACGTCCCACACCCGCAGCGTCTTGTCCAACGACCCCGACACCACCCGGGACGCACCGCCGCCCCCGCCGCCGTCCATCACCGCCACGCAGCTCACAGTGCGGGTGTGGCCCGTAAGGGTGGTCAAGCACCTGCCTTTGGCCACGTCCCAGACCCTGAGCGTGTCGTCGCCCGACCCTGACACCACCCGCGCCGCGCCGCCGCCCCCGCCGCCGTCCACCACCGCCACGCAGCTCACCGCGCCGGTGTGGCCCGTGAGGGTGGTCACGCACGTGCCGTTGGCTACGTCCCACACCCGCAGCGTCTTGTCGCGCGACCCCGACACCACCCGCGCCGCGCCGCCGACCCCGCCGCCCTCCACCACCGTCACGCACTCGACCCAGTCGGTGTGACCAGTGCGGGTGCTCACGCACGTGCCGTTGGCAAAGTCCCACACCCGCAGCGTGTTGTCGCGCGACCCCGACACCACCCGCGCCGCGCCGACGCCCCAACCGCCGTCCACCACCGCCACGCAGCTCACCGTGCGAGTGTGGCCCGTGAGTGTGGTCGCGCACGTGCCGTTGGCCAAGTCCCACACCCGCAGCGTCTGGTCGTGTGAACCCGACACCACCTGCGCCGCGCCGCCGCCCCCGCCGCCGTCCACAGCCGCAACGCAGCTCACCGTGCGAGTGTGGCCCGTGAGGGTGGTCACGCACGTGCCGTTGGCCACGTCCCACACCCGCAGCGTCTTGTCCAACGACCCCGACACCACACGCACCGCGCCGACGCCCCCGCCGCCGTCCACTACGGTCATGCAGGTCACCCAGTGGGTGTGGCCCGTGAGGGTGGTCACGCATGTGCCACTGGCCAAGTCCCACACCCGCAGCGTGTTGTCGCGCGACCCCGACACCACCCGCGACGCGCCGCCGCCCCCGCCGCCGTCCACCACCGCCACGCATCTCACCGCGCCTGTGTGGCCCGTAAGGGTGGCTACACATGTGCCGTTGGCCACGTCCCACACCCGCAGCATCCTGTCGTCCGACCCCGATACCACCCGCGCCGCGCCGCCACCCCCGCCGCCGTCCACCACCGCCACGCACGTCACCCACGCGGTGTGCCCCGTGAGGGTGGTCACGCACGTGCCGTTGGCCACGTCCCACACCCGCAGCGTCTTGTCGCCCGACCCCGACACCACCCGCGCCACGTCGCCGCCCCCGCCGCCGTCCAGCACCGCCACGCACGTCACCGTGCGGGTGTGGCCCGACAGCACGGCCATGCGGGACCCGGTCTCCTCGTCCATGACCAAAAGACGGCCACCGACTTGTGGAAGGACCACTTGCGTGGCGCCTCCCGTCGTAACTGTGCACATACACCTGACGAAGCCATCGCTGCGAAAGACGCGACGCTCAGCCCGTGGCGCCAGGCCATCACCCGCGAGCAGCGCCAACGCTGGTTTTTCCAGAAACAAGCGGGCAGAGTGGTGGAGTCGCACCAAAAGCGGCTTTTCAGCCGCCTGAACAGCAGGCTGCAAACGGGGGCCAAACCGCTCCGCCACCTCAAATGCCGCCTGCTGCAGCCGCACCGACAGCGACAAATCCTGATCGGCCAGCGCGCCCTCCACCACGGTAGCCACGCGGTCAAGCACGTCCACTTTGGCGTGTCGACACTCCGCGCGATAGAGACCACAGGTGCCGCCACTTACCTCCACCCGCCACGCGATGTACGGCATGGCGAGCAGGAGCAGTTTCAGCTCCTCTTCCGCGCCGCCGCCACGGAGCAGGCGCGGGAGGGCGCGCTCAATGAAGTTATCCATTGGCAGCTTCCACAGCTCCCGGACCGCCCCACTCGTTTTGCTGCCGCCGGTCGGCTCGGTGTCAATGCTGTGTCGCCGACAGTACCCCGACAAGAGCTTGCGGTTGAAGTCCTCCCGATCCGCCGCGGTCAGCGTGACGTCGCTACCCAAAAAGTCAACCACCAAGTCGTGTAGGCTCAAGCGCAGCGGCTCGCTGTGGCCATCGACGTCGCCGCCGCCTTGGAGCGTCACCAGCGAGCACGCCTGCAGCTTGCGCGCAATTCTTTCGACTGCAGGCATCTTTGCTCCCCACAATGCCGCCAGCCCCGCCGCGGGCACCTCCTCCTTATAGGTCATGACGCACAGCGCCAGAAACTGCTTCCAGCACTGATTGCGGTGCTCTTTGTTAATCCCCAGCGCCCGACGGCTGATGCGCAGGCATGCCCAGAGAGAGACGTACGACTCGCTACCTGTGAAGGACTTGGACAGCAGGCTATCGCGGTCGTCTTGCACCTGTTTGATGGATGCCTTCCACCCGCCCTCGCGCACCAGCGCGCCCATAACGGCTAGGGCGAGCGCCAAGCCGCTGCAGAGCTCCACAGCTTGCGTGACCAGGCTCTCAGACCTGTCGACACGATCCACGCCGTCAACCTTGGCGTGGTTGCAGAGCACCCCAGCCGCAGCCGCACCTGAGAGCACATCAACGGACACAGCTTGGATGTCGGGCCACCGGTCGGTAAAGTCCGTCTGCCGCGTCGAGAATAGCAGAGATGAGCCCGCTCGTCCGTGTAGCGCCTGGTAAAAGCAGTCGACCCACGTAGAGTCCCACACATCGTCGACCACCACCAGGCAGCGCTTGCCCTTGAGCGCCTCATGCAGGCGTTTCACGGCCATGTCCAGATCAACGGCCTCGACCTTGTCGCGCGTCAGGGTTGTGGCAAGCGCGCAGATGGACTTGTGCACTTGCTCCCGGGAGATAGCTTTGCTCAGCTGCACCCAGTGGACGCCGTCAGAGAAGCGCTCCCGTCCTTCCTCCTCCGCAACCAAGCGGTGGGCGACCAACGTGCAGCAGACGGTCTTGCCCACCCCCCCCATGCCTTGCGCGCCGATCGCCACACACGACGCGTTGCCAGACTCCAAGAGCGCAGCGTACAGCGCCGTGGCAGGGTACCCTGAGTCGTCCCACTGGGTGAACACGTTGGGCGGCAGCGGGGGGAGGTCCTTCTTGGCAGCTTGTATCGCCGCTCGTTTCGGTGCGTCCTTCAAATCGCGCAGCTGCGCAATCGGCAGCAGGCTCATCACTCGGCGGGCTTCCTTGTCGATCTGCGACATGCGTGCCTCGAGCGCCTGCCCCACGTTCAAGCCCCGCGACACGGCCGAGCACGCCCGCCACCACCGCTGGCGGCGGGACCACATGAGGTGGTGCATCTCGCCGGCGGCCTCCTCCACGTCGGCGACAAGGGAGCTCAGCCGCTCGAGCAGTCCCCCGACGTTCACAACGCTGCTGACCTCCAAGTCCTTGACCACGGGCAACAAGTACTGCTTGCACGCATCAATCACGTCTTGAAGCGCCGCCGACGCGTCGCCAACCGCACCGTCCACCTGCCCCGCAGCCACAAACACCTTCAACCCAAAGCTTAGCGCCGCGAGTGCCGTGCCTACGAGTGGACCAAAGGCAACCGCGAGGTTGTGTACCTCTGGGTTGGCAATTGACGTCGCCACCCCTGCACCATCCGCCAATGACCCGTCCGCTAGCGCGCGGCGGATGCCTTGGGTACAACTCGAGAGCGCTGTCAACCGGGTTGCGTCCCCCGCCCCGGCTGGCGTCGGGCCAACAGCGTCGCCGCTGCCGCTGCCGCCACCCACCACCCCCACGTGCCGCGCCCACACCATCCACAGCGGCGCAGTGCGCATGCGTAGCTGCCGCTGCCACGCGCGCGCGTCCTCCTCAGAGGCCGCGCAAAAGCGCAGCAGCGGGTCCGGATCCCTGCTCAGCGACACCTGTACCACCCAACGCCCCGCAATACTCGACCAGTCCCCAGTTGCCTGTGCGCGAAAGACGTCCACCAACGAGGCGGCGGCGCCCTCGCCATGGTTGCGCGGCAGCGGGCAAAACCGGTACCCCGTGCCGGGACGGTCCATCGGTGGCATGTCACCTGGGGAGGGCAGCGTGCACCCCGCATCACCCGGCTGCTCCAGGCGGTAGTGCACGCCGCAATGCACCCACACCGTTGCTGGTATCAGCTTCACGCTCCCCGCCGTGCAGGTGACGCAGCCCAGCCGCCCAGCTGGCTCGATCAGCTGCACCCGTCCAGTGCACGGGCGCATCAGCGCCTTGAGCCCCTCCTCGTCGTCCGCCAGAGGCAAGTCATAGTCCGTAGGCGCAGTCCTGGACCCCGCAGCCGCCATGGCACCACCGCAACGCGAGAGCTCGACGCGGGGGATGGGCAAGGCGCCGACCCCTCGCACGGGCGCTTGCGGCGGCCACGCCGGGACGTACAGGCGGGAAGTACGGGCGCGGCGCCGGCGGCCGTACCTGCCCACCGCAGCGCCCAACGGAACAAGCCAACGCCGTCGCGCAGCAGGCCAAACGGGCGCACAGCAGCGCCGCTGTCGCTGCGTGTGGAAAACCCCGCAGCCCCGCAAGCACAGCGGGGCAGCGTCCCCCTCCCCCCGGCCGCCACGGACAGCGCCGGTGCCGCGGCCACTCGAGTCCCTCCCCACGCCTCCCGCGAGTGTGGCGGCGGCCCGGTGGGCACGGCGCGCGGAGGCGACCTCGGCGTGTGGCGGCAGGGCCCGCGCAGAGCGTCGTCTCGGCGCTCTGTTATCCGTCTGTCACCAGTTCTTGACACTTGCACCAGTTCTTAGCAAATCGGGACATGAAATCGGGTTCCTGGGGATGCTCCGAAACCGCCTACGGTGCAGTTCACTCTTTTTTATAAAATAAACAAAGCATATCAGCACGGTCTGAGTCACACCACTGGACTCTTCAACTCATCAGCTCTGCAACGATGCCTTGTGTGCCTCAAACGGAGCACTCCTGGACGAGAACCGCGTGTTTCCCTGGAAAATAGCAGGAAAAAGTACATCGCCGGACCGGTGCAATTCCGCGTCCACAGAGCCCTCCCAGTGATTTCCGAGCGGAACGTCTTGCTCCCGCCCGCTTTCGCCGCAGGGATCCGGATGTCGAGTCTCTCCGATGCACCCCAGAGCCCCGTAGTGGCTGTATGGGCCGATTTCTCGGCCAAGGTCGACGAACAGGTGTGGTCAGCACATGAGAGAGGCTCTGGAGCCCGAGTTTCGCGGTCGCATTGTACTGGGCGAGTTTTTCAGGGCTGCTCATCGCCCCCCCCATCCCCCGCCCTTCGTGTCACCACAGCACAACCCTGTCCCAGTTCCCTGCGTACCAGCACAGGCTTACTCATCACTTTATCGTCCATCTGATAGCCCCTGAGCCCCCCTAACCCACCTCCCCCCTTCCCATCCGCCCCCATTCCTCCCCCACCCGTGCGCCCCCC
>ENA-ORXT01002484-ORXT01002484.1-marine-metagenome-genome-assembly--contig:-NODE-2484-length-22100-cov-5.359669_pt1 | contig 22100 bp, 23 predicted proteins | sample MGYA00237868_ERZ511482 | MGnify/ENA metagenome assembly ERZ511482
TAGACCATCTCCGTAAAGGAGATGTGGTCGTCATTTGGAAATTGGATCGCTTGGGTCGTTCTTTAAAAGACTTAATTGATTTGGTATCAAAATTCAATGAGATGGGCGTTGGATTAAAAAGCATTAATGATCCTATCGATACAACGACCGCCCAAGGTAAACTCATCTTTAATATTTTTGCCTCCCTTGCCGAGTTTGAAAGAGAGGTCATTCGGGAACGTACCAAAGCTGGACTAGAAGCAGCTCGTGCCAGAGGGCGAGTTGGTGGTCGCCCAAAAGGCTTGTCAAAAGAGGCACAAAGTAAAGCTGAGTTCGCTGCCCTACTCTACCAAAAACGTGGCGATGAAGAACTTTCCATCAAGGAAATTTGTGAACGTGTTGGATGCTCTAAACCTACACTCTATAATTATTTGAGAGCAGAAGGCATTCAGATTGGGAAGGCTTCCTAGCTTCCAAATGTTAAAATGTAAAACATTTGCCCTGTTTGTTTAACAAGCATTAAGCTCTGTGATCGAAAGGAACAATATACTATTTCAATGTATTAAATAAAAAAATATGGCTGAGTTAAAATATACTGTTATCAGAACCAAAGAACAATATTTCGAGTATTGTGATCTTTTGGAAAAACTTGTTTTTTCTGATGATGATACAAAGGAAGAAGAAATCGATTTGCTTGATGTGTTGATTGAAAAATGGGATAATGAACAGAAATATTTTAAGGAATTGGATCCAATCGATTTGCTTAAGTATCTGATGGAAGAGAATGGTCTAAAAGCAAAGGATTTGACAAGTATTTTAGGTTTATCCAAAGGAACAATATCAAAAATGCTAAACTGTCAAAGTCGCTTATCAAGAGAATCTATTAAAATACTAGCAGGCTATTTCAAATTATCGCAAGAAGCATTTAATAGAGATTATTCACTGTCAAAACCGAAAACACAAGTAATTCATTCATAGACAATAAATGTGAACTTTTTGGACGTATCCCGAAAGTACCCCATGCTCAAAAGATTAAACGATATTAATGGACTACCTGAAAAAGACAAAGCAGGTATTCTATTTGCTCTTGATGGGTTGTTAAGAGATGCCAAAACAAGATTAGCTTATCAATAAAAACAAGCATAATGAACGCTTTACAACTTAAAAATGATGTTCTTCGATTGATAATAGATGTCGATGACACCAGTAAACTTGAACAAGTCAAGAAGTTTCTTCAATCGAATATCGTAGAACCACCCAAAGAAGACTATCAAGGACAAACCAAACAAGATATTCTTGAAGGGCTTGAATTGGCTGTTCAACAGGCTAACATGGTTAAAGAAGGAACTCTAAAAGCTAAACCTATTCAAGCTTTGTTAGATGGGTTATAATATTACAACCATTCCAAACTTCGATAAACAAGCCAAACAGCTTGCGAAAAAACATGCTTCAATTGGAAGTGATTTAGCTCAATTGGCTAATAGCCTCAAGGAATCACCAACACAGGTATGTATCAAGTTCTTTTGTCTTAGTACAACACACTGCTTATCCTCAGGTTTTTAGCATAAAATCAAATTGATATGTGAAAGTTTCACCTAAAATAAAAACATGTCATATTTAATACAGTTTTTAAACGATATTATTTGTAATTTGTGTGAAAATTTCACGTAAAATCAATCATGCTAATTAGATTTGTCCTAGAAAACGTCTTTTCTTTTGGGGAAAGGAAAGAGTTTAATATGTTGCCAAGTAGGTTGCGAACGCTCAAGCACCATTGTTACGATTATGATTCTATCCAGTTATTAAAAATGGCAGCCATCTATGGAGCCAATGGAGCAGGGAAATCCAATATGGTCAAAGGTCTGTCACTTTTGAAAGATTTGGTATTAAAAGAATCCATCTCCAAGGAACTCAAAGAAAGCCAATTTAAGTTTAAAACAGACAAAGACTTAAGCAGCCAGCTGCTCGCTGTTGAGTTCATACAAGACGACATTCCGTTTTATTATGGAGTAGAACTTAATAATGGCATCATTGTTACCGAAGAGTTGTATCAATCGGGATTAGGTGAAAAAAAGGACCAATTACTTTTTGAAAGAAAAACCAATGAAAAAGGGGAGAGTAGCATTACATTTATGGAAGCTTTTGAAGCAGATGAAAAAAGCCAATTAATAAAAGAGGTTCTATTGGAAGAATTTATACGACCAAATAAATCTGCATTCAAACTGATGTCTAAAAGAGAGAATAAATTTTTGCAGCCCATAAAAAAGGCATTTGCATGGTTTAATGAAAGTCTTGTTATTATTACTCCAGGTTCAAGACCCAGCCAACTGGCTCATTTAATAGATAAACATTCAGACTTCCAAGAATATGCCAAACAATTGATTTGTTCACTCAATATTGGGGTCACTGATTTAACAGCCGAAAAAATTGAGTTAAAAGAATTCATGGGAGAAAATGAAGACAACCTTGTTCAACAGCTAAAAGACCAAATAGATAGAAGTTCTAATAAAACAATCAGCATATTTACTGAAAAAGGTCAGGAGAAAGTTATCACTAAAGAGAAAGAAAAATATTGGGTAAAGAGCTTGAAAATAGAACATACAGGAAAAAACCAAAAAGCAATACAATTCGACTTAGATGATGAATCTGATGGCACTATACGTTTGTTAGATTTTATACCAGCGTTTAAAGAACTTCTTACAGACTCTCGTGTCTTTGTGATTGACGAAATGGAGCGCAGCATTCACCCATTACTCATAAAAGAGTTGGTAAAGAAATTTTCAGAAGACCCCGAAACCAAAGGACAATTGATTTTTACTACCCATGAGTCCAATTTATTAGACCAAGACATTTTTAGGCAAGATGAAATTTGGTTTGCAGAAAAAGACCAAAACGGCTCTACCGATTTGTATTCAATGAGCAAATTCAAAGAACACAAAACGATTGATATTCAAAAAGGCTATCTCAAAGGTCGTTATGGAGCGATTCCATTTTTAGGTAATTTGAAGGATCTAAATTGGCAGACTCATGTTGCTCACTAATCGAAAATTTGAGCGAGAAGAACCAAGTCTTACCGCCAAAAGTCTGTATATCTTTTGCGAAGGAGCAAAGAGAGAAAAGAAGTATTTCCAGTATTTTGTAAAAATGGACTCAAGGGTAAATATAGAAGTCTATGACCTTGACGACCAAGAGGATAATTCTCCATTGGGCTTACTGAATATAGCTGAAAACAGCACCATCGCCACCAAAGAAAACCCTAGCCCTCAATACGATTTCCAAGAAGGAGACGAGGTGTGGATTGTATTGGATAGAGACAAAGATAAGTTGGATTCAAGAGCACCACAACTGGCAGCAATTAGGACATTCTGTCAAGACAAACCAGCTTGGAATATGGTTCAAAGCAACCCTTGTTTTGAAGTCTGGTTGTATTACCATGTATTTGATACCAAACCTATTTTTGATGGAGACGATATTTGTGAATCTTGGAAAGGTTGGGTTAACACAAAAATACCAGGAGGGTTTGATTCTCGAAAGCATCCCATATTTATAGAACAAGCAGCAGAACATTCAAAAACCAATTATTCAGCCACAGATGATGAACCAGACAAAGGCAGTACAGAAGTACATTTATTAGCAGAAAATATGTTGAGCATTTTAAAAGAAAAAATAGATAAAGTCTTGGCAGAAGTCCAAACATAGCAAGCAAAAAATACTTAATTAACAACCTATTATGGGGTACTTTCGGGATACGCCCAAAAAGTTGTCACATCGAAAATATTTAAATATGACAACTTGTGGCATTTATTCTATTTTGGGTCTCCATCAATATAGCGACCAAGAAGTAAAATATGATTTTGAAATCATATATGTTTTTGTTTCTAATATTTGATTATCAGTCATTTGACTTAATCAAAGCGATTATCCGTTCATAAGGCAGGAATCTAAGTTTAGTAAAACGGTATTTCTTGAAACTCAAACCGACTATTAATTTGGTTTAAAATACTCGTGAAAGAGCAGGTATCTTGAACTTTGAAAACATAAACCAGTTTCTTGAACTTTGGTTCTAATCCAAACTTTACCTTTTGGTCGCTATATTGATACATACCCAAACTCATTTCACCACTATAAAGCTAATTTAAAGTTTTCATAACAACAACTTAAAAGTTTCTTATTTTAAAACTATTTGTTATTAATGGCTGTTTTGACTACTTTTGCTATATGGATATTTACTTAAACATCAAACTAATACGGGAAGAATTAGACTTTAAACAAATTGAAGTTGCCAATCATATTGGAGTTGATAAATCGGCTTATAGTAAGATGGAGAAGGGTAATAGAAGTATTACAGTGGAGGAACTTCAAAAAATGGCGCAGTTGTTTAATATGACAACTGATCAGATTATCAACTATGACGGAAGTGTTCCTGAAGAAGTGGTCATAGAAGATAAATCAGCTATTGAGCAAATCAGACTCATTCAACAATTGGATGAGGATGACAAGCAAACCATTTTTAAACTAATTGACAAAATGCTGACTTATAAAAAATTCAAGGAGTTTTTTAATAAGAACGCAGCTGCTTTATAATCTAAATTTTTCAAAATGAAACTGACCATACATATAGAGGACAATAATTTCCAAGCTTTCCTTAATTTCCTAAAAACGCTGGATTATGTTAAGGTTCTAAAAAAGGAAGAAGTTGGAGAAGCAAGCACAGCCAATAATCCAACGCCACTTGCTGGCTCACTTTCTAAGGAAGGAGCTGAACTTTTAGTTAAACACGGTAAAGAGATTAGAGAAGAATGGGACAGAGGATATTAATTGACACTAATGCCGCTATTGATTACTTAGTAGGAAGACTGCCACAAAATGGGGCTGCTCTTATCGGTCAGCTAATCAATACAAAACAGGCAAACATTTCTATAATTGTACAGATAGAACTGCTTTCTTACAACCCTCCAAACCCAAACGATTTAAGGATGGTCGAAGATTTTGTGCAAAAATGTAACATCCTGCCGCTTACTGATGAGATTGCCAAAAGAACCTATTTGCTAAGAAGGCAACGTAGAAGAAAGTTACCTGATTCTGTTATTGCTGCCACTGCGCTTGAACATCAAATGGAATTACTAACTCATAATATTAGTGACTTCAATAACATCAATGGGCTGACTGTGATTGATCCACATACCATTTGATAAAAAAGCCTCATTCATTCCCTACAATTTGGGGTACTTTCGGGATACGCCCAAAAAGTTGTCACATCGAAAATATTTCAATATGACAACTTGTGGCATTTATTCTCTTTTTTGCCAACGGCTTCATAAAAAGCTTTTTTCGTATCAATAGCAGCCGTGTTGGCTATTATTGAATATACCGCCGAAAAAGTAAAACATAACTATTTCTATAATATGGTACTCAATTCACCTCAGAGATTTCTGTTTTAATTTTCCTTACTGTATTCACAGAAACCTCTGCAAAAGCAGCCGTTTTTCTTAAACTCAATCCTTCTTTTAATGCTTTGGCAGCTTTTTTATACTTTGGATTAGACTTAATCAATAACTGCATATCAGATTTGCTTCCTTTTGGGCGTCCTATAGCAGCCCCCTTTTTACGTGCCTCACGCATTCCTGATTTTATTCGTTCTGATAATCGCACCGTTTCTAATTCAGCAATTTCGGCAAGAATGGTAATGATAATACAAACTGTATCAAATAAATCTAATGGTTTTTGTAATACACTGAATTCCTGTTTTTACTAAATATAATTAGGTACTTTTCGCACCATTTCTCAGCTACCTTTTTTTTGATACACTTAAACGATTTTGCTCTAACTTAGTAAATGTTAAAATGTGAAACATTTGCCCTGTTTGTTTAGCGATAACCAATAATCAAAACCAAAGAAGGAAGGCACAAAAGAAAGTACCTCCTTTGTGCGTTTACACCTTACCTTTAAAACGATTGGTGATTAGAATTTCATTGTTATTGATTCCTGAAGCTCGTGCCTTTTTTTGTACGGGCTTTTTTAATGAAATAGGAAGGTTGTTTAAAAGTTCTCCAAATGTGAACTTTTTGTATTATCTTTGTAATGGTAATTCACTATAATATAAAAATGTAAAGGCTTTAACCGTTGATCAACTTAAAATTAAAAAACCATTCCCTAATAGCGCTAATGGGAAACAAAATTAATCACGATGCGTATTATCGCAAAAAGTACTTTAAAGGTATTCTGGGAAGATCACCCAGATTCAGAAACACCATTGCTGACGTGGTACAGAACAGTTCAGAAGGCCGAATGGCAAACACCTAACGATGTGAAAGTAACTTACCCAAGCGCCTCTATTATTAAAGGCAACAGAATGGTCTTTAACATCAAAGGCAACGATTATCGCTTGATAGTGAAAATCGAATATGAGAAACAAATAATCTTTATAAGATTCGTTGGAACTCATGCGGAATATGATAAAGTTGATGCCGCAACTATATAAATTCCCCTCAGCATACAACTTGGATTTAGCAACCAAGTTTTATGTTTATTAATTAAATTACTCACAATTATTATACATCAAATGATTAAAGTACTCAAAACTGTGAATGAGTATGATTGGGCACTAGAGCGATTGAATTTAATATTCGATGCTCCAGAGAATACTCCAGAAGGTCAAGAAGCAGAATTGTTGGTTCTTCTTATTTCAGAATACGAAGACAAACATTATCAAATCGGACATCCTCATCCAATTGAAGCCATTAAAATAAGAATGGACGATTTAGGATTAAAGGCGAAAGATTTAGTCCAGAAAGGTGTTTTCACCAAGTCGGGAGCTTCTATGATTCTGAATAAAAAACGCCCGCTCACTTTGGCAATGATTAGACGTCTAAGCGATATCCTAACATTACCAATTGAAACACTCGCACAAGAATATGACTTGGTTGATTCAACTAAGGAGTATGCTTAAATAAGAGTGATTTTTAACGAAACATATCCAGGTCCACTATCGTAAGATTGATTTTTTTAATTGGTTTCTTAAAAAACATTTATCCAAATTGTTTAGGGAGAACCGATCCAAAAACTCATTTTATTTAATTATTACTTACTTCTAGATTGGTCCACGAACTCCACTGAACTCAACAATGTAGCTTTTTTCCTCACCGAAAAAGGGACTTCATCTTCATTGGACATTACAACACGATTGGGCTTTATCTTTTTAATGGCATTGATATTAATTAGATGGGATTGATGAATTCGTAAAAAATGATGTGAATCCAGTTTCTCTTCATAGTATTTTAAATTTTTAGAAACAAAAATAGATTTTTCATTGGTGACAAATGTTGTATAAGCACCTTCTGCCTTCAAATGAATAATATCATTGATTTTTACGATATGGTGTTCACGATTGGTTTTTAAAATGATTTTTTGTTCAATTTGATGTGTATAACGTTCAGCAAGAAATTCTTTAAGTTGTGCTTGGTCTTGGATATGCTGGTTGGCTCTATTGACAGCGGACAATAACTCTTGTGGATTGATGGGTTTGAGTAAATAGTCAATGGCGTGTACTTTAAATGCTTGAATCGCGTATTTACTATGTGCTGTTGTGAAAATGATAGATGTTGGGAGTTTATGTAAGGAATCCAGTAGGTCAAATGCGGTACCATCTTTTAGCTGAATATCTAAGAATACCAAGTCAAAAACGGTTTCCTCTAATAACTTTTTGGCAGGAATTAAGCTATCCGCTGTATTTATTATTTGTACCTGTGGAGCTATTAATTGAAGCATTTTTTGGAGTGCTTCACGGGCTTGGTGTTCATCTTCTATAATAATGGCTTTTGTCATAGTATTAATCTAAATCGAACAATAGTACCGGGTTCTGATATTCTCTGCTGAATCGAAAAAGAATGTTCCTCTCCCCTATTTCGTAGTTGCAACCGTTTACGAAATACATCTAAAGCATGTTCCGTTTCCCTTTTCTGAATGGGTGGATGATACCCTTTCCCATTGTCTATTATAGTAAATTCAATAGCAGAATCTACTTTATGAATTCCAATTTCCAAATAACCATTTCTTTCCATTGAGCGCAATCCATGTTCAATTGCGTTTTCTACAAAAGGTTGTAAAAGAAATGGTGGTATTTGAGTTTTATGAACTACAATACTTGGGTCTAATACGATTGTATGGGTAAAACTGTTTTGAAAACGTATTTGTTGTATATGAATATAATTTTCTAAAGCAGAAAGTTCATCTTTTAATGAAATCAATTCTTTGTTGGCTACCTCAAAATTCTGACGCATCAATTGGGCAAAAACAGATAAAAATCCTGCTGATTTAAGCGGATTATTTTCTAAAAGGGTATTTTGTATGGCTGACATAACATTGAAAATAAAATGAGGATTCATCTGTGAACGAAGCACTTTTTGTTCCAATTTCAATTGATTTTGTTGACTTTTTAGTTGTTTGTTTTTTTGCCTTAAATAAATCAAAATCATAAGCAAAACCATCACAGCAAAAAACAGACTTGTAAAGAAAATTCGCTTTTGTATTTTTGCCTTCGTTGCCTCTAATTCATTTTCTTGTTGCAATAATTTTTGTTGGTTGGCCAGTACTTGCAACTTTTCCTGATGTTCTTGCTTGAGTTGAATCTTTTCTATTGAATCACGCTTAGAGAGATATAGTATTGCTTGTTGATAGTTTTGTTGTTCCAGCATACTAGACAACATTTTATCATACAATTCTTGTACGATCGGTGTGTTTTCCAGTTTTTCTTCAACATTCAGTGCAGCCAGTAAATATTGTTCCGCTTCTTTATTGCGACCAAGCAAATTCAAGCAAGAAGCCATGCTGCGTTGTGGAGTACTATTGGAAATACCGTACTGTTCATTGATGCGAATGGCTTTATTGTAATTTTTCATCGCCTCTTCATAACGTTCCATTATTTGATAAGTAGCACCTATGTTGCTATATGATTTTGCGATGGCATTATAATTCTTTTGCTGCAAATTAATATCCAATGACTTATAATTATATTCAAGTGCTTTATCAGCTTGTAACATATTTTTATAAACAATGGCAATATTATTATAGGTAGCCGATAAGCCTACAGTATCTTGAATCTGTAATTGAAGAGTTGCTGCATCCAATAAATAGCTTATTGATTGCTCATAATCTTTTAGGGAATAGTATATATGAGAAAGTGTGTCATAACATTTACAAATAAGTGAAGAATCATTTAGCTCCTGTGCCAATGCCAATGCTCTCATCCCTTGAGCACTGGCCAAAGAGAGATTCCCTAAGTAAATATTCGCTGTCGTTTGAATAAGAATAGCGGAGATGAGTTTTGATGAGTTCTGTGCGTTTTCAAAATATGGAAGCGCTGTTTCTATAGATTTCAGGCTATTGTGAACATCGTTTACATGCTGAAATATGAGTGATTTTTGATAATGTATTTCAGCGGTGGTTGAATCAGGGAGTGATTGTTGAGCTAGTAAGCTGTCTACATAGAACAGAGCTGTTTGTGGGTTGATTTTTTTCTTTTGCTCTAAAACACTGACAAGATCAGACGAAGATAGTTTACCAAATGCAAATATTGAAATAAAAAATAATAATATAACTACAATGTCTTTTTTACTTATCAAAACCCTTTCATTTATATTATTGTAGCATAAATATATGCAATATTTTCAAAACTTATACAACTATAAAACATTCAACTACACTTATGAAATAATTTTGCTAGCACAATATATCTCAACTAAATTTGATGCTCTTAGTTTGCGTAGAAAATATTAATCCTCAACACTACTAAATGAAAACACTATTTAATATCATAGAAATTATTGCTGATGCAAAACAATACTATCCAAATAGTATGAAAAGAGAAGATTGGATGAAAAACAATTGGGTTAAACTTGAGGAAATAGATATTCCTCTAGGAAAATCCAGATATGGTGGTGCTATAATTGATTTACCACCTAATGTTGAAATACCAACAAATATGAGATTTGCTGGTCAGTTAAACTTAGCAGAAATCAGTCAATATGACTTAAATAATAGGCTGCCAAAGAAAGGACATTTATTGTTTTTTATGGATTTGAAGGCCGATAAGGGAAAAGTGTTTTATAGTGAAGTAAATACCAATCAATTGACTCGCTATATCGTGGAGCATGAGGATCATTTTTTCTTGGGTGTTTTAATGCAAACTTTCAAATCATCTCAAGAGTCACTAAAGGACTACTATACCGAACTAGATGAAGGAGATTTAACGTGTTGGGAGTGTGGTGAAAATATTTTACAATGTAGTTGTGAGTTTGAAGGAAAAAAAGAACACATCGCTAGCTTAGACCTCAATGATGAAGGAAAAAAATGGGGATATTTTGCGGGTTATGAAAAATCGAAAATGTTTGGGGTCTATGCACATTGCCAAATGTCAGCAGATGAGCGACTGAAAACGATGAATGACCACATCGTTTTCCTTCAAATTGGAGAAAATGGATTTAATGAAGAAGGTATTTTTAATATTCTTATCAAAGAAGAAGATTTAAAAAATAAGAATTTTGATAACTGTATTATTGAGTGGGCACAGTCTTAATAAAGATGTGTAATTGTCAAAGCTACTCCCCCTATCAAAAAATATTAAAATAAAAACAAAGTAAATGGCCAATACCTTAACTTATGCCTATAATTTCCAGTCTGTTTTACAAAGAGAGAAAAACGGATTGGATTTAACACTTGCCAAATATAATGAGGTCCAAAAAAAAGACGTTCCTTGCTTTTTCTGGGGTAAAATGACACAGCCTTTCATTGTTTCACGCTGCTTAATTACATTGTCCGATACTGTTCAATCAAGTTTTAATTTGTCGCCATTTCAATTGGCACTACTCAAAGATCCCATTGTGACAGCAGGCAATCAAAAAATTAGGTTTGAAGGCTTTTCGCATTGTGCGGGTGTATATGTTCGGGTCGATGTATTGGAAGATGGACACGATGGAGAATTTCTTGAAAATGGCACAACCAATGTAGATTTTAATCAAGATATGATTTCCTCTTTGGGAGCTGTTCCAAGACAGGGCAATATGACTTTGGCAGTTGGTAAAAAGGAAGTACAAATTGTTTCTCAGGGTAAAAAAGTCGTGGAGCGAAAAGTGCCTTTGCCCACCAAGTGGATAAAAGGACTGACCACGGTCCAGCATTATTTATCAGAATCAACTCATCATTACACACTCAATAGAATACAAGCTGTTCAATTATTTAGAGCCATTCCCAAAGGTAAAATTAAAACAGACTACTATTTGGTTAAGCGTGGAAACCGCTTGTCCTTTTCGCCTATGAAGACAAAAGATGCCGTAGTTATTGGTGGGATTCATCGCTTACATTTATTACAAAATCTGTTGCCATTGATCGATCAGATGAAGGTATTCGCCCATAAAAACATGCAGTCTGTAAGCTTTCAGCTGTACTTTGGTTCTGTTGTTTTTTCGTTTTCTCTTTCAAGAAACCCTTGGCGTGGATTTTCTGGCGAAGGTGCTTTGCTTGAGGAGTTGCTAGAAGACATCCCCGAAGACCTTATCCAAAAAATGGACAATTACAGCTTTGCCAATCAGGAGTTTAACAGCACTTTATTGGCAATAGATTCCGATAGTGAATTCTCAAAAATAAACAACCTGACCGCTAAACTTTCGGCAATGGGTTTGCTCGGATTTGAGTTAGAGAGCAATCAATTCTTTTATCGTCGTTTGCCTTTCAAATTGAACAGAATTTTATCGCTCAACCCCAGACTCAAAGGGGTAGAAAAATTGTTGGAGCAAGGCAAAGTACACATCGTTAAAAATGACGGTCAAAAAGTAGAGGCACGAGTAGAAGGAAGTGGCGTTTTACACTATGTTTTACTTGGTGATGCTGAAAAATGTACTTGTACTTGGTTTAGCCGAAATCAAGGTGAACGAGGGGCTTGTAAACACATTTTAGCAGTTAAGAAAAAAATCAAATATTAAGTTAAAGAACAATTAAAAGATTGGGAGACGCCTAAAATATAAAAATATGAAAACCGATATAAAAGAGGAGTTTAAGTTGCTCATTCACGAAGACGTAAGCCTTGAAAAGTTAGTGGAGTTTTTAAAATCATCAAACGATAAGGAACGCAAATCGCTTGCTCCTATTCTCAAAATGATTCATCGTGATTTGAGTAAAAGTGTTCAAAAAACAGACAACTCTTATGGAAGAAAAGGTACGCTCAATCAACTAGATCTCCTTTGTATTACAGGCTACTATTGTTTGGGCTATCGTGACTATAAAAAGCTGTTTTGGGGTCTTCCATTTAGAGGAGAATTTTTTAATAAAAAAATACACCAGGATTTCAAACCTACTTGGTTGGAAAAACACTTAAACGATGGAAGAAGAAACCTCAATTACGAAAACCTTTTAATGATTTTAAAGGAAGGTTGGTTTACTCCAACGAAAGAATTGGTTGTGCAGTTATTACCTGCTGCCATTTATCCTTATAATAGACGGTCCAAACAAAATTATTCTATTGATGCATTGCTAAAACAGCAAAAGGCAACACTAGAAGAACATCTTTGGTATTTATTTGAGTTTCCTTCTAACCTGAATTGGAGTGATCGGTGGGTATATTCAGATGATGGCAAAGAGAAACGTGGTTGGAAAGATACTTTTGAAACACTTATAAAGGAGGGAAAAATAGATCGAATGCGAGTATTACACGAATCTCTTCTCACTGCAACACGAGGGTTTGATAAGAATTTAACGGGCTGGTTTGTAGATCTATTTCTACACTTAGAACCAAACGAGCAAGAGTTATTGGATTTACAAGAGGAACTATTTCTTACGCTCAATGGCAAACAAAGTAAGCCCATAAATACCAATTTAAAAATCATAAAAAAACTTTGTGTTCATCAAGACTTTAAAGTTACAGCATTTCTAGAGTTGTGCCCTACCCTTTTGGCTTCTGACATTAAAACGACCTTGAACAATACCTTGATGATTTTAGATAAAATCGCTAAAAAACACAAACGTAAACAAAGTGAAATTTGCCTTGTCTCCACACAGGCTTTGATACAAAACGATGAAAAAATACAAGTTCGTGCCGCCAAATTAATTAAAAAATATGGGGCTAAAAATGATGGGCAATTACAAGAAGAACTCAGCACTTATCAAAGTGGTTTGTTTAGTGAGCCAAAGCAAATATTGGCAGACTTTTTTGTAGCTGAAGCAACAGAAGAACTGGAAACCTATATCGAAAAAGTTTTACCTAAAATAAGAGAAGACAACCATATCGTGCCTCTGGAAACTTTTGAAGATTTAGTGTTCTTTTTTAGTCAGTGTTTTGATAATAGAGAAATTTTTCATTTTGACCTCTTCTTAGCATATTTACCCCAATTAATCAGTCAACTTAATGAAGATAATTTTGATAAAATTGAGCCAGCTTTTCATAGAGCAATCAAACAAATTGAACAAGGTTCTATAGGTAGTGGACAAGTGGAAAGTCTAATGGCAAAAACCTTTTTGGATTGTGTCCTTTTGTGGATTAGTAAAAACGATAAAAAAGCCACCAATGGTTTAAGTCAAGTTTATCAAGAAAAAGTTGAAGCAGAAAAAAAATGGGTAGAACAAATTCGAAATTACAAACAAAACTTTGTTTCAATTGAAAAAGTGGTTCCGTATTATGATAATTACTTTCCTCTTATCCAAAGGCTGATTTATAGTAAACAAACGGCATTTTCAAAACAGCAGGCGCCTATGCTTTCCACACCAAGCCATGCGCCTTCTTGGATTCAAATAAATGTGTTGGTGGACCGTCTTGCTTTTTACCAAAAAAAAGACATCACACCCGATATTTATGACTTCCAAATTGCTTTGTCTAGGCTTGTTATTGGTGAAACAAACATTCACGAAATAGCTGATAAATTATCTGGTGAATACTTCGATATTGTCAGTTACCTAGTGGCAGATATTAATTTTGATAAAACCAAATGCAAACATCCAAATTTATGGATAACTGCTTTGTATAGAAAGAATAAAGCAGCAGACTTAGAACAATTTTTATCCGCTTACGATTCAGAAAATCGAGGGCTGTTGTTGATTGAAAATACTCCTTGGTCTTGTAAAAAAATCACTTATGACGCTCAAGAATGGGACTACAAATTGCGGAAGCGAGTACCTGTAAAAAAAGAAAAAAAAGAATTGAATATTGCTCGCCTATCCAAAAAAACACATCCAAATTTACAAGCAAAATTTTTCTCTTTTGACTATGAACAACTATTGCCTTTTCAATATTTTTTATTTTATGGTAATTACGACACAAAGAAGGCTTATGTGGACAGCCATTTTTATGAAAACGATGGACTAAAAGCCCTTAGTTTGTCTCCATTTCACCCAGAATTGTCATTGGAACAATGGATTGTTGGTCATTTAAAAATGACCAATTGGTCCGATGCTGATGAGGATAGAAGTATGCCCAAAGTCCTTAATTATCTATCAGAAATATGGGGCGATTTTGGTGAAATGACTTATTTGTTTGTTGCCTGTTCTTTTTTATATCTCAAAGAAGACACTCGACAAATGGCAGCTGAATTATGGATACAAACAACCGCTACCCAACAAATGAAAAATGACTTACTCGGACATTGTTTGGGTAAATTACAACATGGTGAATACGCCCCACTTAAACGTTTCAATGATTTGCTAATTAACCGAATGTTTAATATTTCATCAACCCACAATCAGGCGCTGGAGCAATTATTATCCGCCATGATTATTGAAATGAACGATATACCCATAAAAGGCACTAAGAAATTATTGGAGACTTATCGAGAAGTCCTCAACTCTAATAATTCAAAAGCCAACGATAAGGTCGTCGTAAAGTTAAAAAATTGGCTTGTAATAAAATCGCTCTCAAAAATATTAAATCAATTAATCAAGCCAAGTAGTTGAACTCAAAACAATACACTTATCAAATGATTTATGACACTTATTAAATGTAATTGTCTATAAAACAGATTTATTCTAACTTGTCCCCAAAAAACAAATGGATAACATTCAAAGGTTTTCATTAATAGAGAAAAACATTCTAAAGACCAAAGGACTCTCAGACAATGAATTGACAAAATTTGAAAGTATGGGACTCAATTCCAAAGCGACCTTTGCTTTGGTAGGTGATCCCCAAACATTGGTTGACTTATCGGGAATAGACCTTGCTGTAGCACAAAATGTAATGCTTTGGGCGAAAGATGGACAAGTAAGCACTCCCAATTACAACACTATTCCTGTAAGTTCTACAGAACATTCCACGACTTCAAAAGACATGCCTTTTGAGCTAAAATCATTGACAGTTTATGAGGAATGGATTCAGGATGCTCGTATGAATGGTGAGTTGGATGAAAACCACATTGACAAATTCCGACAAGTTTATCACGATGTCGCAAAAGATTTAGGAGATACCGACGAGGTCTTTAATTTTGCTCGAATCATTACCATTATGATGCAGCCTGCACTTGATGAATGGGGCAATGGTGAGCCAGAAATGGCAGGGATGAATTTAATAAAAACGGCAGAAGTTTTCTATAAAGAAGCCTTATCACAATTCCCCAATCATGGAAGGGCTCACATTATGTTGGGGACGCAATTGTGTCAACAAAAACGGTATCAAGATGCCATTCCACACTTAGAAGCAGGATTGACTTTACCAGAAGCCAGTGATGATTGGATGATTGCTGCCAATTGGTATATTCTTGCCAACATCAATACTGGAAATACCTTTGGTGAAGTAACTATAATTTTTGAAAAGTTCAAACAGAATGCTGTTGATGGAAGTTATTTTGCCCAAATGGCAGAACGGTTTGAAGGACACATTTATTAAAAAACTTAAACAAACAATTATAATGGAAAACACCTTTTCTACCTTAGAAAAAGCCATCCTCAAAAGTAAAGGCGTAACAGAAGAAGCTTTAGCAAAATTCACAGAATTAGAAATCCATTCTAAAGAAAGTTTTGCCATAATCGGTGATGTACAAACATTGGCTGACATCAGTGGGATTGATCTAGATACTGCCCAAAAAGTAATGACTTGGGCAGGCATTAGTAGTCTGCCTGTTCCTACAGTTCAAAAAGAGGAAAATACCGTTACTGTTGTCAATGTTGAAGACTCCAAATCCGTTAAATGTACTCATTGCAAACACAAACAACCCCACGATTATAAATCTGGTGACCTTTGTCCAAACTGTGGAAAGCAAGCTGAGCCTATGAACCATTGTTACTGGTGTTATAATACAGGAACAGGGAGTTTCTGTCGCTCTTGTGGTGCAGAATATGTCAAAAACTTGGATTATGAAATTGCCGTTTTACTAAAACGGGAAGGTGTTTCTAAACGTGAAATATCCAAAGAATTGGCAGCGATGGAAGACAGTGAGAAAGAAAGCAAATTGACTCAGTTACGCTCTGGTAAGTATTAGAATTTGTTCTTAAGTTTTAAAAGTTGACTTACCTTCTTAAGCTTGTTCCAAAAATATTTAAATGTCTATGTTTTTACAAAATCACATCGATTTCGAGGAGTTTCCTGTGAAAAAACAGTTTACTCCTTCCATAATATACGAACTTCCAATACTTAAGCGATTGCTGATATCAGCATCGGCTGGAATAGGTTTTATTGTTTTATTTCTTGGCTTTACGCTCTTGGCTGTAGAGCCAGGGGAAAATGCCAAAATAAACCCTACACTAATAGGCTCGGGAGCCATTGTATTAGGATTGCTGATGTTTTGTTTTTGGTTCAACCAAATTTATAAAGGATCGAACAGAAGACGAACACAACAATACAATTATTACAAATGGGGAAATGTTTCTCCGCCTACTTCACGTCAAAAAGAGGCACTTCAGCTTATGGCATTTAGAAATGCCGAACATTTGACTTGGTCCGAAACCCTAGAGTTTGAACCAAGTGAAAGAAGGGTCAGACACATCAAAAATTTTAGACAGAAATTAGATACACTTGAAATTTTTGATAAGAATTATTTTTTAAATGGTCTGGATAATTATTGGGGAATAGCGACCAAAAAAGATTTTGAATTTCAGGCAAATCAATTGCTATCTACCAGTCATACCTATAGTTTTTTAATGGCTTCTTTAGGCGAAGATGCAGACAATATGAAAAATCGTCTCTTAGATTTGACAGGACTCAGCGAGGCATATTATGATGCTTGTTTGGAAAGGGACACAGGGAAACCACCTAAGCTTATTTGGGCTTGGGAATTTTGGCGATTGATTGCTATTTCTCGAACTGCTTTTTCAGCAGAACTTTTAGAAGAGGATGACGCTTGGAATTATATTTATAAGGCTTCAGATTGGGCACATTGCATTTTTGATGACTTAGAGGATTTTTATAATAATATATTATTGGGTTGTGCTTTCTGGTCAAATCAATTGAGTAAAGTAAATGAAAAGAAAGATGCAATAGCTACTTTAAAAAGATTGGACTGGCCGATTTTACATGAATCTTGGACAAAACCGACCAATGTAGATTTACCTGATTATGTACAGACAGGTTTTCAAAAAGAAATAGAAGCCATTTTAAAACCACAAAAAAGAAATCCGATTGGGTTTAAGAAACAAGATGATCATAACAACTTATAAGCTAAGAGGCAAGACTTATCAGAATTACACACTCTATACTTGTCAAAAAACAAACCACCAAAGTGGAGAAATCTAAATAAGACTACTCATTTTAGATTTCTCCACAAGGTCGAAATGACAGTGGAGAAAAGGTTGAAAAGCTAAAGAATGTAACAGAAGCAGAAAGTAAATGAAGCAAAAAAAACTATTATCACAAAGACATCCGCTTTTATACTTGATCTCTATTTGGGAAAAACGCTTAAAAAGACAAGTGACTTGGAGGGTTGATAAGAAAATTTACACACAACAAAAGTCAGAAGAAAAACTACCTTTTAGGGTTAAAAAACATCAATCAAAATTATTGAAGAAACTGGGTGAAACCGATATGCAATTGCAATATAATAAGGTTGATAATTTAAAAATAGTTGTTGAGCAATTAAATGGATTAATCATTAAGCCAGGTGAAACTTTTTCATTTTGTAAGATTGTTGGTAGACCGACAAAAAGCAAAGGATATAAAATAGGCATGGAATTGTCATTTGGCAAACCAAGAGCAGGCATTGGCGGTGGAATTTGTCAAAGTACAAACTTACTTCATTGGTTGGCTTTACATTCCCCGCTAGAAATTACAGAAAGACATCATCACAGTGTGGACCCATTTCCAGATGTCGGAAGAGTATTACCTTGGGCAAGTGGAGCAGCCATCTTTTACAATTACCTCGATTTTCAATTAACCAATAAAACAAAATGGGTTTTTCAAATTAATATGTGGTTAACGGACAAACTTTTGGAAGGAGAAATTAGGGTAAGTGAAGAATTAGATTTTGCCTATCATGTTTTTGAAAAAAAACATAAGTTCATCAAAAAAGGAAATGAATATTTTCGTACGAATGAAATTTGGAGAAAAAAAATAGCAAAGTTTAGAGGAGGCGAACTAATAGATAAAGAATTAATTGCGAAAAACTATGGCAAAGTCATGTATGTGCCAAAAGATTATGAAGTTGAGTGAGAGAACCTAGATTGTCATAACTATTTTATTATAAAATATTCTTCTTACTTAAAACTGAATACAATGAACTTAAAAACCCACAGTCAAATCAGACGTACTATGACCATTGATGGTGTGAGTATTCCTGCATTTATAGAGAACGGTTCTTATTTCAAAACCAGCTTGGATATTTTTCATGATGGAATCATCAATGCTTGGGGGACCATTGATATAGATTTTTTTAAAGAAAAAATCAAAAATGGATGGATTCAATCAAGTGTGCCAAATGGTGAAAATGTCTCCATTTTTCACCTGAGTCAGTTTACCATTAAGAATGGAAAATGGACATTTAATGCAGAGGAGTTTCAGCAATATGTTTTGGACATTATTCATCAATTGAATCCTCAACGAGAAAATTTATACAACTTTTATGGAACCGATGTAAGACTGGTCAATAAGGTATGTTACGCAAAAAATGTTGGAGCAATGACTCCTATAATAGAGAAAAAACAAGACGAATATAGAAGTAAGATTTTAGAAGGTACGAAAATCTCTATTTTTAAAAGAATAGACAAAAATACTTTCTATTTATGTCAAGTTGATATTTTTCCAGACGGCACATTACGTATCAACGATTTACCAACTACCGAACTCTTATCTTTTGAGGAATTCAAAGATCAATCGGGGAAGGATTTTATCTCAGAAATTAAAAAAGACAGTAAAGTTATCATCCACGGTTTGGGAGAATTTGAAATCGAAAATACCTTTTGGCAAAATGAGATAAATGATGTAGTGGGTGGTGTAGCTGACGAAATCAGCAAACTAAACAATCAGCCTGACTCTTCTGATATTTGCCATTCAATCTATAAAGAATATCTAGCACAACCTTCGCCACAGTTAAAAGAAAAACTAAAAGTTGCCTATGAAGCCATTCCAACCCATTTGCGTATGTACATTCTGGGTGACATGGACAGTAAGGACTACCCTATTCAAGAAATAATTTACGAAAAATGAGTCAAATAAATTGCCAAAATTGCCACCATCCCCAACCCACTGATTACCAAACAGGCGACCGCTGTATTAATTGTGGAGAAATGGTACAAGAACAGGTCAATTGCGGCTGGTGTACTCACTTGGTTCCCAATGAAAAATTTTGTCGTGATTGTGGCTTTGAAATGCTAGAGCCACAATTGTTTGGAGTCGTACGTATGCTCAAAGATAGCGGTATCGACAAGCTCTCTCTTCGACGAAAAATTCTCGACTTGCCTCCCGACATCATTGGGCATTATAAAACGATTTACAACAAACACTATGCAGTCCTCCTCAATCAAATCGAGCAGATAAGACTTTGTGAGGAATATCTATTAAGCAAGCAATATTCTTTTGAGTTTGAACAGTCTTACCTTGCTAAAATTCCTTTTGACGATGAAACAATGACTTTTTTATCGAAAGGTCCCAAAGGGAGTTTTATTAATAGACCCGATCGCCTTCCTGAAATCATCCAAGAAACCCCCTTACAAATGACGGGCTGGTTTGCAACTATTGCAGGTGTTTATGCAATGAAAGCTGATGAAAAGTACGAAGCCAATCGTTTTCGACAAATGGAAAACCTTCTCTTAAATAGCGAAATCAATGCCAATCCAATGCTCTTAGATGTCATCGCTGCTATGGCATATTGGAGTAATTTATCACACCTATGGGAAAATGGTCAATATCCTAGTACAAAGGGGAAATGGAATAGGCAATTATTTGATTTTGTTAGCCAGCAATGGGAACAGCTTTCGGCACAAGCCAAAGAGCGCATTGCGCCTTTGGTTGCAAGAGTAAAGTCGTTTTCAGACTGGAGCCTATTGATTCAAACAGATGTCAAAAAGTATTTAGAAATTGCTGCTCATTCATCTGATTCCAATATTCAATTTGCCGCTGCAACCACTTTACTAGATGGCAAACTGCTGTATCGATTTATAGAAAATATTGAACAGCATCCAGCAAAAGCATCTTTGTCTGCAAAAATCATCATTGCATTCAATTTGCCTCAACAAACGGTTCAGTTGTTGCTTAATAAAAATGAGGACTTACAATTGATTGCCTTTGGCGAACTAACAGGGCAGCAGCGAATGAATATTCAAAACATTCCTTTATCTGAAACCATTAGCGAAGGGCTTTTACAGTATTTACAAAACGACTCTAAACAGACCTATAAAAATCAAGCGATTGAAATATTGGGCAAACAGCCAGGCTTTGCCCAAGAAGTCGCACGAATTGCCCAACAGCAAACAGGGGTTTCCAACAATCCCGATATTTTACTTCAAACACTCAAGAACACAAGAGATACTGAAGTCATTGCTCAGCTTACGGACCAGTTGGTACAATTCAATTTAAATCAAACCATTCTGCAAGGCATTGCCAATAAAGTGAGAGGCGTTACGTTGAGTGAATTTGCCATTCAAAAAATCATAGACTTTGCCAACGAACCCAATTTCGATTCCTCTTGTCAGTTTGTAATTCCCAATATCTTGAAGCCACAATTAATACTAAAAAATGAATCGAGCTTTTATACTTTAAAAGGAATACTCCACAGTGTTTTTTTACTTGAAAATGAAACAGTTTATAAAATGGCTCGCAATCTCTTCTTTGGAAAAATAGACGTAACTTTTATTTATCCTTCCCACAAAGAAGCGGTTGTTTTTGAAATCAAAAAAGGACAATTAATTTGGTTTTTTGACGACCCTTCCACTTTTATTCAGGCATTCGCAAAGAAAATAATCACAGCAGATCAAGGAATATTGAATTGGTATTACAATGTTTTTTGGAAGCCTTATGAAACAAACAATTGGCTGGAAATTTTAAAGAATTATCCCCAAGAAAAAACAACTATTTTAGAGGCTTGGGTATATGTTACCAACAATGCTACCTTATCTGGAAGCTATAGAGGTTATGCCATTAAAGCCTTAAAAGCTTTGATTCCCATTATGGAAAAAGATGAAGTCCTATATATTCAAGAGCAAATGGGTGAAGTTATGATGCCAGAGGGCGATATGCACTATTTACTGGAACAATGGCAGAAAGTATAAATCCCAGTTTCACCCTAAAAATAATATCAAAAATGAAGAGGCAATCAACTTTTGGACCAATAAAACATCTATTTTACAAGCTAAAATAGAGTTGACAATTAAGACATAAAATCAAATATCAAATAATTGACAACACTTTTATTCCGATAAATTCGTCTGATTTTTTGAGCAACTTCTTTATTCCAATAGATTCATCTAATTAATCGACTGCTTCTTTATTCCGATAGATTCATCTAAATAATTGACAGCACTTTTATTCCGATAGATTCATCCAAATAATTGACAGCACTTTTATTCCGATAGATTCATCCAAATAATTGACAGCACCTTTATTCCGATAAATTCATCCGATTAATTGACAGCCTCTTTATTCCGATAAGTCCATCCGATTAATTCACAGCCTCTTTATTCCGATAAATTCATCTAATTGATTTCATCATTTTTCATAGCAATTTTTG
>ENA-ORXT01002485-ORXT01002485.1-marine-metagenome-genome-assembly--contig:-NODE-2485-length-22097-cov-4.063760_pt1 | contig 22097 bp, 11 predicted proteins | sample MGYA00237868_ERZ511482 | MGnify/ENA metagenome assembly ERZ511482
AATATGTGTCTGGCCCGATTACCCGCAAACGCTAAAGCTCCATCTCCGCTTCAGGAAGTTGGCGTTAGAAATAAATGTAGGTATCAGGGTCGGTTTTTCCAGTAGGTAGTGCCAGAAGAGAACGTGCAAATTTTGCTTCTTATGCAGGTATGGTAAGCTGGTCTCTTGTTGGCTTACGCATCGGTAGGTTTTTGGCGGGGAAAGGGGGGTCTCGCTAACGGAACAGTAATAAATTTTCTTCAGCTGTGATAAATGGCACCGTTAAGGTTGTTTTCTTGGGCTCCCGTGGCTGAAGCCAGCGAATTAGGTTGCTGTTGCAGGCGTAGGAGGGCACAGATGGCCATAAGAGCGGCCTCCTTAAAGTCGCCCGTTATGGAATCTGCGGTGAGGAATTCGAAGGTGGGGTTTTCCACATTCTGGGTTGTGCGGAGGCAATCAATCAGAAATGTATTTCTGGCCCCTCCACCGGTGATGAGTACCCGGCTGCCAGATTCCCGCTTTGCACCTGCGGCCGCGCCCACCTGTTGCAGATCGTGGGCTATTTTTTTCGCGAGCCAGACGGTAAAGGTATGCAGGCAATCAGCCGTGGAAATTGCTGGTTCGTTAATAACGGGCCAAAGCTCTTCGCGGACCCAGGCATTGCCAAGTGATTTTGGGTAGGGGAGCTGGTGATAGGGGAGTTCCGTCAATTTGGGCGCAAGCGCAGGTGCAATGAACGGATGAAGAGCAGGGTGGGGAGGGCTCATACCTGCTAACCAACGCTATTTTATGGATAAACCGGACAACAAGTTTGCTCCTCCGCCTGACTTACCACTGCTCCGGGAGGTAGCTGATTGTAAGATATGTGCTAACAATTTGCCCCTGGGCCCAAAGCCGATCTTCCGCATCCACCCCGAAGCGCGCATTGCGATCATTTCTCAGGCGCCGGGTCGCCTGGCGCATCAGTCCGGTGTCGCCTGGGATGACCCCAGCGGCCGCCGGCTGCGGGCCTGGCTGGGCGTAACGGATGAACAGTTTTTTGACTCCACCACCTTTGCGGTATTGCCGATGGGCATGTGTTATCCCGGTAAGGGAAAGGGGGGTGACCTGCCGCCACGGCCAGAGTGTGCCCCCCGCTGGCAGGCACCATTGTTGGGCATGATGCCCAACCTTCGCCTCAAACTACTGATCGGTGCATGGGCCCAGGCACATTACCTGGGAAAGGACAGGAAAAAGAACCTGACCAAAACCGTCCGCTCTTATGAAGAGTACCTCCCGGAATATTTCGTACTACCGCACCCCAGCCCCCGAAACGGCATTTTCCTGCGTCGGAACCCCTGGATTGAAAGTGAGGTCATGCCCGTTTTACGGAGCTTAGTCACCTCCATAATTAAAGAAGCCTAAGGGAATCGTTAAATATTGGGAGGTTAGCAGCCGATTTCTTATCTTTGTTCAGATATTGCCCGGGCAAAAACCGACAAAATTGAATTTTTGGAGTGTTTCCTACAGCACCCACCGCTTTGAGAAAAACGGGCAATGGTTTAGTTTTTAGTAATCTCAAGAATCGTAATCTTATGAAATTAGCCCTACGCTGTACAGCGTTTGTGTTCCTCGTCTTGATGGCGGGTGCAGTACAAGCACAAAATGACACCCTGGTTCGCCTGGCGGTGATCGGGGAAATTAACGTTACCCTTAATGCTGATTGTGAAGCATTACTGATCCCTCAGGAAGTCCTGACGGGAGACTTTGATGCTGATGGTGATGGCGTCGCAGTTCCCTTTGATGCTTTTACCATTGTGGTAGAAGACGGAAACACCGGTAACGGAGCCACCATCGACCGTTGCGGAACGTATACTTTCCAGATTACGGCCGAAGACGTTACGGGCTTCACCATAGGGTGGGGTATCGTAAACGCTGAAGACAAGACCTCTCCGGAATTCACAGCTTTGCCCGAAGCACCCGCCGGACCATTATTTTGCAATGAGATCGATCGTATTGATCTGGGCCTGCTGCCCAACACCGTTAACCGTTGTTACCGGGTAAATACCACTACCGGCCTGGTGGTTGCTGGGTCCCTTGATCCGCAACTGCGGGCTCGTTTGGTAGCTGGCGGCGGCTTACCTATCGCAACGGACAACTGTTCAGAAGAAGTAGAAATCTGCGTGAATGACATTGTCACCCGTGACGCCGTCAATCCACAGTGCAACGACATTGACTTGACGCGTACCTTCACCGTAAGGGATGGCAGCTGCAATTCCGTTGTTGGTGAGAACAACACCCCGGCGGTAAGTAGCTACACGCTCACCTTTACCCGCCCCGGGCTGGATGACCTTGATGTTACCAATATTCCGGAAGTCATTACCATTGAGTGTGATGAGTTGGAAGACCTGGGCCTCGCCTTCGGTGAGCTGCCCGATCCCCGTCCACAGGATTTACCTTTCTTCGACGGCCCCAACGGATCTACCATTCCACTGCTGCTCGGTGAAAATGGAGGCTTTTGTAACATCGGTATCACGTTTGAGGATTCCCCTCCCATTACTACCTGCGACCTGGCCTATAAAATTATCCGCACCTATACGGTTATTGACTGGTGCGTCCCTACTGACGTAAGGTTCCTGACCCAGGTGGTTAAAATTGGTGACTTCACTGCTCCAATCTTTACCGCGCCGGTTCAGGATCTTGACTTTGATGGTGTGGCCGACGGTGGCCCGCTTGAATTCCTCACTAATGCAGGTAACCAGTGTGGTGCCTACATCCGGCTGGACATGGCAACCATCAGTCTTACCGATGGCTGTAGTGACAACCTTGAGTTGCGGGCGGACATCTTCCCCAATGGTAATACCTCCGCTCCCATCGGCACCTTTACGGTGGACCTGAACGATAATAACGCGGAAGTGACTTCCATCATTCCCGTAGGTACTCACGTTCTTCGTTACACCTATAATGATGAGTGTGGCAACGTAGACTTTACTGATGTAGACATCCGGGTAATGGATGGCACCGCTCCGGTGGCCATTTGTGAAGATGGTCTCAACGTAAGCATCACTTCTGGCCAAAGTCAGGGAGGTAGCGTAAGTACCGGCCTGGCTATTCTGACGCCCGACATGATCGATGCCGGTAGCTACGATGATTGTGGTACCGTAAGCCTTGCCATCGGACGGGTGCAGCAAAACGCTGACGGATCTTACTCCTTGTTGTCCGGTGCTTCCTACGGCCCTTCGCTTTCTCTTACCTGTGATGATCTGGGAGACGTGCCGGTTGGCTTACGTGCGACCGATGAGCTTGGCAACGAAAATTTCTGTTGGCTTACCGTGCTGGTGGAAGATAAGGTTGCTCCTACCTGTACGCCTCCGGGCCCCATTGAACTTACCTGTACGCAGTTTGAAACCGCTGGCCTGCCCGCAAATATTCAGGAAGCCAGCGACGACGAGATCAATGCTGCCTTCGGCGAAGCATTTGGAATGGACAACTGCGCAGTTGTGATTTCACAGAGCATTACCGGAGGTGTGAACAATTGTGGTGTTGGCACTTTCATGCGGACCTTTACGGCAACCGACGGAGAGGGATTCACTAATATGGAATTTTGCCGCCAGCAGATCAACGTTCTGGGGGTCCACGATTATACCATCAGCTTTCCCGCCGATGCCGAGGCTTACTGCATGCAGACGCCCAATATTGGAGACGTAATCATCATCGAAACGGGCTGTGACCTGATCACCCGCGACATCACCATTGATACTTTCACGAGCGATGCTGACGAGTGCTACAAGCTACGGATCAACCACAGCCTCGTAAACTGGTGTGAATACAATACCCTGGGTGAACCCTACCTGATCCCACGGGACTACGACGGCGACAACAACCGCCGGGAGCGGACTTACCTGCACGTAATCCCTAACGTTGCTGCCGACCGGACTGACGATTCTGCCGTCCTTGACGGAGACGCCAACCGAAATAACGGTGGCTTCCTCTGGGCACTGGACGACGGTGACGACAACGACGGAACCGATGACAATAACGGTGCCGATAACGACGACAACGATGCCTACGGCACGGACAACAGCCGGGGTGCTTTCCTCTATCAGCAGTTTGTGAAAGTACAGGACGAAATCGCGCCTCAAATTACGGAGAACAACCCAACCGAATGTTTCCCCGCTCAGGGTGTCAACTGTACGGGCAGCGTAAGCCTGACTTTCGAGTTGACGGATGCCTGTACTGCACCGGATCAACTGGGCGTACGTATCGAACTGGATGCGGACTACCGGGTAGCTGACGGGTTCAGCCGTACGCGTTTGTTACTGGCCAACGAGATCAGCTCGGACGCAGAAGGAAACTTCACCATCAGCCTTGACAACGTCCCCGTTGGTAACCATGCGGTTCGTATTCAGGGCACGGATGGTTGCGGAAATGTGGACAATGAGATCGTTGAGTTCTGTGTCTCCGATGCACTGGCACCAACACCTATTTGTATCGGTATGCTTACGGTTACCCTGATGCCTGACGGTGATGGTTCCGGAATGGCAGCAGTTTGGGCCTCTGACTTTATTGCCAGTGACGTTGAAGACTGCTCCGGCGAAGTTACATACTCAATCTACACGGAACTGGAGGCTGGTGCGGCTGGCTTTAACCCGGTTCCTGGTCGTGATGGTATCATTCTTACCTGCGACAGCGACGCTACCGTTCCGGTACGCGTTTACGCTTTTGACCCCGCCGGACGCGGGGACTACTGTTCAGTATTCGCGCTGGTACAGCGGGCGGACAATGCCTGTGACCTTGATAACTTTGGCAACATCGCCGGTACCGTGATTTCGGAAGGAGGAACTTCCATCGGTGGCGTTTCCATGCGCCTTTCCGGAACGAATCTGGAGTCCAACGCCGAGTCTGACGAAAACGGATACTACCGTTTTGATGCTATTCGTGTTGGGGAGGATTATACTATTGGTGCTGATCTTGACATTTACATCAACCACAGTCAGGGGGTATCTACTTTTGACCTGGTACTGATCACTCGCCACATCCTTGGCTTACAGCCCATCCAGTCGGCCTACCGCCGCCTCGCTGCGGATGCCAACGCAGACGAAAATATTTCGGTGCAGGACATCATCGCCATCCGCCGCCTTATTCTCGGCCTTGACGATACTTATAGTGACAATACTGCTTACCGCTTCGTAGATGCCAGTTTCATCTTTCCGGTGTTGGACAACCCCTGGGCGACTACCTTCCCGGAAGTCGTTAACGTAAACAACCTGTACGGCAACGTTACGGATGCCGATTTCATCGGTGTGATGGTAGGTGACGTGAGTGGTAACGGAATGGACAACTTCGCACAGACCGGACGGCCCCGTGGAAGTGCCGTTGCATTCCTGAGCGAAAACATAGAGCTACTGGCCGGTGAAAGCCAGGTTATAAGCATCAAAGCTGGTGACCTCGCCAACCTCCCGGGCTGGCAGGGAACGCTGAACTTCGATGAATCCGTTCGTGTGAGTCTGAGGGAAGGTGGCGAACTTGCTGCTGCTAACCTGAACGCAGAATGGCTAGACCGCGGCCTGTTGGGCTTCAGCTTCCACGCTGGTAACGCACTAACGGAACTATCTGACCTGCTGCGCCTGGAAATCACCGCTACGGAAAATACCCGCCTCAGTGAGGTAATATCGGTTAGTGACGATCTGATTTTCAGCGAAGCTTACACTACTGGCGGCCGCAGCCTTCAGCTTGGGTTCGATTTCCTCGCTCCTACCGTGAAGCAAATTACCGAGCCTCGTTTGCTGGGTGCCTCGCCCAATCCATTGGTAGCGGCAACGACCATCAGTTTTGAACTGCCCGAAGCGGCGGAGGCTACGATCATTATCCGTGACATTACCGGACGGGTGATTCTTCAGCAGCAGCTTCAGGCTACGGCCGGAGCGAACCAGCTGATTGTGAACCGGGACCGGTTCAATGCTGTGGGCATGTACCTCTACACGCTTACGGCAGGAGACTATAAGGCTTCCCGAAAATTACTGGTCCGCTAATACTTAACTAAACGGGCACACCTAAATAAATCAGCCCCGACGGAAGAAATTCCGCCGGGGCTGATTTGCTCAGGCTTTTCCGTTTCATCAATGCTTTTTATCCTTCCCCTGCACCTGCGCACCGGCGCCTAATTCTGCTTCTGAATGCTGTTGGACCAAATAGCTGCGTACAGCTGGCTTAAATTAGTTACCTTAGCGTTGTCTTAGAGAGGTAGGCCCGCCCTATCCGTTATTATAATCCCGAATCGATGAACATACCAAAATTTATTTGGCGCGTTACCGCGGCCTTACTCCTACTCATTATTGCCTTACCTCTTTCCGCTCAGACTACCAGCTTCTTTGTGGAAGATGCCACCACTGACACCGAGTCAGAAGTACAGGTTAATGTACGGGGAGTCAATGTTGATGAAGCCGCAGGTATTCAGTTTTCACTGGCCTGGGACATTGAAGCCCTTGAGTTTCTCGGCGTCTCAAACATTGCGTTGGACGGTATGCTGGAGGGTAACTTCAACCAAACACAACTAAGTAGCGGAAGGCTTGGCTATCTGGAGTTCGACAGCAGCCTGATGGGTTTGGGTTTGCCGGACAGCAGCTTGCTGTTTACGATACGCTTTCAGCCTAAAATGAGTGTTGGTCTTGAAACGACCATCGCTTTTGATAGTATTCCCGTTGCCGTCAGCGCTAATGACGGTGCAAACAACCGGCTGGGCACAGAACTGGCTTCCGGAACGGTTACCATCGACGGGCCTTCCAGCATTTCTGTCTTCGCCGAGGATCCCCGCTTTACGGTTGCCCCTAACCCTTTCAGTGATTTCAGCCAGCTACGCTTTCAGTCAAGCTATGGCGGCGAGGCTACCCTGGAACTGATGGACATCAGCGGGCGAACGATCCGGCAGCAGCCCTATGCCTTGCGGGCAGGAGTAAATACACTAGAACTTTCAGCGGCTGATTTTGGAGCCGATGGTACCTATATTGTAAGGCTAACGACCGATCGGGAGCAACTACACCGCAAGGTGATCGTTCGCCGAAGTGGCCGTTAAGCGTCTTTCCACCGTTTTTTTACAGGATATCTGATTTAATCCCAACAACTGAATTTAGATGAGAAATTTTTATCAACTGCTCTTCAGCGGGCTTTTGCTGTGCCTGACCGTAGGCCTGGGTGCGCAACCGCTGTCCGTTACCATTGGAACCGCTAACGGACCCGTTGGGACCGAAGTTTGTGTTGACCTCGTTGGTACGAACTTCGACGCCATTTCCGGCTTCCAGTTCAGCCTCAGTTACGATCCTGCGGTGATCGAATTCGCTTCCGGAAGCGGTAACATCAGTGGCACGGCCGTATCGTTTGTCCAGCCATCAAGTAGCCCGGGTGTCATCCGTAGTCTTTTTAATTTATTCACCGGCACGGGATATACGGATGCTGACCCCTTCACGATTGGAACCTTGTGTTTTAACGTACTGGTGGAGGCGGAAACCGCGATTCTGTTTACCGATACACCAATCCCTACAGAATTTACTAACGATCAGCAGCAAAACGTATCCGACTTCACCCTTACGAATGGTTCGATTAACAGCGGTGTGATGACCATGCCCAGCTGTATGGATGGGATTCAGAACGGTAACGAGACGGGAGTTGACTGTGGTGGCCCCGATTGTGCTGCCTGTCTGTCGACTTGTTCAGACGGAGTTCAGAACGGCAACGAAACCGGTGTTGATTGTGGCGGCCCCGATTGTGCTGCCTGCCCACCCACCTGTAATGATGGTATTCAGAACGGTAGTGAAACGGGGGTAGATTGTGGTGGCAGTTGTGCCCCATGTATGACGAATATGGAATGCGGAACGGGATCCGCTTCTTTTAATCTTTGTATCGAAAATGTGTGTGATGTGGCCGTAGGTGCCCAGGCATGTATTGAGCTAACGGTCACCAACTTTACCAACGTTACGGCACTGCAGTTGAACGTCCTTTATCCGGGAGCTAACCTGGATTTTGCCAGTTCCACGTTTAATCCGGACCTGGGTGACCCTCTGCAGGTAAATGAGTTCAGCGACGGAGAAGTACGGTTGGTTTACTTTCAAGGCTCGCAGGCGGGAGTAAGTTTAGACGATAATGAAACGCTGGCCACGCTTTGTTTCACCAACGAAACGAACGCTCCTACAACGGTAACGGGAGACGGGCTTGCCGTTTCTTCCACCGCTGGCCAGGTGCCTAACCCGATTGCAAATGACGGTAGTGTCAACGCAAGTGGTTGCCCGGGTGGCGCTACGCCGACCTGTACGGACGGCATTCAGAATGGTAATGAAACGGGTGTTGATTGTGGAGGCCCTGATTGTGCGGCCTGCCCGGCCAGCTGTTCAGATGGCATCATGAACGGTAGCGAGACCGGTGTTGACTGTGGCGGTAGCTGTGCACCCTGCGGCAGCGGCGGTGGCCCCAATACGGACTGTGGAAACGGTACTTCCGATTTGACACTTTGCCTGGGAGATGCCTGTAATGTGCCGCAGAACGGACAAGTTTGTCTTGACATCACCGGCGGCAACTTTAACGGAGTTACTGCTTTTTCTACCGATATTAATTTTGAAGCCGGGCAACTGTCCTACCAGAGTGTAACAACTGCTCCACAGCTGGTGGACATGATTCAGGTCAATACCATTGATGCATCTACCATCCGATTGTTATATTTTCAGGGTTCTCAGAACGGGGTAACGGTAGGTAACGGTATCATAATTGGTACGCTGTGTTTTACTAACCAGTCTGCCAATACGACCAACCTTAGCTTTAGTAACCTCAACGTCAACTCTCTTTCCGGCCCGGTTACCAATCCCGTAGGAAATGGCGGAACGATCAATGATGGTAGTTGTAACGGAACCACGCCTACCTGTAATGATGGCATTCAGAATGGCAGTGAAACGGGCGTCGATTGTGGTGGCCCCGGCTGTGCGCCCTGCCAGGCGACGGTATGTGGGGAAGGAACATCAGATGTGCAGATATGTGTAGGAAGCGAGTGCGCTGACGCAGGTGCAGAGATTTGTATTCCCGTCTTCGTTGGAAACTTCAACACCCTGGGCGGCTTTCAGCTGGTCCTCGGTTATTCCACGACAAACCTTACTTATAGCCGGATTATTCGTGCCCCGGCACTGGCTGATGGTATCCCCGATCCGGGAACGGTAACCGCTGGCGAAATCCGCGTCGTCTGGAACGACATCACGGGCTCAGGGCTAAGTTTCCCGGCCGACGAGGCTGCTTTCGAGCTCTGTTTTACGGCTAATAATACAACGCCTACTCCCATCACCTTTGTGGACCCCGCTAACCGGCTGCGGGTCTTTAACGAGCTGGGGCAATCGCTTGCAGTTTCCGGCTCTGCCGGAGCCGCCAATACGAACTGCCCAGGTGGCGCATCCTGCTCCGACGGAATAATGAACGGCAGCGAAACTGGTGTCGATTGTGGTGGCCCCGACTGTACTCCCTGTGGGATTACTGGTGGCCCGGACCTTAACTGTGGTATGGGTACCAGTGCCGCCAGCTTGTGCCTTGGCGACGCTTGTAACATCGGCAGCGGTGCTACGGCCTGTGTGGACATCACCGTGGGGAACTTCACGTCGGTGACGACTTTCTCCGCCATCGTCAACTTCCCCGTTGGGGCACTTACCTTCTCCAGCATTACCTCTGACCCCTCACTTGGGGAGTCGATCCAGGCCAATGTGCCTAACCCCGGTGAACTGCGCCTGCTCTACTTCCAGGGAAGCCAGAGCGGTGTCAGCTTTGATAACGGAGACATTATCGGTACGATCTGTTTCACCAACAATGTAGCCGGAACAACCGTGTTGGACCTGAATACGCTTCAGATTGGTAGTACTAATGGTCAACTGCCTAATCCCGTTGCCAGTGATGGCTCCGTCAATGGCAATGGCTGTTCGACAACGACACCAAGCTGTTCGGATGGTATTCAGAATGGCAACGAAACGGGGGTTGATTGTGGAGGCCCTGACTGTGCTGCCTGCCCAACCAATGACCTTGGCGTTAATGTTGGTAGTGGTATGGCCCAGATCGGTCAACAGGTTTGTAGTAATATAACGGTGACAGACTTTACCAATATTACGGACCTGGCAATGACGCTCAATTTTGATCCTGCTGTTTTACAGCTTTCTTCCGTAACGGCCAACACTTCGTTGCCTGGTTTCGGACCCGCCAGCTTTACGACAACTACGGCAGGACAGATTAATGTAACCTACTCTTCTACAAGCCCGCAAAGCCTGGCTAGTAATGCAATATTGTTCACCGTCTGTTGGACGGTCTTAACCGGTAGCGAAACCACAGTTAGCGTAACCAATGCCACGGCTACTAACGGATCGGGAATGGACCTTACGGTCAATCCCTCCAGCGGAACGATCAATAGCGGTGGTGTAGTGGAATACACCAACCTTACCGTCGTTGCCGGTTCGGGTAGTGCGGCCGTTGGCCAGGAAGTTTGTATCGATTTTCCGGTATTCAACCTTGAGGGAGTCGCCGGCTTACAATTCGCCGTTAGCTACGATGCTACCCGCCTGCAGTTTAACAGCGCAATGGAAACCGGAGTGTTGAGAAACATGCAGATTGTTAATACTGAGCCAGGAATTCTCCGGGTACTTTGGTTTGACCCGAGTATTGGATCAAATTCAGTGGAAGACGGGCTAAGCCTCTTTAATGCCTGCTTTACCGTACTGGAGGTTTGTGAATCGCCCATAGAAATTGTGGACCAGCCCCAGTTTGCTATTCGATTTACTTCCCCGGAAAACGACCCAATTGTACCCATTGATGTAGTTGCCGGAGCGATCAACAGAGGTACCGGGAACTGTGGTGGCGGCGGAACGCCTGACAACCTGGTCATGGATTTGACCAACGGATCGGGAGGCGTTGGTGATGAGGTTTGTATTGACCTCGTAGTAACTGACTTCACCGCTTTAACGGAACTCAGTTTTACTATTGACTACGATGAGTCGATTGTTACCTTCAATCAGGCAAATAACTTTGGCCTGGGAAGTGTATCGGCTGCCAACGTCAGTAATCCACTGCCCGGAACGATCACCTTCGACTGGGATGCCCCCGGTAGTGCCGGTCAGACACTCGCCGATGGCAGTACGCTCCTCAGCCTGTGCTTTACCGTAGACCGGCTTATTGCCAGTAACCTGAATTTTGCCAACAGCCCCGTGCTCATCCAGGCAAGGAACGGTAATGGCCAGAATGTAGGCATTGTTCCTTCCGGTGGAAGCATTAACCCTAACGCACCGAATATTGACGGTCTTACCTTCCAGATTGGCTCCGCTGAGGCAGGGGCGGGAGAGACGGTTTGCCTGCCGGTCATCGGCTTTGAAGCTGAAGACCTTGTTGCCTTTCAGTACACGATAAACTACGACCCGGCTATTCTGGAATACGTTGGTACGGGCGATGATTTTGCCTTTCGTGGTGCACTAATAGTTACTAATAACATTCCCGGTGTGTTGCGTATCCTCTGGTCTGACCCTCAAGCAGAAGCTAACACGATTCCAGATGGCAGTAAACTATACTCCCTCTGTTTCCGGGTGTTGAGGACGGACCTTGGCATCGTCAGCTTCGGAAATTCTCCGACTGCAATTGAGTTTGAAGATGTTAACAGCATCGTTGACGCAGAACTGATCAACGGTCAGGTCAACGGGTCACCAGCTCCGGAGATCATTAATTCCAGAGCAAATAATCCTTCCTGTTCAGAGCTGAACGACGGCTCCATTGAACTTACCGTATCCGGCGGTGGAAACCTGACCTACAATTGGCAGCCTAACGTTTCCAGCTCCGCAACGGCTTCTAACCTGGGGGCTGGAATGTATGCGGTAACGGTCACTAATCCGAATACCGGGCAGACCACCACGGGCTCCTTCGAGCTTACGGCACCCCAGGCATTATCGCTTACTCTGGTTGATGTGGATGGCGTAAGCTGTGACGGAGAATCAGATGGCCGGATCATCATTGCTGCCACTGGGGGCACTCCTGTTTATAACATCGATTGGTCAGGTAGTTTACCCGATAATGTACTTACGCAATCGGACCTTGATGGCGGAACTTACTCCGTTACGGTGACCGACGCGAACGACTGTGTCCGTCAGGAAATGAACATCGTGATTAATGAGCCGTCCGAAGTTATCATTGGTGGTACACCAATTAGCATCACTGATACCCCCGGCGGGGTTAATGTTGTTGTTCAGGGCGGCAGTACACCTTACGCTTATGCCTGGACGGGGCCCGGCGGTTATACGTCTTCATTGGAAGATATTAGTGACATCGTTGATCCCGGAACTTATTGCCTTACTGTGGCAGACAACAATGGCTGTGAAGATCAGTCGTGTTTTGAAGTGCAGCAAGGCCTTGCGCTGTTAGCTGGCAGCGGTATTACCGTTGATTCTGGCTGTTTTGGCGAAGACAACGGCTCCATTGACCTTACGGTAGTGGGGGGCACTGGTACCTATAGCTATCAATGGACTTTCGGAGGAGCAAATTTCTCTATCCTGGAAGACATTGATAACCTCGCTCCGGGTGACTACACCATAATGATTACCAGTGGTACGGAAGAGATTTCTTCCACCATTACGGTTGAAGAACCAACTCAGATCATGGCACCGGGTACGATAACTCCGGCCACAATGGGTAATAACGGAGCTATCACAATTAATCCGGCTGGGGGAAACCAACCTTATACCTACATTTGGTCAGAAGGCTCAACCACCCAAAATCTTACTAGTATTTCTGCTGGAGGGTATTGTGTGACCATTACCGACAATAGTCAATGTGATGCCGAAATCTGTTACACCGTCGGCACAACTGGTTTCAGTTTTGCTTCTGCCTCATCGCGGCCAGCTACCTGTTCCGATGGTATTGACGGTGCCATCGTTTTGGTAATCAATAGTGGTTCTGCACCCTTCAGCGTACGCGTAGAACCTACGGGAACGATGTCGACTTTCAACCAAAGTAACATTGAAATTCCTGCTGCACCCGGAACTTATCAGGTAGTTGTTACCGATGCACAGAATATGGAAATTTCCGGTGAGGTGATGGTAGCTGCGCCTGCCGCCATTTCCGCTCCGGCTACGCTTACCTCTGACACAGAAGACACTGACTGCTCCGGAATGGTCAGCCTGAACATTGCCGGTGGTACGGGGCCTTATATGGTTAGTTGGAGCAACTCCGAAACGGGGCCAACCATCAGCCAGTTATGTGCAGGTGATTATACCGCTACCATTACGGATAATAACAGTTGTACGTTCATTACGGAAACCTTCTCCGTTGGTCGGATTGACGAAACGGTTGACAACATCAACGATGTTGCCTGTCAGGACGGAACCGAAGGCCGGATCGAAGTGACCGTCGCTGGCGGTGTAGAACCATACGTCTATAACTGGACCCGCAGGGGAGCGATGGAAAGCCTGGCGACTACCGAAGATCTTACCGATGTAGGCCCGGGTGATTACACCCTGACGGTCTCTGACGCTACCGGCGCAAGCCTGGTAAGAGATTATACCGTTGGTATTTCTTCCGGCTTTAGTGCAAATGTCTCCGTTACCACTGACTATAACGGATTTGGGGTAAGTTGCCCCGATGCTGCCGACGGACAAATCGTCACGGTCACCAGTGGGCAGGGCGAGTTTACTTACCAGTATATGTTCGGTGATCAGATCGTTAGCATCGACAGTACGGTGGAAAACGCAGTTGCGGGACGCTATGTCCTTACCCTCATGGATGAAGGTGGATGTGAGATCATTCAGCCCATTGACGTGACGGCCCCTCCGGTCCTGAATGTGACACCAACGGTAGTAAACGTAAGCTGTGGTAGTGGCGAGGATGGAATCATTTCTATTGATGTAGAGGGTGGTATCAGCCCCTACAGCTACAGCTGGTCAAACAACGAAACCGGGGCATCCATCCAATCGCTTAGCGAAGGAGATTACACCCTAACGGTTACGGACGCTAACCTTTGTACTGTGGAGCAGACCATCAGTGTTTCCGCCCCTGAAGACCTCGCCATTACCTTCGAGGCCACTGATGCCACCGACGGTTGTAATGGCAGCGTTCGTATCCTGCCACTCGGCGGCAGCGGAAATTACACTTACTTCTGGCCACAACTCCCCACCCAGGGGAATAACCCACTGGCCGAAGGTCTCTGCCCCGGAGACTATGAGATTGAAGTAACGGATAATAATGGATGCCAGACCGTGCGCATGACCGCCAGCGTTCGTGATCGTCGTTTCCCCTGTCTCAGCACCCGGGAAGTTATTACCCCCAACGGTGATGGTCTCAATGAAACGCTGGTCATCTTCTGTTCTGAAGACGCGGAGGCCACTGATAATAACCTGGAGGTTTATAATCGCTGGGGGCAACTCGTTTTCGAAGTTGCTGAATACAACTGTAGTGCCGACGAAACCGGAACGAATTGCTTTGAAGGGCTGACGAATAACGGAACCGTCTTACCCGAAGGGCCATACTATTATGTTTTCAACTTCTCGAACCCGCTGGGAGAACGCATGCAACAGCGCGGCTCCTTCACCCTTATCCGAGACTAGTACTTTACTGACTGATTTTTGACAGTGACCGTGGCGGAGAAACCGCTAAAGCAGCTTTCCGCCACGGTTCCATCCATCCCTCTCCCAAAAACGACTAAGCAACGCTTATTATGAAAAAAATGCTACCCACCCTGGTTTTGCTTCTGGTAGTCATGGCGTTCCTGAAAGCTCAGGACGAAGCTATCTTCAACCATTACGTTCAAAGCCCCATTATTATCAATCCGGCAGCTGCCGGATTTGCTAACGAGTACACCGTACAACTCAACACCCGTGCCCAGTGGTCCGGATTTGTGGACTCTCCGAAAACGGGAGTTCTTCGCGTCAATGGCCCCATCGGGGAGAGCTTCGGTATCGGAGCGTCTATCTTCTCCGAAAGTGCGGCGCAGCGCCGCCGCCTGAAAGGAAAGCTCGACGTAGCCTTTCGCTTCGGTCTCGGTAAGGAAGTAAAGGGGAAATCTCCCTTCCAGGCATCTTTTGGTTTCTACACGCTCGTGCAGCGGCTGACGCTTGATGGCGATATCCTGAATAACCCGCAGTATGAAGCGGGTGACCGGGAGATCATGGCCTACCTCGACGGCCGTAACCAGTTTGACGCTGGTATTGGCATCTATGGAACTTACCTGGACAAGACCTTTGGAGGCTTCACCATCAATAACCTGGTGAGTAACCGGCTGGACAACATTTCCGGCGAAACCACCAGCGATAACTTCAACTTCACTTTCCTGTTGGGGCAGCACTTTCGTCTTGCCGATCTGGACGTTAACCTGACTCCCAGCATCATGATGCGGAACGTACAGGAAGATGGTGGCCCGTTCATGTTTGACTTTAACCTGCAGGCGGGCTTTCTGAATGATCAGTTTATCGCTGGGCTTAGTTACCGTAACCTGAAGGCCATCGGCCTTCTCCTGGGCACTCAACTAAACGGCCTTCAGCTTTACTATTCATTCGACCTGGGTTTCGGAGACTTTCAGCAATACAATAACGGGAGCCACGAACTAACGGTTGGTTACGCTATTGGCCGCAAGAGCATCCTCGACGCCCGCAAGCGTAAGGTGCAGGAGGAGTTGAGGTAAGCCACTTTGAACCCTCTTTATTCACACGTTCTCCTCGCGGAGTTGCATGAATTAAGTCGTTTACTTACCTTTGAACAATCAACCACAGCTTTTAGCTGCGTTGCGGATCAAGACTTTGAGTTATCCCCACTCATTTTTTGGGGAACAAGCTGCTATCTACAAAACCAACGAATTCTTACTAAGCCCTCCCGTGGAGGGTTAAGTACCTCTTGTCAACACCGACTGTTGTCATTCAGAGAAAGAACTTAAATCGGTTTTTGGGATGGCCTCTCTTCCGCGTTTCGGGAGAGGGGTTTTTTCTTGGTCAGATCGCTCCCAGTCCACCATCCATACCAATTATTTGCCCGGTCATGAAGGCTGCCCGTTCGCTGAGCAGAAAGGCAGCCATCGCGGCTATTTCTGAAGCGTCCGCAACTCGCTTAAGCGGGTGACGATCGGCACTGGCTTGGCGCTTGTCTTCTGTTGCCAATAACTTCTCGGCCAGCGGCGTGTCCGTCAGCGACGGCGCAATGGCATTCACCCTAATGTTGGGCGCGTACTCTGCCGCCAGGCTGCGGGTCAGGCCTTCAAGAGCGCCCTTGGAAGCCGCTACGCTCGCATGAAAAGGCATCCCCCGTTGCACTGCAACGGTAGAAAAGAAGACTACCGCCCCCAAAGGTGATTTCTTCAGTAGCCGCTCCACCGCCTGCAGACAGCGAACTGCACCCACAACGTTCAATTCATAAGATTCCCGGAAAGCAGGTGCCTTCAAACTACGGAACGATTTCAGGTTGATGCTGCCCGGGCAGTACACGAGCCCATCCAGCCCATCCGCAACGCTGTCTTTGGGCGGGTCGCTCTCTCCCGTAACGTCATAAGTCGTAAACGATACTGAAGCCGGCAGATCCCGCTGCTCCCGCGCCCATACGGAGACCGAATGCCCCTCTTCCAGTAACTGATCAACAAGGGCCCGGCCAATGCCCGAACTGCCGCCTACGATGAGATAGTTTGCCATAGTAAATTTTCTTTATGGGCGTAACGGCAGTGGCGGGGAAACAGTTGTGAGATACTGGGGAATGGTTGGCTGGGGGAGTCGGATTTTTAGAATTTGGATAGGATTTACAGGATGTGCCTCTACATTTTCTGTGGTTAGAATATCTCCAGTCGCGAAGCGACCCTACTCCAACCGAGCCGTCCCCTCCCGCACCAAAGAAGCCCGCAGCGCCTTCCCAAACCGCTGCCCGTTGAACTGCGTCGTGATCTTCAGCTTCCGCTGCTGCTCCTCCGGCAGTTCAATAAATTCCTTACACTGCGTAGAGCAACAATCGCTGAATGCTTCCGCACAGGCTTCACACTGCACAAAGAGGATATGGCAGGCCTCATTAGCACAGTCCAGCTGCCGGTCGGAGGGATTGCCACACTGATGACAATGCGCTACCACGTGCTCCGTAATCCGTTCCCCGAGCCGCTCATCGAAGACGAAGTTCTTACCGAGGTACTTAGACTCAATGCCCAGTGCCTGGCACTGGCGGGCGTAGTCGATAATACCGCCGTCCACCATCATCACGTTCGGGAAACCCCGGTGCAGGTAGTAAGCGCTGGCCTTCTCGCAGCGGATGCCGCCGGTGCAGTACATCACAATGTTGGCGTCCTTCTTGTCCGCCAGCATCTCCTCCACGGCGGGGAGCAAATCCCGGAAATTATCGATCTCCGGCCGGATGGCACCTTCAAAGTAACCGACTTCACTTTCGTAGTGGTTGCGCATGTCGACCACGATGGTATCATCGTCATCCAGCAGCTCATTCACTTCCGTCGCGTTCAGGTGACGCCCGCGTTTGGTGACGTCGAACGTCTCATCATTGAGGCCGTCGGCGACGATCTTGTCGCGGACCTTGATCTTCAGCTTCAGGAACGATTCGGCCTCCGCCTCGATGGCGATGTTGAGGCGCATCCCGTCCATAAAGTCAACGCTGTATAGTGCCTCGCGGAAAGCCTCAAATTTTGGTGTCGGTACGGACACCTGCCCGTTGATGCCTTCTCTTGCAATGTACACCCGGCCAAACACGTCCAGCTCCGTCCAGCGCAGGTAGCACTCGTTGCGGAAGACTTCCGGATCAGTAATGTTGGCGTAGCGGTAGAACGAAAAGGTCGTGCGCGGATCCGTCTCGGCTTCGAGGCGGGCACGGAGGTCTTCAGGACTAAGCTGGTTGCGGAGTTTGCGCGGAGACATGCGGAGACTTGTTTGCGGGGCGCAAAGTTACGGGTTTCTGTTTGGGGGGGCAAGGAGGGGGCGGGGTGAGTTGTGTGTAATCAAAAACAGAAGTAATCACCAGATGAGCATTCATTAATTAAATTTTCAGCATTCAGCGGACAGCGTTCAGGGCAATACAGCCTGAACGCTGTCCGCTGAATGCTAGTTAGGGCATTCAGACAGGTTGCATCAGCTCATTAGTCCATTTGGTTACCCACAAAAGTGGGAAGCTCAGGAGGTGGCGCGGACGCGGGTGCAATGTTTTTCCCTTACTCGGGCCTCCGGCCCGTTCCTGGAGGGGAGCATACAGTTTAAATCAAAGAATATGTTTTAACATTCAAATTTAAGTTTTAAAAAATAAAAAAAAATTTGAAGCGTTTTGCGGAAACGGAGACATTAAATTCATCCTAATCTACTTGTGATGTTTAGCTACTTTAAGTCAAACCTGATATTCTTAATTGGAGTATTACTGTTTCTCGGATGTGAGATAGACCCTGAAGTCCCAGTCATTGATAATGGTTGCAATACAATAGCTGGAAGGTATTCTCAAGTGGTGTTTTCGGCAATCGATTCACTGGTAGATATACAATATGGAACAGCTCCGACTGGAGAAAATCTGCTGCTAGACGTTTACGTCCCTAAAGGGGATACAACAAGCTGTAAAAGGCCTCTCGTGATCTTTATCCATGGAGGAGGATTTCATGAAGGAACCAGAAAAATGTTTGCTGCACAAGCCATTAGTCATGACTTACCCTTCAAAGGATACGTAACGGCCAGCATTTCCTACAGACTAGCAGATGAGGAACCTTACACCTTAGCAGACCTTCAAGAAGATAAGCTTGATTTTGAGAATCCCCACCTCGACGTCATTCATATTACGAATGCGATGCATGATGCACGCGCAGCGGTCCGGTATTTCAAAAAAAATGCGGAACAGTACAACATTGATCCGGATAGAATAGCCATTGGAGGTGCCTCGGCAGGAGGTATGACCGCCATTAATGTGGGCTACATGGATAGAGAACTAGAGTTGTTCTCAGGAGCTGTTCCCGAAAATCTGGAAGGAGAAAGTGGGAATTCAGGTTTTACATCAGATGTAAAAGTAGTGTATAGCCTTTGTTCAGGATTTCTAAATCTGGATATGATAGATAAAGAAAGTGAGCCAGCACTCTTCCTACAGCAAAATGCCCTGGATACGATCTTTATTGGAAACAGATTAAACCAATTGAGGGCAAAGGTAGATGAAGTAGGGTTGAAACATGAAATATTAGAGCAAGGAGGAATCCATTGTTTGTGGGGTATTCCTGTATTGGGAATTTTTGACCTTGTTGAATTGAGGGCTGAATTGACGGATTTTCTGGCGGAGAACTTATAAATTCCACTAATCCCGCTCATGTATAGTTCCTTCCTTGAATTTCAGGAACCCTCCCGGCTTACTGCGCATTACGGCAACTACCTCCGCTGCAATGGAAAGGGCAATTTCGTTAGGAGATTCTGCTCCTATTTCCAGCCCCGTAGGGCTGTGCAGGAAAGGGAGGCCATCTAAATTCAGGTCGGCCAAATCATCGCGCATTTTCAGGTAGCGCTTTTTAGGGCCGAGCATCCCCATATACCCCGGTTTTTTACGCGCGAAAATGGGTAAGACGGTTTTGTCCCAGTTGTAATCATGAGACATCAGTAAGACGGCTGTGTAGTCATTGACGGGCAGGAAGTCTGCTTCTTCGTATTCAACGACTTTACCAGCAAGCTGAAACATATCTCTGGTCATTTTTTTTGATCTTCCTACCAGGTAGGATTCCCAGCCCAGTTCTTTCCCGATGCCGAGCATGGCCCCCACGTCGTAATTGTCACCTACGATAATCAAGCGGGTTTCCGGCCGGATAAATTCAACGAGTACTTTTACGCTATGAGGCCCGATATCGGTTTGGAAAACCTTGGATTTCCGCAAGCCGGTAACTTCGTCGGTCATGGCCTCCAGCTTGCTGGTTTCGATGCCGCAAAATCCGTCCGGCGACTGAACCGTCAGTAGCTTTCGCTGCCCAAGTAAATCACTGTCAGCAGGAGCATCAATGATTTTCAGCATTACGGATGGCGATTCCGCTGCGGTAATCGTTTTGAGTTGTTCAATTTCGTTAGCGAAATCCGTAGGATCAATGGGCGTAAACAATACTTCAATACGACCATTACAGCCCAGGCCAACCCCAACCTGGTTGTCGTCGTCTTCCATCGTATCATAAACGACTTTGGAGGATTCTCCCTTAAAGATGGCCTGTTGAGAGCGCCTAAGAGCGTCACCTTCCAGGCAACCTCCACTGATGCCACCTGTCCAGACACCATTGCTCTGAACAAGCATCCGGGCGCCTATCCGACGGTAAGAGGACTCTTCCACATTAACAACGGACGCAAGGGCTACTTTTTCCTTAGACCAATCAACCTCTTCATAAACGGCAATGATCTTCCTGATTTCTTTCATAGTGGCTTGAGTCCGTATTGGCGGCAGCTAAATACTTGCGTAAAGTACTGTTTTTGGACGGGTTCCACTCTTTGGATGGAAAAGGAACATTGCCTAAATTACATCAAAACCAAAAACGGAGGCCGTACTTTTGGAAAACCGGACAAATATTGATTTTTTTTAAATAACTCACCCTTCGATATGCCATTGAAAAATGAAATAGTAATTCTCGTATTATTCTTGTTTTTTACTACGCTGGTAAGTGGGCAGGAAGATGTTTATATCGATATTCCACCCGAAGATATCGTCTTAGAAAATGGTGAGAAGAGAATGGACGTTCTTGAAAAGCATATTGATGAAATGATTTTCAAGCCATTTTCCCTAAAAGGATTCCCTGGTGCCATTCAGTCCCAAAGGCCGGCTAAAATTTTACGGAACAGACCCTTTAAAGAGGAAGAGTATAGAGTAGTTACGGCGTTTGACCGAAAAGAAATTGAAGCGGTGTACTACGAAAATATTGAATCAGGCATTTTGTCTTACAGAGCTAAGGACGATAAGCAGTATCTGGCGGTCCGACTACAGGAGGAGTGGGTGATTTTGAGTGGTAGAGGTTTTAAGCTGTCAAATATTTATGGCCATAAATTTAGGTGGGTAGATTGTGGAGGAAAAAAACTGCTGCAATCGACAGCTACTCGAAGAGAAAATGTTTGGCAAAAACTTGGTGCTGCTGGTGGGGAGCACTGGAAGAGTGGAAGAGTCTTGGCATTAATAGATTTTGAAAATCGACATTTTGTTTTGGATTTTCTTTACCTCGAATATGACTACCGGTCAAACGTAAAAAAGAGAGACATAGTGGTGGAAGAAGCTGGTGTAAGTTCAGGTGAAGAGCCCATTTACGTCGAGGTGAAACGGTCAGATCAGCAGAAAGCTACCTATGACGCTCATGTTTACCTAGATAAGCTGGAAGTAATAAAGAAAGGGTGTGAAAGCAAAGTGGTGATCACTGGCAGATTTAAGGATGACAGTGCTAAGAAGCCCTTTTTGCATGAATTGACTAAAACAATCAGAGTGGCTGATCCATGCAGTACTTTAGCGTTGGAAGGTAAGTATAAGTTTAAGGGGAAGCATTTTGAACTTATTGATTAGTAACCTGAAGGCTTATCTTATTTTTTGGGCGGTGTACTCGATGTAAAGATGAGACCTATCGCCACCCGGCTACGCTCAGTGGAGTCCGGAGCCGGGGAAACCTATGTTATCCTTACCACTGGTACACCGCCTATTTTTTAATTGTAAGACTGTTAATTGTGAATTGTAACTAAACCCGCCTCACCCCTTCCCGAAACGCCAAACTCCCCAGCGCCTCCGTCGCTAACTTCCCAAAAGCATCCGCGCGTTCTGCGATGGAGGACAGATGCGTACGCGACCACTGGAAGATACTGGCGTCCAATAGCGGGATGCTGAGCTTCCAGTGCGACTGCAGGTCACGCTGCAGGCCGTAGGGGAGGTCGCGTAAATCCCGGAGCGGAGCGACGAGCTGAAGGACAAAAGCCTTGCTGATGCGGGCGGACCACGCTTCCGTCCGGCTCAGCGCCAGCACCCGGGCAATGCCGCCATAATGGAACAGTTTTTTTTCTTGCTCTAGGGCCTCGTGAAAGACGGCCTCGAAGGCGGGTTGCGGCAGATCAGCGGCAATTTTTGCCGCCTCCCCGACGGGGAGCTGGGCGGGGTTGACGATGAGGGCGAAGCGGGTGAAATCAGCGCTAATGGCCGGGTCTCCGTAGGCGAGGATGGCC
>ENA-ORXT01002486-ORXT01002486.1-marine-metagenome-genome-assembly--contig:-NODE-2486-length-22096-cov-20.387075_pt1 | contig 22096 bp, 23 predicted proteins | sample MGYA00237868_ERZ511482 | MGnify/ENA metagenome assembly ERZ511482
TCCTTCCCCCCTTCGCCCCCCCCCCCTTTTGATTGGCCCCCCCCCCCAACGCCCGCCGCCCCCGTCCCCCACTTCTTTTGATTCTCCCCCCCCACCATCAGTTCCCCAGCGTCCATGATGACTGACGCTCTTTCACAACTCAGCAGCATCGTAGCTTCGCACCGGCCCGATGCACACGCCTGCTCTCAAGCAGGCGACTGAAACGCAAAACGCGCTGACAGGGCAGTCAGTGGCACGAGCTGTGTATGAACCGCCCCTGAGCAAAAAAAGGACGCACACAAGTAGTAGTGGACGACCGAAGGGCATACATATAAATGCAGTGGGTGGGGGGGGAGCAGGAAGGAGGTTGTAGGCGAGAGACGGAGGGAAAGAGGACAACAAGGGCTGTGGCACGGGGTGGCGGGGACGGCGTGATCAACGGTCTGTGCATGGCGCGGGCCTTAAACGCCGAGGCGGGTGCCAAGAGGTTTACCAGATTGCGCGCGCTTTCCGTTGATGCTTCTGTCGGCATTCCTGCATCTGTTGTTTCATTGGCTGACAGCATGTTCTCTCAAATCTACTGTACAGCTGTCAACGTGGACTGCGCAGCTTGCGCTTCCGAGGCGTAACGCGCGTCGATCAGCGCCTGCTGGAGAGCCATATGTAGCGGTGGTGGCGGCGGTGGCGGCGGAGGCGGCGGTGATTAAAAAGGGGGACGGTAGTGTGGAGGGCTGGTAAGAAGCTTTGGCGCTGACAAGAAAACGTAAAGCGTGAAGCGTCTTTAGGGACGCTGGAGAACAAAAAGGTAGCGGAAGAGGCGAGACAATCAAAACGGATGGGAGACGGGGGCTGTGGGCGTTGGGGGGGGGGGCCAATCAAAAGGGGGGGGGGCCGAGGGCGCCAACGAGGCAAAGGGGGGGGGGGGGGGGGGGGGGGAGGGGAGGGGGGGGGGGGGGGGGGGACGAAGGCGTCAACGATGCAAAGGGGGGTAGGAGTAAGGAGACTAGCGTGGTGCTGTTGGAATATATTTCTGGTTCTGCATACAGCTGAAACACAGAAGTCGAGAGGAGATTTCGAGTTCTTTGGACAAGGCACAAATCTAACTTGTGCGCCATATTCGGAAGGCGACAAGCCATTGGCCGAAAGCGAGTTTGCTTGGACCAATTGGGGACGTGCAGTTGCACCCTCTCACGAAGCGCTGATGTTAATCTACGATTCTTGCCACTGTCAGCCATGGCGTCAACCTCGCGCATGGCGTGATGGGGGCCCTTGGCGGTGGCCATTCACGGGCCGCGGCGAAGTGGTGGCACTGCACGCGGCGGTTGATTGGCTTTGTTGCGCGCCGCCGATGGTGGCCAGGGCGGCGTCTTGTTGCGGCTGATTGTGATTTGACGGGCCGACCCGCTGGGAGAGGACTCGTCCTCGCCTTGAAGTTTGACTCGGTGACTACGTAGGGGCACCGCAGGGCTGAGGTAGTCCCTAGGGCGCTGGGCCTTCGCTTTGTTGCTGGCACCCGAGGGGTGTGGACGCGCGCCTCCCTGTTTCCAGCCTGTTCGGTGCCTGTCGAAAGCCACCTTTCCCATCTGGGGTCGCCTACGAGCGGGGGGCTAGGGCCTCTGCCGACATCGTGTGAGGGTACAAATGCAGTAGCCGGCACCGGCTAGCGGGCGGTGGCGCAGGCTCCGGTACGGCGCATCGTTTCTATGAGTATCACATCTCGCCTGAGTGTCGCTTGTGGAAGTGCTGCGTCGCCGCTTTTGCTTTCGGGTTTTCGTGACTTTCATGTTCCGCGATTTTATCCACAGCTGTGCTCGTCATTTTTTGGCTTATACTGAGACTCCTTCTCACCGCATTATGCGAATTTTAGGAAACATCAGTGACATGAAGCGTAGTCACGAAGGCCGAAAACAGGAACGGGCGACGTAGCCGTCCGCCAAGCAACACTTCTGCCTGGGGTGGTGCTTTTACGGATGCTACCTCTCATTTTCCGGGTCCGCCACCCGCTAGACGGTGCCGGCGGCCCTTTTTATCTACCCTCGCGCGGCCATTCACACGGTCCCACCCCTGCTCCAGGCTTCCATGAAGTGGGAGCGGTGGTCCACAGATGGGTGCTCACGAAGGCCGCGACAGGGCGCACTCGTCCGCGCGCCCAGGGGCCCAAAACAAATGAAAGGCCCGCCGCTCTAGCAGCGGTGAGAGCCCCTCGGCGCCGATACGTAGGCGCCGGGTCAGAAGTCATGACGAAAGCGAGTCCTACCAGTGAAAGTCAGACCGTAAGAACACGTCAAAATCGCAACGTGGCGCCGCCCGATCCACCACCGGCGGCGCCCATCCACCCAATCAGGTGCCGCGCGCGGTCCCACCACACCGCCGCGTCCAGTCATTGGCCACTGCCAAAGGCCCCCCCACTACGCCGTGCGCGAGGTTGACACCAAGGCTGACAGTCTAGAATCTGTCGATTCACAGAATGAAATCCATTTTCACGCGATCAATGTTTGTTTAACAAACTGCACGAAGGAACCCACCCCAGCCGCCATCTCGGCAGCGGCATCTACTGTAAGGGCCTGCAGTGGCCGCGCTTCCCAGCCTCATGTGACTTTCGGCAAGGACGGTCCGGTGCCGACATCACATTACCGACGTTGCATCCAATGAGAAGACAGCATTCACAGAATGCGAGCGTCGCCGGGGGGGTTCATCGCAGCTCGAGCGCTTCTTTCAGAGGGCCATCATTTGCCAAATTTGTCTCCCAAATGGCCCAAATTTCCACATCGATGAGCAGCCTTTTGGGCACCCTGGGGGGGGCTCTCTGCATGCCCAACGGCTTCAGCCACCGTCGTCCGATTCGTCACAGAAGGGCTGCCAGCAAAGGGACAACCAATAGGACACGAGAAAAAAGTAATCGGGTGCGCTACTTACTAGCTCTTGCCGGGCCGTGCCAGCACGCCTCGAGACGGATCACTTTTAGATCTTGCGTGCCCGCCTTGTGCTCGCTTCCGCGCGCGCGCGTGCGCGCGCGAACGTTGGCACGCCCTCGCCGCACCGGCCTTCGCGGGGGCTCCACTCCGGCGTCCTCCTGGCCTCCATTGCCACCGGCATTGTCAATCTCCGCACCCGTGCTGCAACCAACCGACGTTCCAACCACACTCATCGGGGCTGCCATTTTTCCACTCGCGAGCCGCGCACTTTACAATCTCTTTTCCAATGACCACGCGGTCACCACCTTCCCCGCACCTCCCGTCCGCCGATGCTGAGCCTCCGCGGCCGGATGCTGTATGCGCCCTGCCGCTTTCCCCAACCTCATCGACTAGATGGAGTTTAACGAGAATGGGCGGCCGTTGCGATGCCGCCTTTTTGCGGGCTTTCTTAAGGCCCTGCCACTCATCGAAGCCGACGCCGACGCCGCCTCACTCCCTCTCAAAGACGGCTCTCACGCGCTGTTGGACCAAGCGCGAGCATCCTTATTTGACGACATTGCTAATCACGACACGGACGACGCGTGTTCTTATCTTCTTGAGGTGAGGAGCAGCCACGCCCTTCTGTTTCCCGACACATCCAAATTGCGCCTTTTTGCTGTCTCAACACTCTCGGGCGTCCCCCACTGTTGCAGTCCGACAAGCGCGCGTCGTGACCGGGGGAGCGCTGCCCGTAGGACCAGAAACGTTCCGGTGTCCGAGGACGAGATTGCCGCGTTGGTTATATAAGCTGGGGTTGGGCAGGCACACTGAACCACTCTGACTTTCTTGGAAGTTGAGACCACCTAGAGCCACGGCCACGCGGGCGACGGTGGCAGCGACGATGGGCTGGGAAGTCCCGGCTCCGAGCGAAAGGTGGAGCAGCGCGCGGTTGTCTAGATCCCACTTGCAGGGTCACTGTCGGAATCAGAAGACGGGGCGGTCGATGACTCGCCCCCGCCACCACGGGGCCTCCACTCTTCATCCCCTTCAACTGCAACCTCTTCGTCTCCGCTCTCGTCTCCGCCATCACCACAACGCAGTCACTTCGCCGCCGCCACGGGGCCAGCTCGACGCCCCTCCCGGGGCGCTTGCGTTGGGCCCACGCCACCCCAAACCCGGCGATCGCGCCGTCGCCGTGATGCCATTGAGTGTAGGACCCGCAGCGACCCATGCGGTATGCACGTGAGGGAGGTGGAGCAAGAACCACTGGGGGAGAATGCCAGTGAAGACCCGGTAGCCGTCAACCGAAAGGACCTGCTATCGCAACTGACCATGCGAGCAATCAAAGCGATTGCTCACGTGATCACCCCCTCGCCTGACGGCGCAGCCGCCATGATGTTCAAAGTGGGCTCAGTACCGTTGCAGCTGTGTGGCTGTCGGAGGGCACACAGTCTGTAGGGGCGTGGCTCCTCAGCTGTGGACAGCACACATTCGGGGGCCGTCCCAAAATATCCCGATCCGGGCCAGCAAGGAAATGACCTGTCCAGATCTCGAGGAGGTTGGATTCGATCAAGGGCCGGGCCTTTTCCCCTGTGGTTTTCCCAGCCCCCCAACTACTTGTTTTAACTGTTCGATTTGGAGGTATTTATCTGTTTGGCGCATTTGGGGTGGCTTCTTTGGCCACCGGCGTTCGGGTTTGGAAGGTGTGAGTGACTGCGGAGACGCCGTCTCCGTCGTCGTTTGATAAAACCATCTGTGCTTTATACTTCATTTCCCCGCTGGGCTTTGCCGTGATCCTCCCCTTCCGCTGACGAAAGGCTGGGCTGTGGGTCGATGTCCGGGACAGTCCCTTCGACGGACTGAGCTGATCAAGAGGTCATTTTTGGCAAGACGACGAACCAACGTGGTGGTGCCTAGAACCGCTACAATTTCTGGTGAAGCTGCAGGGGATCCCGGCCGCTGCCACGACCGTACCGAAGAACCAGCTACCCGATCGTCTGTTGGTTTGTGAGCTCAAGGCGACGTGTATTTCCGCGTCGGTCTGTCGTCCATTACCGCCTGGCCACTACGACGGCCTCGCCGCCCGACCTCTCCAAGTTGGACGCGATCGCTAGCGGTATGCCGACGGGTACATCTGCGGTGACTCAAGCGGTCGTTGCGACAGGGGGATCCGCGGCTGGATCAGGGATTCCCTTCCTTCCGCCTCGGCCATTGGCGGACCTCGTGGGCGAAAAGGTACGGCGGGTCCCGCCGGGGGCCACTGCCTTTCTCCCGCGACGTCCGGATGAACGGACGGGATTGGTGGATCAATATAAAAGTTCGGCGACGCCTCTTGCGATAGCAGATCTGGACACGGCGTTGTCGACGTTCCGCGAGCCGTTATTGGCCGACGTTTTTCGGGTCATCGAGGCGAGCCCCGCAGGCTCTGCTCAAGATGCCCCGTGCCGAGATTCCCCGGTAGACACGCGGAAGAGCCGCAGCAAACGGAAGTCACGGCATCACCATAGTCTCTCTTCGTCATCGTCGTCTACATCTTCCTCGCAGGCACCGGCTGTGGTGGACAGGGTCGACGACTCAGTGTGCCTGCCTCGCCGCCGGCGTTGGCGAGACCGGCGGCGCACGTGTGGGGCGGGCATCGGAAGGGGAGGATTGCCGCCGGCGTCGGTATCGCCGGCGGCGGCACTGCGTGTGAGGGGTGGCGGGCGCGCAAGGGACGCAAAGAGCTGCGACTGGCCCGCCGCCGGAGGTGACGAGACCGGCGGCGGGCGTGTCGGGCGGGGAGAGGCGCTGGTGTATTGCCGCCAGCGATTGTGCGGCCGGCGGCGGCCATTTGGCGCGGCGGGTTGCCGCCGGCGTCGGTATGGTCTGAGGGGGCTCTGCGCGTTCGGGGTGGCGGGGGCAAGCGAGGCGTCCACTTGTTACTGCTCTGTTGCCGGAGTCGGCAAGACTGGCGGCGCGTGCTGGGCGCGGCTATGTGGCGGGGCGCGTTGCCGCCGGCGTCGGTATGGCCGGCGGCGGCTCTGCGTGTTGGGGGGCGTAGGCGGGCGAGGGAGGCGTCCACTTGTTTCTGCTTCGCTGGAGGCGTCGGCAAGACCGGCGGCGCCTGCTCGGGGCGGCCATGTGGCGAGGCGCGTTGCCGCCGGCGTCGGTATGGCCGGCGGCGGCTCTGCGTGTTGGGGGGGGAGGGCGGGCGAGGGAGGGGACTAATGATGTGTGGCCCGTCGCCTGCGTTGGTGAGACCTTCGGCGGGTGTTCGGAGCGGGGAGGGCACCGGGTGTGTTGCTGTGTTGCTGCCAGCGCTCGTGTGCCGACATGTGCGAGGGGTGAAGCGCCCGTCGGCGGTGTTTGTGCGAGGCTATCTTCAGTGGCCGGAAGATCAAGGGATCCACGAGGGGTGTTGCGCATTCGTGGTTGAATGCGTGGTGCACAGAAGTAGGAAAAAAAACCCTGCCCAACGGGGAAAAAAAAAGCTTTGGCACGGTACAGAACAAACAACATACACGTCAAACACTACAGGGACTCGGAATGTTCATCGTCCCCACCGGACTCCTCAACAGCACAGTTGAAGTCGTCCGCCGCCTTGTTGTAATGCATGTGCAGCACTTACACCTCATCGCCGTCTTCCAAGGTAGTCGACGCGGCAGCAAGTGCTGCCGTTGCCTTCGCCTGCTTCGTCACCTGCGACCGAGCGCCACGGCTCGGCGTGCCTCGGCCTTTCTTCTTGAGAACAGGGGCTGTCGTCGCAGGCGCCTCCGGTGTGTTGACCCCACACGCCGGCGGCGATTGCCAATCGGACTCGACTGCCGCCGGCTTGTTGCCGACCGGCGGCGGCGGATGCACCTCCGACACGGCCGCCGGTGCGGTCGACGATCCCGCGTCCGTCGCCGCGGCGGCAGCCGTCCCCGCCGGGCCCGACGACACCGCCGGCGGGGAAGAGGACAAGTCCATGCCAGCCGCCGCCATCAGCTTGCGCGCGTGCATCTTGCGGAAGGCAATCGCCTCGGGGGTTTCGCGCATCTCCGCGGTGTTGAAAAACGCCACAGTTGTCCGCTCCGTCGTTGCCCGCGCCAGCGCCAGCAGAGCGTCCGAGCTGTCCTTGAGTGTCCGCGACGCGCGGATGTCCTCACTCATCTCCCGCTTGGCCGCCTTGGAACCGCGCGGACGTGACTGGAAGGCACCCGCCGCCGGCGGCCCGTTCTCCTCCTCGTCCGAGTCGCTTGGGGAGGCACGGCCGCCGGCAGACACGCTTGAGGAGCCGGCGCCGCCAGCGCCGCCGTCTGCGGCGGCGGCCCCGGCGGCGCCGCTAAACTTGTCGACGTGGCGTAACACCCGCCAACACGACACCCACGGGCAGGTCGTCTGCTTCGCCTTCCGCTTCGTTGTCTTGCCCTTCGCCTTGTCAGATGCCCGGTCCTTCCGCATCGCCTCGTAAATGTTGAGCCCGCAGAAGCGCGCCACAGCGGCGCTGATCAAATCCTCGTCGCTCGGGTTGCCTGTCAGCGACAGCCGCTTAACGGCCAAGTAGTGCGAGCCAAACTCGCTCACCCCTCTCCGGATCTTGTCCCACTGCTTCTGCACCCCCCCGACACCGCGCTCGGTGCGCCGTCGAGCGCCAGGGCGACCGGCCAATAGGCGCTTCCACTCCCCGACCACCTCCGCCCAAAAGGTTGTCCCAGTCTGGTCCGACCCCTTCACAGCGTCCAATGATGTAGACAGATAGGCCCGGCTGAGGGCCACCCGCTCCTCGTCCGTCCAGCCAGGCCCAGTCCCCATGGCAGCCGGCGCGTAGGTGGCGGCAAGCAGGTCGGCGCCCCCGCCGCCACCCACAGGTGGGGAAGGGGGCATGAACCGCCCGCCCCGGCGACCGCCTAGACGGACGTGCCACCGCCGCCGGCAGGTGATGCGCCGCCGCCGGCTGGCGGTGGTCGCGCAGCAGCCGGCGGCACCTGCACGTTCGTGCGAAGCGCGTCGCCGCCGGTACCGGCGGCCGGTGATGAGCGGCCGCCGGCGGGCGGGGACGGAGCAGCAGCCGGCGGCACTTGTCCGTCGGTACGGCGCGCGTCCCCGCCGGTACCGGCAGCCGTTGATGCGCCGCCGCCGGCAAGCGTTGCTTGGGAAGCAGCCGGCGGCACTTGTCCGTTCGCGCGGGGCGCGTCGCCGCCCGTGCCGGCGGCCGGTGATGCGCCGCCGCCGGTACCGGCGGTCGGTGACGCGCCGCCGCCGGCAAGCGGTAGTTGGGCAACAGCCGGCGGCACTTGTCCGTTCACGCGGGGCGCGTCGCCCCCCGTACCGGCGGCCGGTGATGCGCCGCCGCCGGCGCGAGGCGCTCCGCCGCCGCCGGCAAGTGGGAATGGAGCACGAGCCGGCGGCACTTGTCCGTCGGTGCGGGGCGCGTCGCCGCCGGTACCGGCGACCGCTGATGAGCCGCCGCCGGCAAGCGGGGACGGGGCAGCAGCCGGCGGCACCTGTCCGTCGGTGCGGCGCGCGTCGCCGCCGGTACAGGCGGCCGGCGATGCGCCGCCGCCGGCTCGAAGCGATCCGCCGCCGCCGGCGAGTGGGGATGGGGCACGGGCCGGCGGCACTTGCCCGTCGGGGCGGGGCGCGACGCCGCCGGTACAGGCGGCCGGTGATGCGCCGCCGCCGGCTAGCGGCGATTGGGCAGCAGCCGGCGGCACTTGTCCGTTCGCGCGGGCCGCGTCGCCGCCCGTGCCGCCGGCCGGTGATGCGCTGCCACCGGTACCGGCGGCCGGTGACGAGCCGCCGCCGGCAAGCGGTGGTTGGGCAACAGCCGGCGGCAATTCTCCGTTTACACGGGGCGCGTCGCCCCCCGTACCGGCGGCCGGTGATGCGCCGCCGCCGGATCGAGGCGATCCGCCGCCGCCGGCGAGCGGGGACGGAGCAACAGCCGGCGGCACTTGTCCGTCGGTGCGGGGCGCGTCGCCGCCGGTACCGGCGGCCGGTAACGCGCCGCCGCCGGCAAGCGGTGGTTGGGCAACAGCCGGCGGCACTTGTCCGTTCACGCGGGGCGCGTCGCCCCCCGTACCGGCGGCCGGTGACGCGCCGCCGCCGGCTCGAGGCGATCCGCCGCCGCCGGCGAGCGGGGACGAGGCAACAGCCGGCGGCACTTGTCCGTCTGTGCGGCTCGCGTCGTCGCCGGTACCGGCGGCCGGTGACGCGCCGCTGCCGGCGCGAAGCGATCCGCCGCCGCCGGCGAGCGGGAATGGAGCAGCTGCCGGCGGCACTTGTCCGTCTGTGCGGCGCGCGTCGCCGCCGGTACCGGCGGCCGGTGATGCGCCGCCGCCGGCTCGACGCGATCCGCCGCCGCCGGCGAGTGGGGATGGGGCACGAGCCGGCGGCACTTGTCCGTCGGGGCGGGGTGCGTCGCCGCCGGTACCGGCGGCCGGTAATGCGCCGGCGCCGGCTAGCGGCGATTGGGCAGCAGCCGGCGGCACTTGGTCGTCGGTGCGGCGCGCGTCGCCGCCGGTACCGGCGGCCGGTGATCGTCTCCTTCCGATGAAGCCCCCATCAAGGCCCGATTTGGATGGGCCCCGGCCAGGCCATCGAAAGGGGTTCTCGATATAATGCCGATGCCCCTGTCGATGGGAAACGACCTCGATGGCCTGTCGTCCGCTCGAGAAAACGGCTGGCCATCCTGTTGTCACTCGTGATCAGCTCAGGGTTTACTCAAGTGCAACTCAGTGTCCAATGAGGGGGCTGTTCTTTGCCACGACAAGAACCAATGGCATTTTCGCCTGAAATATAACAACAGGATTACGCCGAGCTAATGCAAACCCTGGGTGCGTCGGCGCCGCTGCTAATGTTTTCGCGCACTGTATCGCGGGTGCTTTGTGGGCCGCTGGCCACATTGTACGAGAGGCAGCTCCTACAATTCTACCTACGTCGACCTATTCTGCTATAAACTTCCACAGGGCGCATTCGACGGCCTCAAAGAATGAGGTCCACGCCTCCCAGACCGAGGTCATCGTCCTCCTCGCCCCCCACTGCACCATCACCGCCACCACACTCTTCATCACCGTCCGCATCTTCCTCCCCCCCCGACCCCTCGTCCGTGTCGCCACAGTCGACACGCCCCTGGTTGCCAACACCCAGACCCTCCTCTGCGTCATCCCCAGCACCTGCGCCAGAGAAGAGAGGAACAAGGTGGACGTCAGCGTCATCGTCACTGTCATTGGTGGAACCGAATGCGGCGGGTGGCGCCGCATTGCTCCCACCAACATGAGCTGCGGCAGTATCGGCCACAGCGCTGAGGCCTACTGGGCGGGCGTCCGCCAAAGCCGCGCGTCGCGTAGCCTCGGTGGAGGGTGTGTCGGCATCAGAGGGCGCGCCAGAGGTCGACAACAAGCCGGAAGGATTGAGCACCATGTCAAAGCGGCAGGGGTCGGCGAAGTCAACAATGCTGATGCCGTTGAAGACGGTGGCGCTTTTTGGCATGATGGTGCGCACTGGGACGGCCTCCTCGCACCACCACTTGAAGGTACTATCGACCGTGCCCTTGCGGTGGCGCTCGCGGATGCCCGCCGCCACCATGAGCTGGTGACGCGCGAGAATTCCAAACAGCATGAAGTGCCCCACCATCATGCTGACGTGCTAAAGTCCGCCCGGGCCCGCCGACCTGACGACGCGCTCACCAGCGCCAGTCCTGCGGAAGAAGCTCTTTGCGGCGGCAGCCACCGCCTGTTGGCCCTTGTCGGACAGCATGAACGCGTCCGCTTCGAGCCAAGTCTTGGCCACGTCCGGCTGGATGTCGTCCCCGTCGATGCCGAGCACCTCCCAAAACGCGGGAAGGGCCCACTTGCGGAAGTCCGAAAACATGTGGGACACGTGCCCGCTCAGCGGCTTCTGGATCTTAATCCACTTCGTCTTGGTGGGCTTGTTGCGAACGGGAAAGATCGTTGGGTTAAACAGGTAGGTGTTGGCATTTTCGACGTCACAGCCGCGTAGGCGCTCAACCACATCTGACATGACGAGGGAGAGCCGATCCGGCGAGCACAGCACTTTCCCGCTCTTCGTCGTGAGCGCCGTCTTCGACTCCAGCACCTTGCGCAACTCGGAGCGTACGACCGCCATGTCGCTGTAGTTCTTGTTTGCGGCCGTCAGAGCCTCCACGTCGATTGGCGACTCGTCGGGGTCAGCAACAAAGTTGGGATTGACGCTCACGTCGGGTTTGACGACGACAGGAGGCTGGTCTTGTAGCTGGACGACGGCCCTTGCCGTCTTTTCGTGGCCAGCTCCTTGAACCTCGACCTTCTGAGCGAGGCGGCTTAAGTCCGCTCGAAGGTTCTCAACGTCATTAGCCGACTGAACGACCTCGAGTAGCACCGGTTGCAGACCGTCAAGGACCGCCCGAAAGACCACCTCCTTGGTGACAGAGGTGGTGGGCGCAGCGTCAGAGGTGGTGGAGGAGCCACGAGCATTGGAGTCACGTAGGCGGACAGCAATGGCCATTGCCGCCCGAGCGGCCTCTTGCACGGCCTTAGATAAGGCAGCAACAGTTAGACCCTTAATCCTCTTGGCCAGAACTTGGGGTCCTGACCTGGGCGCGGCGCCCTTCTTCTTCCCAGCCACCACCTTGCTGGCGGCTGCGGCCTTGGCGGCTGCGGCCTTGACGGCAGCTGCCGCCGGCGGCTTGGCCTTCTTGCTAGGCGATGGCGCGCCGGCGTCGTCCACCTCGGACTGCGACGCGGACGGGGCGGCCCGTCGGCGCGGCACGGGCGGCGCCCGCAGCCCGTCGCTATAAGAAGAAGGCATCCGTCCGAGCGGGGGCAGGTTGGGGTGGTCGGGCACCGGTGACGGCACCACCAATGCGGAAGACGGTCGCCGCGGCGGCGGTCGGTAAGGTCCCGTCGTGGCCAGACGGGACTGCGACGGGGGCATCGATGGCACTAAAAGGCGTAGCGGTGTGGACGGGCGGACGTACCCAGGCAAGGCGGGCGCCCTGTCGCCCTGGTCACGACGAGCCTGAAGCATTGCCGGCTAGTTGTAGACTGACTGCGACTCACAACCGTTGGCCGCCTGATCCTTGTGCAGAGGCAGGCCGAGCGTCGAGGGTGCCATGGCGTGCGCGGATGCAGCCGACGCCACCGCCCGGGCGCGCCTCTCCGCGCGCCCGCGCGCGGCGAGCGCCTTGGCTCCGGCTGTGCGCCTCGCCTCATATTCCCGGTGTGCACGAGCGCGCTCTTCGGGCGTCGTCGGCACAACTTGGAGGCGACCGGCGCCTGTAGTGCTCGAGTTATTCATGGTCGCGGGGGAGGTGGAGAGGCGCGCCTCAAAGTGTGGATGGGATGGGGGGGAGGGGCAGGAGAGGGTTGGGTAGGGAATGCGCGTCAGTGCGGCTCACCGGGAGGTGTAGTCGGGGTGGGGTGACGGTGTCGAGGGCACAGCTGCCGATGAGCGTCAGCTCCCGATCTTATAGCATCACCTCGGCAGTGGTTGCGCCTCGCTCCCCCCTGCCCTTGCCTCAGCACCCCCTGGGCACATATCGCGGTGCTGGCTGCGCGCCTCGCGCCCTCCGCCGTAGCTTGGCGCCAACGGCGCGACCCCCTTGACAAAATCACCTGGCCACTCCTTGCCACCACCGCACACCTACAATGGGGGAGGGGGCGGGGGTGGCCGCCCGAGATCGAGCGCGGCTGTCATATAGAAGGCGGGCAAGGAGCAACGAAAGATAAAAAGCGCGGGCACCGAGTGCATGAGAAAGTGGCGGGAGCTGACGAAGCAGCCACCCGTGGGGGGCAACCCACGTCATCATGGCGCGAAGGAAACCAAGCAGTGAGATGTTAGACGCGTTTCATATATAGGTACACCCAGCAGCCGAGGCTCGGGTCGTCCCCCCCGTCCTCTATCCCATGCACGCCTGTCAGCAGTCATCGTATCGGCACACCCGCACCAGTTGTCTCCCCGATGAGCCCTCAGCACACAACCTGCTTGGACGCCGGGCCACTCCGACGCTCGCTGTCAACAGCACCTTCCAAGACTGCCGCAGGGGCCGCATGTGTCGATTTGCAGGGCTTGTTTGCCCTCGTGCGTCTTGGGCAGTAGCGCTTCACGGGGGCCCCACAGTTGCGTGTCGCAGGGACAGGGATGTGCGGCGCTGGACCGTGGTGATATCAACGAGGGCGGGTGGGCAGGCAGGTGCTAGCAGCGTCGGTTGGGGCGCTGCAACGCCGTTGACAGCAGCTTCGTTGCAATTCCAAATGCTGCCCAGCGGGCTTAGTTGTGCTTGACTGGTGCACAGGTGAATTTGCGAGATCAATGCGCAATCTTTTAAGAGTGCATAGATTGCTGCGATTGACTTGCCAGTCTTCTTTTAAGAGAGACAGGTGCCATCCCAGCCCTCACCAATGGCGCCTATTATTTCGCCATCTTCTATACCACCACCATTCACCCTAAAACCATCTTCTATACCACCACCATTCACCCTAAAACCATCTTCTATACCACCACCATTCGCCCTAAAACCATCTTCAATACGAGAATGCTTCAGTTCATCAGTATTTTGAGATACTGATGAACTGAAGCATTCTTGCAGTTATTGAAATTGACTGATTCTCATCGATTCTAGGTAGTTAAAATCCTCCAGTCCGCTGATCTGGCGTCGCCAGGTCGCTTCTCGTAAGACTGTGCCCACACGGCCCGCCCCACCGCCGCCGCCGACCCCCCAACCGGGTCCCATCGATCGATGGGTCTCGAGCGCTTTGCTCGACGTCGCACCCCTCCATTCTAGCACCTCTGCTCTGATGCACGAGTGGGCCTTGAGTGAACAAGCGGGGCCTGGCCCCCGCCTTCCCGGCGCTAACATTTGGACACCTCTCTCAATGGTACGTGGGTGGACCTGGTCAGCACTTGAGTCCACCGTGCTATCCAGTCCTTGCACGGTGAGCCACAGATGGCGGCTTAGAAGGAGAGGGGTAAACTTCTGTGCTTGTCTCGGAGGGCTGCGGCTGCTGGCCGTTGACACAGCTGTGCCAGCTGTGCGAGCGCAGATCAGAGCCATCCGACAGCGGTGGACCAACAGGGAGCCCCTGTGCCTCACTCCCAACTGTCTCCTGCTTCATGCCAACAGGAGCTGGCCCTCGGTCGGCCAGTGCCGTGTGTGCCCTCCCAGTCGAGTGGGAAGCACATTGGCCGTCGTTGATCTAACTCAATCGTCGTACTGGTCCAGTTTGTGTGTCTCTCTTGGTCGTTTTGTGACGTCAGCACCATCGAGGACGTGCTCTTTGCGTGCTCCAGCATGTCGGACGTTCCTCTCCCCCGAGGCGCGCTCGAATGCATCATCTGCGGCCAACCCACGCGGGACTTTCTCAATCTGCGTCGGCATCAGCACGCAGCACACGGGCGGGTTGAGGGGGACGGCCTTCACCGGCACCGCCAGCGGCCGCCGTCCCCAAATCGAGCGGCGGTGCAGCGTGCGTTGCGCTGTGAGACGTCACCCTCAGGCCTCGGAGGGGGACCTACCGGAGGCAGTCATCGGGCAGCGGACGATGATGGAGCTGTTGACGGAGGTGGTGATCAAGCTGGTGGCTTGGCGGGGCCCCGGTCCCTCCCGGCAGACCCGACTGGCATGAACGCGATTGCGACCGAGCTTAGGGCACTGATAGAGCTCACGCGGGTGCGAATTGACGACAAGGCCACCCGAGTCGAGGGCGGCGCTGTCCGCGGCGCCACGGAAGACAGTGACGACGACGGCATGCCCGAGTACGCTTACTCGACCATTGCCACACACGTGCGCGTCCTGTACGAGGAGCTCAAGGATGTGCAGCGGTCTACAAGCTTGGCCGAGATGCGCCGAAAGACCCCTCTCACGGGACAATTCAACTCCGTCCGATTGCGTGCGCTGCAGCGTTATGTGTTGGAGGCTGGTGGCTCGGGGCTCTCCCTTCAAGAGCAAGCTAAGCTCTTTGAGTTCCTCGATGTGTGGGATCGCACAAAAGAGGGCATGCCCGAGGACGCTGGTCATTTCCAGCGTCTGCGCGATGCGTTTCCCAACGTTGGTGCCTTTCGCCATGCATTGGAAGACGACGTTGACAAGGCCGTGAACGACGCCGGCTGGAGGAAGGTGACGCTCGTTGAACTGGGCAAACCCTACGAGGCCTACTTTCGGTCCGCGCTGGGGGTCACTCGTGCGATGCTCAAGGCGGCTGGCGATGGCGTGCGCTGGTGGAGCGGCGAGTCGGGCCCAGCTCCGCGCGACGAGCGCCGCGAGACGCCATTTGACGGGGACGCCTTCAAACTAAGTGAGCAAGAGGTCATGGCGGAGCACGGTGCTGACAGCGCCATCGCCGCTCTCCACGTTTTCAGTGACGCGAGCCATCTGTCATGGTCGGGAGGTAAGTGCCTTGCGCCCTTCTCGATGTGAGCGTCGTAGTGTTTGCTGGACGCCCCTTCCTCACGGGACTCCATGTCTTTCTGGGGATCTATTCTAATCGGTCGGCTTGCTTTGATACTCCCTTTGGCATCCTTCTGCTCTTGGGAAACCTACCGTCTGGTCCTGTTGTCCTACGCTAGCTCACAAGCTGTACCCGGTCCGCATCCGGGTGCTCAACGTTGTCACCAAAGTGCCCGAGTGGGTGACCATCGCTTACATTCCGATCGTGCGCAAGTTGCAGGAGCCAGCTGCAGACGACCGTGGGCGTGTACGTCGATGTGGGGTCCTGCAGCGTGTTCTTTACGCCGCATTCCGCGAGTTCGAATCGTGCAGCCACATCGGAATGGAGGTCTCTTACAAGGGCAGGACGCTCAAGGTGTTCGGGCGTGTGCTGTGTTATATTTGTGACCGCCCTGAAGAGCGGGCGGTGCTGGCCCTCAAGGCTGGCCAGTGCGACTTCCCATGCAGCACCTGTATGGTGCCGATTGCCGAAGCCGCAGCCGCCACAGCGGTCACCGCCGAAGAACGTGTTGTGATCGACTCGCTCCCTGGCCAGCTGGAGGCGGCCGAGCATCTTCAGCGATCGCGCCAGCGGCGACGACGTGTCGCTCTTGAGGCAGTCGGCAGCATGACGAGTTTTGTGCCGGCACTGGCGGGCATGGCCGGGTTGACAACAGAGCCGCTCTTGCTCTATAAAATGATTGGCTTCGACATCTTACATGTAAGAACATCGTATTGCTCTCCCGTACGGTTTAACGAGTGCTATAACGAGTGGGGCTTTGGTGTGCTGCAGACTGCTAGGGGGGTGGGGGGAAGGTGAGGTCCGGTGCACGTGGCGCTTCACCTTGCGTATCTCATTGTGTCTAACAACCCGCTGCCTATGCGCTTGTTCTATCTCAGTACCTCTTTGGCGGCCGTGGCTGTAGGTTATGGACTTGGGCGTGACCCGCATGTTGTCGCAGCGTCTGGTGCGCGTGTTTCCCTTCATTTGCGATGGCGTGAAGCCGGCGGCGGGCTCTATGGCCGCGGGGCGCCGCGTGTCGAACCTCCGCTTCCAGCAGCTAGGAAGGCGAAGTAAGGCCAGTAAGGCCCCACCAGGGTATGTGCTTTCTTTCACGACAGGGGCGCGGCAGTGTTCGTACCCTGTGGGTTGTGCTTGGTCCCCACTCTCAACTACTAAGACAGACCTCGCTTCCCGTGCTTTGGGATTCTGAGTCTTCTTTGGGCGCGCACTGCTCCTTTCTGTCACTTGAAGCAGGTACTTCATCACCGCTAAAGAAAAACAGGCAATGTTTACGGCAAGGAGTCACCGAAACGCAACTCCATGTGTTCCGTTCTGCGTCCCTGGCATCTTTGGGCCAGAACCGGGTGGTGAGCCCTTGGGTCCCGATGAGCGAGGGACTGGAGTGGACGGTGGACCTGCAGCGGACGTCGGTGAGGAGCGGGGCGGCACTGCAGAGGATATTATCGCGGCGGATGACGACGGGGAGGACGACAAGGTCGACAAAAGCTACCGCTTCGATTACGCGGCCTATCGCGCCGTGTGGAAGGACACACCAATCGACGTGGCCGTGACCGCCATGTTTGCGGAGTACGCGCTGCTGTACTCTCGCATGAGCCGGCTAACGACGTCCTCTGTACCGCCTCCCATGACGATGAGCGAAGGCATCTCGATCGGACAGCAGGCGGCCGACTTTGTCAACAACTTCGTCACCCCTATCCTCGGAGAAGTCATCAGCACTAAGGTGCATAAGCTATTGTGCCACGTTGTTGCCGCCGTCCGCCTGCACGGCAATCTATAAAACTGCAACACAGACACAAACGAGAGCGGCCACAAGGATGACAAGCCCTTCTACAAACGCACCAACGGGGACTTGGCGCTGTTCACCGGCCAGCTTGTGCGGCAGGCCCACGGCACCCGCGCACAACTGGCAAAGATTGAAAGAGAGGATGCCACCACCATCACCGCTAACCGAGTCAAGCTGGCCATGCTTGCTGCCGATGCTGCGACTACGGCTGCTAGTGCTGCATCTACAGCAAGCGCTGCGACGGCAGCCGCCGCAGACCAGGGCGCTAACGGCACCTCTTCCGACGGCGGGGAAGCCGACGCGACAGCGGAGCAGGCCCAAAGAGATGCTGCAACGGCCGCCGCCGCCTCGGCGACCGCTGCGGCTGCGTTGCTTGCCGCCAACAAGTACGGGGCTGCGGGAGGAGGTGTTGCCCCTGCTCGTGATGAAGCCGAGCGGCGTACTCCTGCGTACCATCTGGAAAGAATCCGGGTGTCCGACCTGGCCAAGCGGCCGGGCCTATCTGATGCAGCTGCAGCGTTGGGCATATCCGACAGCAGCCATGTTCGGCTCGTCAAGCGCCACCGCATCAATGCGCGGTTCGAATGCGGGACAGAGACGAAGCAGATGGTACGGGCGGATCCTGACTACCGGGGATGCCCATGGTTTGACGCTGTGTTCTTTCGTGCGCCAACGGCTCCATCCTCCCCCCGCCTGGCGGAGGTCCGCGCCATGGTACGCCGCGGCGACGGTGACTGGGCGCTGCTCAGTCTTTTCAAGCCCCTACCTCACAACCCTGATTGCCCGCTGGTCTCTCGCGGCTGCATCCGACTCGAATGGCACGTGCGCGCAGGGGCCACGGAGGCCACACTTCGTGCTGTACCCATGACCGCCGTGATCCGGCTGGCACACGTCGTGCCGGACTTCAACGACCTCGCCGAGAGAGAGGGGTACGACGCCATCCCCGCCGGTCTGGATGCCTCTGTGGAGAAGCGCCTTGCCATGCGGTACTTTTTGAATGCGTTTCAAACATGGGAAGTGAAGTGACTACCACGCGTTATCTGTCTCAAACAACCCTCTTCTTCTGTCTTAGCGAAACACCGTCTGCCCCGAGCAGCAGGCACTACAAAACGGATGCCATGGAGTGACGCCCAGAAAATGGCACTTAGCGCCGGCTTAGCCGCGGTGTTCCCGTTTGGTCGAAGTCCCTCCTTGCCTCTACTCCGCCGACATGTGTTTGTTGTCGGGCCGGAGGCGGCAGAGGGATGCTGGAGGTAGTAGCGGGACGTGAAGACGTTGCGTCCGTTGACGCTGGCTGTCCACTAGGGTCGTTATCTAAGCCCCTTCTTTGGGGGCGATGGGCGCATGAGCGCCCTATTATCGTCTCAACAGCACCGGCCACGACCCAATATCTAAGGAGGTGAACAGCACCCTGGGGACTGTTTCGGGCGCTTTTACGGGGGCTCAGAACTCTAACCCATGGGCCCAAACTAAAGTCGTCCGTGTCCATTTCACTGCGATTGAACAAGGCGTCATTTGGAGAGTCGTTGGAACGAATCCGATCACTCATCCCTTGAGGTACCCAGGACAGCGTGTTTCGAGGGCGTGGTCAAACTGCACGACCGCCCCCCCCCTCTCCAAATGAGCTATTTTGCCACGCTCGATTCTTCGGAGCTCTGGGATGGCAGTTAACCAGATCGAGGGCAGCTATTGGCCAATTCTAACTCATGGACTAGAGCCCAAATCGCGCCCGGTGGATGGCGGGCGCTGGGCGTAAACATGTCCAAAGTGGGCACCCTTTCAGAACTCTGCGTGCGCCTCTTAACAGCGCCCCGAAGCGAGCATACAAACGCTACTGTCCATGCAGCGGATGCTGACAGACACTCGTTGTTCTTAATAGTGGGATAGGGTGCAATCACAGTAAGCGGCAGGCAGTATCGGATCATGAGTCTCGTAGGAAGAGGTGGCCCAATAGCGTTGCGTGGACCGGGTGCTCGAGTGTGTGCTCACGAGGGAGAAACGGCCAGCGCCCTCGACTCTGCTAAGCAATCCGCATCGATCCAAAAAGCCGCTCGAGCACACAACTGCCATCGAGAATGGTCGTCGATGCGCCTTCTCGATGGGGTCAAAAACGCCCATCGAAACCACATCTCGATGGCCGATGGGGCTTGATGTGCCTTGATGAGCGATTCATCAAAAGGAGACGATGTGCTCTGCATCCGGACCACCAGAGGCCCCCCGTCGTGTCCCATTGCGGGCCACGGGCGGCCACGCGGCCGCCTGCGCCGGCGCCGTCGGCGCGCCACCGGATACGCAATGGAATGTGCGGTCGCCGCGGGGGGGGACCAGAACCAGTCGCGCGCACGTGCCGGGCCTTGGGCCTCGGCCGTCGCGCGGCGGCGGCGCCTGGTCGCCTCCATCTCGAGCCTTCGAGATACACACCCCCCCACCCCACGTGCGGTATATCTCGTCGGCCCGCCGTGCACGTGCGCGCGGGGGAGAGCCGACGCCCACGAGGCGGATCGCAGGGGCGTCGGCTCCCCCACGACGGGGGGGAATGGAGGGGGACTCCCGCCCGGCCGACGTGGTGCCCGCCGCGGGAGAGCGGGCGCACGGCGCCGCGGGGGCGAGGGGGCGCCAACGGGCGGTCGCGGTCGCCCCCGCCCGCGCTGACGCGTCGCGCGCGCAACGCCGCCCGCGGGGCAGGTACCGTAGGCTATACCGTGGATCGGGCACGGGCGGCGGTGCGCGGCGCGTGCCCCTTGCAGGCCTGCAGTGGGGTGGTCACTGGTTCTTTTATTTGGGAGGGGGTGCCGTGGCGGTGGAGAGCCGCACGCGGGCGAGCGAGAGGTGGCAGTGCCCGTGCGCCTGCGCGACGGTCCACCATTGCGGCAAGGGCACTGGAGTGTCGGGCATGCGCCGGCGGGTGCCGCGGCGCGCGAACCGGCGGCCGCAGCGCGCAAGCCGCCATTGTGGATGGGCGCGCGGCGACCGCCGCCAACCGGCGCCGTCACCCAACTGGTGTGCAAACCGGCAGAACGGGGACTGCAAAGCGGGGGAACCCGCCAAAGTCGACCGGGCTCGCCACTTTTTTCTCGTATCGCTTGTTCACAAGGCCATCCCCGTGGCGCTGCCCGCCGCTTGTCGGCCACCCCCGTCACTGGGGCGGCCGACAAGCGCCGTGGGACTCGTTGGCAACAAGCCGATACGGTGTCGGCTGGTTACCTACGAATCCCACGGCGCTCCGGCGTACCACATCCCCGCACGCCCCTCCTTGCCGTTGGGAGAAGCATGTACCTGCCACTCCTTTTGCCCGACGCGCGTGCGGTCCGAGGATGCGCCGCCCCGCCGTTGCCCCCCGCGGGCTCACTCGAGGAAGCGGCGCAGCACGCCGACCACCGCCTTCACTTCGGGCCCCGGCGAGAAGAAGTTCGAGTGCGACACCCCCGCTTGCACCGTGTACTTGACGCGCGCGGCGGCCGGTAGCAGGTCCTTCACAATGCGGGCGCTTGCCTCGACCACTGGGGCCGGCACGATCCTGTCGGCACCGCCCCCCAACAGCTCCATGGCGTACCGCCGTTCGCCCGAGTTGTACGCCTCCTTGGACGCCAACAGCGTGCGCGCGGCCGGCACAAAGCCCTGCATCGGGATGACGCCGTCGAGGCGCGCGCGGCTGACGAGGGCGATGTGGGTGGCCATGGCCGCTCCCAAACTGTGGCCGACGAGGAGCACTCGACCGCCGCCGCGTGCACCGCCCGTCCGCAGCGCGCCGCGCTCCCGCGCAATGACCGCCTCCACGCGGCGGGTCGACAGGAAGAGCCCGAGCCGATCATCAACGGCCGTGTCGGCCCGCAGCGCCGCCTCGGCGGTCGCCACGTCGGCGCCGTCGGTGAGGCGTTCGAGGGTGGTGCTGAGGAAGGCGGCAGCGTCAAACCACGCAAAGAAGTCGCTGGGCCGCTCGCCGAAGACCGACTGGTTGCGATACACGGGTGCGAGTGGCGCCGCCACCCGCACCGACGCAAAGAGTTCCGGTGCCGCGGTTAGGGCCGAGCGCAAAAAGGTGGCGTAAAACCACGGCGCGTCTGTGAAACCGTGGAGAAAGACGATTGACGCGGTCGCCGGTTGGGGCGGCTCGAGCACGTACCCGCCGAGCGGTGGGCCCGCCGCGCACCGCACCCGATGGGCGGTGCCGGGGAGGCGGCGGCCACACGTCAGGGGCGTCGGCGGCGGGATGTCCTCGGGGGGCACCGCGCCCGTCGGATCGACAAGCGTATCGTTGGAGGCGAGGAGGTCCGCCAGCTCGGCAAAGGAGCGGTAGGTGCGGCGCTCCATGGGGTAGGGCTCGGGACGCGTCGGCGGGAAGACGTAGGGCTCCTCAAAGGCGGCGGCGGGGGACGCGCCGCAGCCAATAAGGGCCGCGACCAGCAGCAACAGGAGGGACACTTTCGGCAACATGGTCGGGCGTCGATGAGGGCCGCCGCTGGGGAGGTTGCTCGCTGCGGAGATGGGGGGGCTTGGCGGCTCGCAACGGGCTGATGGGGTTTGGTCTGACGTGCGGCGAGGCGATGCTGAGGGCACGCGGCCGAGGCCGCCACTTTATGCACCGTCCAGCGCCAAGATTTCGTGGCTCGAGAGACCGGCATTGATCAGTGCTGTTGCAGTGCGCCACTGGGCAGCTGCGGTGAGTGATGGCAGCGCGCTGCCATCACTCACCGCGGCGGTCCGAGCGAGGCATGACTGATGTTCGTTGTCCAGTCATTGGCCCATCGCTCGTCGCGGTCCTCCGCGGAGACCGCCCGTGGCCCCGGACCTCCCCCGAGGTGCTGCCCGGCGCTCAACAATTGCGCATGAACGAGACTGCGTCTCCACGTGGTCCACCAATGCCGAGGTCATCCCAGCCACACCCGCCACCCGACGCGTCTGGTGCCGTGCCTCGCACCGCCGCCGCCGCCGTGCGGCGGTGCCGGCGGCCGCGACAAGGGCGGTGACGGTGGCAGCGGCGGCGGCGGCACCGACGCACCGACGCCCTTGCGTCGCCACTCGTGGTGCGG
>ENA-ORXT01002487-ORXT01002487.1-marine-metagenome-genome-assembly--contig:-NODE-2487-length-22096-cov-20.099868_pt1 | contig 22096 bp, 17 predicted proteins | sample MGYA00237868_ERZ511482 | MGnify/ENA metagenome assembly ERZ511482
GTGTTCGTCACGCTGCTCGAAGTCGATGACGCCTTCGAGATCGTCACGGCCTACGGCCTCGGCGCATCGACGATCGCGCTGTTCTCGCGCGTCGGCGGCGGCATCTTCACCAAGGCAGCCGACGTCGGCGCCGACCTCGTCGGCAAGGTCGAAGCCGGTATCCCCGAAGACGATCCCCGCAACCCGGCCACCATTGCCGACAACGTCGGCGACAACGTCGGCGACGTCGCAGGCATGGGCGCCGACCTCTTCGAGTCGTACGCCGGCTCGATCATCGCCCCGATCTCGCTCATCGCCTTCGCCAGCGGCATCACCGCCGAGCAGGCCGGCGCAGACGGACCGCTTCCGTTCCTCGTGTTCCCGATGTTCGTCGCGTTCATCGGCATGATCGCCTCGATCATCGGCTCGTTCCTCGTGAAGGGCGGCGACTCCACCGACTCCAAGCACCTCAGCAAGGCGCTACACCTCGGCACGAACGTCGCCATGGCGATCACCGTCGTCGGCGTACTCGCCGGTGCGTACTGGATCTTCGACGACGCCGACAAGCCCTGGGGCATCGCCGTCTCGGTCATCGGCGGCCTCCTCGTGGGCTGGGCGCTCGGCAAGACCGCCGAGTACTACACCTCCGACCACTTCGGTCCGGTCAAGGCGATCGGCGCACAGACCGAGACCGGCCCGGCCACCACCGTCCTCAAGGGCATCAGCATCGGCATGCAATCGGTTGCCGCTTCGGTCCTGCTCATCCTCGTCGGCATCGGCGTCGCCTACTGGGGCGGTCAGCAGGCATTCGGTTCGGGTGACGAGATCAGCGGCCTGTACGGCATCGCCGTCGCCGCCATCGGCATGCTCGCCACGACCGGTGTCGTCGTCTCCGTCGACGCCTACGGCCCGATCGCCGACAACGCCGGCGGTATCGCCGAGATGGCCGGGCTGGACCCGTCAGTGCGCGAAGTCACCGACGCGCTCGACAGCCTCGGCAACACCACCGCTGCCGTCGCCAAGGGCTTCGCCGTCGGCTCGGCGGCCCTGACCGCACTCGCACTGTTCAAGAGCTTCGAGTTCGCCATCACCAAAGCAGATCCGACCAAGGCACTCAACCTGGACATCGGCGAAGTCGATGTCTTCATCGGCTTGTTCGTCGGTGCGGCCCTTCCGTTCCTGTTCGCCGCACTCACGATCGACGCCGTCGGCCGTGCCGCAGCGAAGATGATCGAAGAAGTGCGCCGCCAGTTCCGCGAGATCCCGGGCCTGCGTGAAGGCAAGGAGGGCGTCATCCCCGACTCCGCTCGTTGCGTCGCCATCTCGACCGAGGCCTCGCTCAAGGAGATGATCCTTCCGGGTGCCCTCGCCGTGGTCGTGCCGCTCGTCATCGGCTTCATCAGCGTCGACGCCCTCGGCGGCTTGCTCGCCGGTGCGCTCGTGACCGGCTTCGCCCTGGCCATCTTCATGGCCAACGCCGGCGGCGCCTGGGACAACGCCAAGAAGTACATCGAAGCAGGCGCACACGGCGGCAAGGGCTCTGACGCCCACAAGGCTGCTGTCGTCGGTGACACCGTTGGCGACCCGTTCAAGGACACCTCCGGCCCGTCGATGAACATCCTGCTGAAGGTCATGACGATCGTCAGCCTGGTCTTCGCTTCCGCCTTCGTCTGACCAACATCGCCGCGACCGACCGGGCCAACTGAAGCGATCAGGTCCGGGACACCCGGGTTGCGGTCGTCAAGCAAGAGGCCGAGAAGTCCCGCGAGCGCTGCTCCGGCAAGCGTTCTTGTCAGGAGCCCACCCACAACCATGTGGTGACGACCGGACGTTGCGATGAGCAACCCGGTGGCCATGAGCACTGCGCAGTCGTCGCCGAGCGGCCGGCCTTGCCAGACGATCGGGCTCCGGACACCAGCGCATGTCCTCGCAACGGCGTGCTGATATTGGCTGGGAGGCGCTGCGCTCTGAGTCCAGATAGGTTCGCCCAGGTGGGTGCCTCGGGTCTGGACGATCAAATGTCCCAGCTTTTCGGACGCCAGTGCTCGCACTCTGGACTTCTCATTCGACGAACGCACATCATCGCGAATCTCCTTGCGGTGCTCATCGGCAGCATCGTGGTGGGGCTTGTGGTTTCGAATTTGGTCGTTGCGATGGCGGTCGCGATAGGGCTGGGCTCGGCGACGACACCTCTTGTCGACAGGCGAATCCTCGCTCTGGCCGACGGAGACGTGGTCCAGGCACGTTGTGCCCCGTTTCGACGCAAACCGGCGCGCCTGCTCCCGCCGTTGACTGCCCAGGACCTGGGTGAAAGACCGTTCGGACCGAACAACCACTTCGCGCTCAGCATCCGCGGTGCAATCTTTGTGCTTCAGGGAAGGTCCCAGGACTTCGCAGGTGCGTATCGAGCAGCCAAGTTCACGGGCACGTAACACCTGCCAGCGCAGTCGCTGATTCGGTATCGGAGCGTGCCACTGTGGCGGATGGGAAAGATGCTGCAGGAATCCGTGGAACGCGTGGCGGCCGGACAAGCGGTGAAGTCGGCAAGCCTGTTGCAGCGCCGCGACACGGCTGCGAAGGTCGCAATGTTCGCCGGAGCCCTCTTTGGTTACATCATCGCCCGATCGGTCGACGGTGGACCGCTGATCACAGGTGCGATAGTCGGCGGAGCCGCGGGACTCGGACAACTCCCGTTCGTCGAGTACTGGATCGTCGCCGTGGTCGACGCTGAGGTTGCATTGTGTCGGGCATCGCCGTGGCTAGGGCGGGCAAAGGAGCTGAGTCATCGAGGCGTATCGATATCACGAGCCAAACGGAATCTCCTTTCCGATACCTACTCCACGCCAATTGGTGAACTGAGTGGCAGCAGTCTTCGGCGAGGCGAGATCGACCGGATCATCGGACAAACTCGCTGACCGCCAGCCATCATTGACTGGTCGGCACAATCACGTTCTGGTTGGTTGCAGCCGATCAGAGGTGCCGTTCAAGCGCACAAAGCTGGTTGGTTGGGGTTGAACGATATGCGTGCCTGGTGTTCGGCGGGTGAGGCAATACTGCGGGCATGAACCGCACACCCCGACGGGTGCGTCGCCGCCTCGAACAGCACATCGATCGAACCGAATCGGCACCCACCAGAAGTGAGCCGCGGCCCTCGGTCCAAACGCCCGAGCCAGACAGCGCCGGCTTATACCACCGGGAGCGAGATGACCGGCAGACCTGAGCACTCGCAATGGGCGCAGCGACGAGCCATTCGAACCTCGACCCAACCCATATCACCAGAAGCTGAGGACGGGCGACGGTCCCAAGTGTTGCGTTGATCCCTTGAGACCGCCGACGAACTGATCAGGCGCCGGGAACGAAGACCACGCGGCGGTTGGCTGCGTACGCCTCGTCGGTGGTCCCGTCGCCGAACTGGGTGGTGCCACCGAATCCGGCGCTGGTCAGTCGCTCGGCTGGCACCGAACGGTCGACGAGCGCCTGGACGACGGCGGCCGCACGGGCGTCGCTCAGGTCGAGGTTGGCCTGCTCGGAACCACGGATATCGGTGTAGCCCTGCACTTCGATCGCACCGGTATCAGTCGATGCGAGAATGATCTCAGCCGCCTGATCGAGTGTTGCGAAGCTGGCGGGCAGCACCTCGGACGAGCTCGTTGCGAACTGCACCGGCTCGAGTTCGACCAGGGCGTTCAGCGAGTCCGCCAACGACGGGCCAGCAACCGTGAGTTGGTCGACGACCGATGCAACACCGGGAACCGCTGCAGCAGCATCGAGTGCCGGCTGACGAAGATCCTCGCTCGCAAGCTCACCAGTCACCGTCGCCACGAGACCATCAACAGCCACACCCGAACCAGCAACACCATTGGCGTCCAACGCACTCAGCACACCAGCATCAACCGTTTCCAGCTGATTGTCGACCGACTCGATGCCCTCGACAGCCCCAGCAGCAGCCTCGGCCTCAGCCGACTGCGCATCGGTGTCAACGAAACCCGTCAACACCGCAGTACTGCCATCAGCACTCCCAGCCACACCCGAGAACCCAGCAACCGCAGCACTCACCTCAGGCGACAGACCGGTGAGATCGAGATCGTCGGCGCTGGACGATCCGCCTGAGTCAACCTCGATCGTGGCGGGAGCGCCGCCGTCGTCGCCGCCGCCCAATCGGCCGGCGAGCAGCGTTCCGGCGATGAGCAGGAGGAACACGATGAGGCCGGCGATGATCATCTGATCGTCGCTCGAGATCTTCGACTCCGGTACCAGCTTCTTTTCGGTTTCGGCGTCGGAGGAAGGCGCGGGCTGTTCGTGCATCTGTGTCACATGACTCTGGACGCAGCGTGACGCCCGAGAGTCGCGAGTTACTGACCTCGCCGTTGCACCTTGGGTTCAGGTCGTGACTGACTCTTGGGGGAGGTCGGCGACGAAGTCGATGAGTTGTTCGACCGCACCGACCAGTTCCGGCGTCAGATCCGCAAACGTGCTGACTTGGTTGCGAAGCCGGGGCCAGAACCCTTCGAATGGCTCTCCGAGCGCGGCGCACAAGCCTGCTTTCCAGGTCACATCCGGGTTGTAGGGTATGTCGGGCCAGGCCTCGAGACCGATCACCTTCGGGCGGATGCCGGCCCATACGTCGACGAACGGATGCCCGGTGATCAGCACGTTCTGATCGCGCACGTTCTGGGCGATGCGGGTCTCCTTCGAGCCGGGGACCAGATGATCGAGCAGGACGCCGAGTCTGCGTTGTGCGCCAGGTTGGAAGTCGGCGACGAGAGCAGCGAGGTCATCGGCACCGTGCAACGGCTCGACCACGACGCCGAGATCACGCAGGTCGTCACCCCAGACGTGTTCGAGCAGTTCGGCATCGTGTTTGCCCTCGACCCAGATGCGGCTCGCCCGGGCGACGCGCGCTCGCCCGTCGCCGGCGACTGCGCCTGACGCCGTGACTCGCTGAGTTGCCGATCGGGCGAGCTTCGGACGGACCAACGTGACCGGCTTGCCGTCGATCAGAAATCCGCCGGGCTTCCAGCTGAAGTGTCGAAGGTACTGCTTGGCGTCTCGCAGGGTCACCCCTTCGGCATTCCACCGGGCGATGTCGCCGACGAAATGGCTGGAGCGATCCTCGATGACCATGCCCATCTCGACGGTGACGTCGGGGTAGGTCGGACGTTTGGCGCTGCCTCTTCCGCCGTGCGTGAAGTCGTCGAGGATGTCGCGCGAAGTGCTCATAGTCGGAGAATTCGAGTGTGGCACGGGAACCAGCGACGGTCGCGGCACGTCGGAAGGAACATGCGGAACACACGACAGACCGAGACCACATCCACCAGGATCACCAGGACCCGGCCGTCGGCCGCGATCGCAGTGGCCATCGTCGCACTCGGCCTCTCGGCCTGCAGCGCGAGCAACGACTCGGCGTCAGACAGCGGGGCGTTCGATGCAGGTGACGAAGCGCCGACCGACTTCGCTGCGAGCGAGGAGACCGAGGCCGACGGCGACAGGATCGAGGCGAGCGACGAAACGACCGGGCAAGTCGGCGACGCAGCCACCGCACCAGCGACAGCCGGGGGCCCGGCCACCGGCGCCCCGGTCGGCGACTTCGGTCGCGATCTCATTGTCGATGCCGGCGTCACGATGATGACACCCGATGTCGGAACCGCCGTCGACGACGTGGTCGACATCGCCACCCGCAACGGTGGTGCCGTCTACAACGCCGACGTCACGGTCGATGACCCCTTGGAAGACGGTTCCGTTCCGGGTCGCGGCACGATCGTGATTCGCATCCCGCCGACGCAGCTCGATGGCTTGATCGACGACCTCCGCGGCGTTGGCACGCTCCGCAATCAGACGCAGTCGGTCGACGACGTCACGGAGCAGCTGGTCGACCTCGACATCCAGATCAGGCAGGCCTTCGAGTCCGTTGAACGGATGGAAGCCATCCTCGCCGAGACCACCGACTTCGACGGTCTCGTCGCCGCCGAGACCGAGCTGGTCCGCCGCCAGACCGCCTATGAACGTCTGCTCGCAGCGCAACGCAACATCGACGACCGGGTCGCACTGTCCAAACTGACTGTCGAGGTGCAGTACCAGGCCCCGGGCACCGAGCCGGTTCCGGTTGTCGACGAGGGCGACCCCGGCATCGGCGACGCGTTCTCCGACGGCTGGAACGCCTTCGTCGGGCTTCTGTTCGGCATCGCTTTCGTCCTCGCAGTCACCGCCCCGTTCGCAGCGGTCGCCGCAGTCGTTGGTGGGATCGCCTGGCTGATCACGCGTCGCATCCGTCGCCGCCGGGACGTCGCCCGCAACCGCCACGAGCCCATCGACTCGACCTGGCCCGTGCCAGCTACCGAGTCAGATGCTGAGTCCGGGGAGCTCGTCGACGCCAACCCTGTCGAGTGAGCACCAGGTCGCTGGTGCTGCCGTCGGGGAAGAGAAATGGCGCTCGAACTCCGGTGTGGGCAACGGCCTCCGGCAGCAGCAGCGGCCCCATCATCGCCTCGCTTTGCGGCCCCGTCGACCAGCGGTGCCACCGTTGCGCGTTCACCTCGGTCAGCTCCACCGCCGGCTCGCCAAGGATCTCGATCGTGCCGTGCACGACACCGGGCTGTTCGTAGCCCACCGTCATGTCCGCCGAGAGCTCCAGAGACGTCGGCGTATCGGTGGCGTACCACTCCAGGTCGAAGGCGATCGGCGTCGGGTCGCCGTATGCGCGACCCAGCGCCTCGTCGGGGTCGTCGAGTGACGAGGCGTAGGTCTCATTGCCGACCGTCCATTGTTCCATCGGTGCTTCGCGGGTGTGTTCGGCCCACATCGCCTCGCCCTTCACGATGAACGGATCGGCGAGCCGGACCGGCACGTCGAAGTCGGTGATGTGCAGTAGCGGACGATCTCGGCGGGCGAGCGCCGCCCAGTACCACGCAGTGGGGCCGACGAGCCGGTGTCCTGACACGACGCCGAGTGAGGCGTCGTCGGTCCAAGCGGCGAAGACCCACTCCTCGACGACGGAGTCGGGGTGGCGACCGTCGGACATCGGGCTCACGATCAGGCAGACTACGGGGGTGCAGCCCCACCACTACCGCTATCTGAGTCTCGACTGGATCAACGAACTCACCGCCCAGGTCGCGGCAAGCGACCACATGCGCGAGATCGCCGCAACACACCAGATCGGCGTCACCCAGGTCGTCACCGGCGGGCCCGAGGGCGACGTCACCTATCACGTCCAGGTCGGCAGCGGCGACGCATCCTTCGGCGCCGGCGTCGCCGACCCCGAGGACGTGAAGATGGAGCAGGCGTGGGAGACCGCCGTTGCCGTGGCAACCGGCGAACTCAACGCCCAGGACGCATTCATCAACGGCCACATCCGGCTGTGGGGCGACCAGCAGAAGTTGCTCGACAACCAGGCCGTGTTCGGTGCACTCGACGCCGTGTTCGGCGCAGTCAAAGAACAGACGATCTACGAGTAGCGCCATGCCCGAGATGCCCGAGGTCGAAGCGCACGCCGAACGCCTGGAACGCCAATTCGCCGGGCGCGTCCTCGAGAAGTTCACGCCCTTCAACTTCACGGCGTTGAAGACTGCTGTTCCCGCGCCCGACGAGGCATACGGCTTCGCACTGCTCGGCGTCGGCCGACGAGGCAAGTATCTGATCCTGCGATTCGAGCCGGTGAGCTTCGTGATCCACCTCATGCAAGGCGGACGACTCCTCGCCGACGCCAAGCTGTCGGCCAAACCCCGCGGCGGGCAGGCTCGCTTCACGTTCGACGACGGGAGTGCACTCCTGCTGACCGAGCAGGGCAAAGAACGCCGAGCCGGCGTGTGGTGTGTGCCGTCGACAGAGGTCGAATCGTCGCTCCCGCTGTCGAAACTCGGCCCCGAGGCCGCCGGAATCAGTCCCGACGAACTCGCTGAACGGTTCGCTGCCAACTCGATGCGCGTCCACGGCTTTCTGCGCCACCAAGGAATGGTCGCCGGAATCGGTCGACGACTCTCGAACGAGGTGTGCCATGCCGCGCAACTCTCACCGTTCGCCACCACGAAACAGTTGGGCTCCGACGGCGCCGCGAAGATCGCCGCCGCGATCGACCGGTGCGTCGCCGACGGATTGGCGTACGAACGAACCCGCGACGACATGAGTTCATCGAAAGACCGGCCGAGTGCGGTTCACCATCGTGCGGGTGAGCCGTGCCAGGTGTGCGGCGACACCGTGCGCGACGTCGAGTACTCCAGCTACACCGTCACCTACTGCCCCACGTGCCAGACCGGCGGCAAGGTCCTCGCCGACAACACCACCAGCAAGTTCCTCAAGTAGAGCTCGCCGCCTAACCTGCTGACATGCCGATCCACCTCCGTGCCGACGAGTCCGACTACGCCCCGAACGTCCTGTGTCCGGGCGACCCGGTCCGTGCGCAGTACATCGCCGAGACGTTCTTCGACCCTGGCTTCCGGCAGGTCAACGCCGAACGCGGCATGCTCGGCTTCACGGGCACCTTCGAAGGCCGACCGCTGAGTGTGCAGTCGACCGGCATGGGCTCGCCGAGCGCTGGGATCGTGTTCGAGGAACTGGTGATGTTGGGCGCGAAACGCCTGGTCAGGGTGGGTACGTGTGGTGGCTTGCAGTCGGGCATGCAGATGGGCGACACCGTCATCGGCATCAGTGCGTCAGCCGACGACCAGACTCCGATCCGCTATGCGCAGATGGCCGGGTATGCGCCGAGTGCGACGTTCACCCTTGCCGAGACCGCGGCGCGCCTGAGTCGCGAGTCCGGAACCGGGGCGGTCCACACCGGACCGGTCGTCACCTCCGGGATCTTCTACGACCCCGACCCGGACACATTCGGCAGGTGGAAGCGTCTCGGGCACCTCGGCGTCGAGATGGAAGCCGCCATGATGTACACCGTCGCAGCCGTGAAGGGCCTCGAGGCGTTGGCGATGATGACCGTGAGCGACATCTTGGGCGACGACGGCAGCACCGTACGGATCAGCGACGACCACTTGAAAGCCGGCGTCGACCGGATGATGCAGATCGGTTGCCGCGTCGCCGTCAGCTGAACCAAATGGCCAATGCGTCTCTAAGAAAGAGCGACAATTTCCCCGCCCCCACCTGGCTTCGCCCCTCAGCGCTTGACGCTACGCCGGGCTCCGAACTGAAGCGCTGTACCCATCGCGAGCAGTCCGGATGCGAGCATTACGAGCACGCCGTACGAGCCACCGGTCTCCGGGAGCGTGGATGCCACGAAGGCACACGCTCGATTCGTCACGACCTGGCCGCCGTGCCCGAAGTCGACCCGCGCCTCGCCGAAGCAGTTCGCGCCGGCATTGGTCTCCAGTGTCGATGCAAGTTCCGTCCCAAAAGCGACGCAGGTCGCGGCGACCTCGCTCAGAGCGAGCCCGTCGGGCAGGTCGAAGAGCTCTTGGCCACCCGAGATTTCCTCACCACTCGACCGATCGAAGCTTCCCAGTTCAGTGAGTACCCGGCCGCTGGCGTCGACCTCCACAACGCGTGCGAACTCTCCCTCGGGACAGTCGTGAAAGACGAAGAGCGACCCTCCTCCGGGGGAGGCCATGCCCAGGGCGATCCGACCACTCGCCAGGTCGTCGACACCGAGCTCGCCGCACGGCAATGTCTCGGTGGCGCGCGGGACACCGCGCACGTAGGTGATGCCTCGACACGTTGGACGGCCGTCGGGCAATCCCGTGGATCCGTCCGCTTTGCATCGAGCGACCGTACGGACGTACTGCTCGCCGTCGGCAAGGAGCAAGTCCTCGGGGATCACTGGACGTTCTGACAGATCGAGGGTCACGGGTCCCGAGAAGACATCTCCACTACCGACGACCGACACGGTTCCCACCGTGTCAGACCAGCACGAGCCGACGACGTCGAGCACATTGAAGGGTGGGGCTGCGCTCGCGCCGGGAATCACCCTGACTCGACCTCGGAACTCGACGTCTGTCGCTTCGTCGGTTCGATCGGTGTCGGACAGCGAGCGAGAAGCTGTATAACGAATGACGTCCGTGACTGCCCCCGTTTCAGGGTCGCCGAGCACCACGAACCACCCCAGCCGTCGTTCCAGATTGTGGGGGGAGTCTGTGCTGTAGTCGCCGCTGCCCACGAGGGGTTCCAGACACCAGACGTCGATCAGGTGGCCGGGCGTAAAATCACGCATGACCGGACTCAGGCCCCAGGGCTCGGCGCGGACAAGGTCGATGTCGATCGTTCGTTCCCCGATCGCCTCGCCAGGCTCACAGCCAGCCGCGACTTCCCATTGTCCATCGCCGACGAATCTGAACGACACGTCGCCGAACGGGTAGTCAGTGCAGTCGAGCGCGACGACTTCGACGATCGCTACCGGGCCGGCCACGACCCGGAGGCATTGCCGGGGTGGTCCGTCATAGTCGACATCACATTGGATCGCGAGCAGGCGATCAGTTTCAGGGGTGATGGCGATGTCGATCTCGACAAAGTCATTCGCCTCGCCCGAAAGCAAGTCGGTCACGATGACGGCCCCAGCAGAACAGACCGCCTCGACGCGCATCGACAACGGCGCCTCACCGACGCTGAGACGGAAGTCCCTGGACCCGTCGATCTCACCAAACTCCGTCAGGCACGGTACCGGGATGATGCCGGTCACAGCGACACCGTCGTGTTCCACGAAGAAGCAGCCGATAGCGCGATCGAAACCAGCTTCATGCTCATCGTCGGCACTTGCACATCCCAGCGAAATCACACCGAAACCTTCCTGACTCGTCATGACCGGCGACTCGCCCTCGCCTCCAAGCAGAGAGACGTCCAAAACGTCGCCGCCTGGCGGAAGCAGCCCGACCACTTGATCCGCCGCACAGTCGTGGTCGATCACGATGTCGTTGCTGACACCCGGGTCGGCGGGAGTCACGGTCGTGCCGCCCGCTTGAGCAGCAGCGGGTGCGCTACCGACCAAGGGCGTCGAGACGGCGAGCAGAACGAGAACGATCCAGCGCATGGCGAAGGGTACCCCGAGCCAAGGTTCCTCGAGAGACCCCTCGATCTTCAGCACCATTGCGACCGGGGAGAGCTTGCAAGATCCTTTGATGAGAAAAATTCGCGCTGAGTCTGGCGTCCTTGAAACGTTGCCGGCAACGGGCGGAGGGGGCCTCCTGCTGACGACTACCCCTGCCGGAAACCGGAACTACGAGTAGCAGCCTGCGCTCCTCGTTGCCAACGATCGCCCGCGAGGTAGCAACCCACGCGAGGTATTCAGATCAGGCCGAGTTCAGCGACGGCGTCGCGCTCGGCGACCAGTTCGGCAGCCGACGCGTCGATCTTGCCCCGGCCGAATTCGTTGATGTCGAGGCCTTGGACGATCTCGTAGTTGCCGTCTTTGCAGACGCATGGGAACGAACTGATGATGCCTTCGGGCACGCCGTAGCTGCCGTCGGAGGGCACCGACATCGACACCCAGTCGCCGTCGGGCGTGCCCAGCGTCCAGTCGCGGATGTGATCGACAGCGGCCGACGCCGCAGATGCAGCAGACGACGAGCCACGCGCCTTGATGATCGCACCACCGCGAGTTGCCACGGTGGGGATGTACGAGTCGGCGTACCAGTCCTGATCGCCGACGAGTTCGAGCGCGTTCTTGCCGTTGACTTCGCAGTGCGACAGGTCCGGGTACTGGGTGTTCGAGTGATTGCCCCACACCGTCATCTTCTTGATGTCGTTGACCGACGCATCGAGACGCGTCGCGAGTTGGCTCATTGCGCGGTTGTGGTCGAGACGGGTCATCGCGGTGAAGCGGCCGTTGTCGAGATCCGGCGCATTGTTCATTGCGATGACAGCATTGGTGTTGGCCGGGTTGCCGACGACAAGGATCTTGACATCCTTCGAGGCCGAGCGGCTGAGCGCCTCGCCCTGCGGCTTGAAGATGCCACCGTTCGCGGCGAGCAGGTCGGAGCGGTCCATGCCGTCCTTGCGCGGCATCGAGCCGACGAGGATCGCCACGTCGGCGTCGCCGAAGGCCACGTCGGCGTCATCGGTGCAGGTGATCGAATCGAGCAGCGCGAAGGCGCCATCATCGAGTTCCATCTTGACGCCCTCGAGCGCGCCGAGCGCCGGCGTGATCTCGAGCAGTTGCAATGCCACGGGGGTGTCGGGGCCGAGCATGGTGCCCGATGCGATTCGGAAGAGGAGGCTGTAGCCGATCTGGCCTGCAGCACCGGTGACGGCAACACGAACTGGAGTGGTCATGAGCCGAGGTTACGCCGGTCGATCCTCCTCGCCCAACTGCCGGTTGTGCCCTCAGGCGAGGCCGAGGACCCGCCGGACCACGTCCGCGTAGAAGTTCTGCCCGATCTGGGTCAGGTGGATGCCGTCGTCGTAGAAGCACCGGCCCTCGCACCCCGCCGACAGCACCTCCCAGTCGACCACCGTGACCGATGGGTACGCAGCGGGGAGCGCCCGGATCTTGTCATTGTTTCCGGCAATCCAGTCTCGGTCACCCTTGCCGGTCAGCACGAGCACTCGGGGCACCTCCGCCACGAGGGCCATCATCTGGTCGAGTGTGGTCTGGCTGAACGGACCGTTGGTACCGAGGTGCACGACGACGACGGGACCGAATGATCCGCCGTCTCTGATGACTGCCATGTCCGGAAGGAACGAGACCATCTGGCGGCTCTTGACGGCATCGACCGCGAAGCCGGCGGCCTGCAGTTCCTCGGCGGCACCGAGCATCACCGAGTCGCCGAGTGCGACCAGCGGCAGACCGGTTTCGGTCGGGGGAATGGTCAACGGCTCGATTGCTGTCAGATCGGTGACCACACCGAGCTGCGTGACCGGCTCCGGGGGCGGGGGCGGCGGCACTGTCGACGCGGGCACGACGATCGGCGCGACGGTCGTCTCTGTTGCTTGGGTCGTCTCGGGAGCCACGGGTGCCGCGGTCGGGACAGGAGCTTGGGTCGTGGCGGGCGCTTCGGTCGTGGCGGGCGCTTCGGTGGTCACTGGAGTGGTCACGGTTGCCAACAGCGTGGACGGCGGGATCGTCGGGGGCAGCGTTCTCACGGGCACCTCGTCGGCACCGCTGGACAGGTCGGTGGTGAAGTCTTCGCCGTCATTGAGTGACTCAGCGATGTCGTTCTGCTTCAGTTCTGCGGTGGCCAGCGCTCCGCCGGCGAACAGCGACAGCGCGCACGTCACGGCGATGCCGCCGGCAACGAGACCTTTCGGCGTGCTCTGCGATCGTCGAATCCAGCGCAGCATGCTGCCGAACTGCTGCGTCCGGATCGGCGTCTCGATCCACCGGTACGAGGCTTCGGTCAAGATGACCGTCATGATCATCGCAAGCACGAACTCGTGCGGTCGCAGCGAGTTCCCAGCGACGTTGCGGATGATCTGGTAGATCGGCCAGTGATACAGGTACAAGCCGTAGGACCGCGTTCCGACCCAGAGCAGCACCTTGCCCCCGAGCATCCGGTTGGCGACCGAGCCCTGATGGGTGACGGCCGCGATGACGAGCAGCGTCAGGATCCCGGCGACGAAGAGCCCGCCGCGGAACAGACGGCCATCAGCACCGCTCGGGTCGACGAGGTGGATGTTCCAGCACATCCAGCCGAAGCCGACGAGGCTGAGCAGCGCGAGGGCGTCGAACGTGCGTCCCTTGTCACGTAGCGGACCACGAACGATGGCGAAGGGCCGCCAGATCATCGCGAACGCCGCTCCGAGCATCAGCCCGCCGGCACGGGCGATCGTGCTCAGGTAGAGCGTGTCGAGCTTGGAGATCGGTCGGTCACCGATGTACCAGTACGCCTCGGGAGTCTGGCTTGGCTCACCGATCTGGCCTGGGTGGTAGGCGAGACCGACGAGGATCGTGACAGCGATCGCTCCGACGAACAGCCAGCGGCTGAAGTTCGCGATGCGACGCGTCCCGGACCTGCCCAGGAAGGCGATCATCACCAGTGGCCAGATCAGGTAAAACTGCTCCTCGACCGCCAGGCTCCAGAGGTGACGGAGCGGGGCGAAGTCGCCCGCTGACGTGTAGCCGAGGCCAACCCAGATCTGATACCAGTTCGAGACGTAGAAGAAGCCGGCGATCACGTCGCCGCGCAGTTGGCCGAGAGCGTCTCGTTCGAACAGAGCGGTCCAGATGGTGAGGAGCACCATGAGCACGAAGATCGCCGGGAGCAGCCGTCGAGCGCGCCGCAGCCAGAAGTCCCGAAGCGAGATGCGGTAGTTCCGCTCGCGTTCGGCGATCAGCAGCAGCGTGATGAGGTAGCCCGAGATGACGAAGAACATCTCGACGCCGAGGAATCCGCCCGGCAACCACGACGGGTTCGCGTGGTACACCATCACCGCAACGACGGCGATCGCTCGCATCCCGTCGAGCCCGGGCAGGTACGGAACCCGGCTGATGTGTTCCCGCGTGAAACCGCCCGAATGGTCATTGAGGCCCGCACGCGTCGCACCGACCGAAGCAGTTACCCCCGAGGGACGATGCGTGGGTTGACCGGTTGCTGACATGGGGCGACCAGTATCACCGCTCAGGTGGCGCGATTGGTGTCAGCCGAACACGGCGGGGTCGGCGAAGGCCGACGTGATCAGTGCGGTGTAGTACTCGGCGCCGACGGTCTTGAGGTGGAAACCGTCCTGATAGATGCAGTCACCGACGCATCCGCTCGCCAGACCGTTCCAGTACAGGACGCCGACATTCGATCTCGAGCTCGCAGCACTGACCAGCAAGGCATTGTTGGTCGCTTCGTAGTCACGCGGGACGTCGTTCTCGACGAGCAATACCTTGGGCACGTCGGCGACCAACGCCATCATCTGTTCCATCTCCGACTCACGGATCGGCCCGTTGGTGCCGAGATGGATGATCAACTCTTCGGGGAGACGATCCTGGTCGACTAGGGCCTGAACGATATCGATGCCACGCGAGAACGCCCGGCTCTCGTCCGCGTCGACAGCGAACCCGGCCGCCTGCAACTCCTCGGCAGCACCGAGCAACACCGAGTCGCCGATCGCGAGTTTGAGCGCGGGTGGAGGCGGCGGTGCAGTCGTGTCAGGCGCCGGTTCGCCGTCTCCTGGCGGAACCGCCGTTTCGGCGGGTTCCGTCACGTCGTCCGTGAGGTCGCCGGCGGGCTCGTCATCGACGGCCGGTTCGTCGCCGCAGTTTCCTTCGATGACGCTGCACGTCGCGGCGGCGCTCTCGTCCAGGCGTTGGGCGACCTCGTTCTGCTTCAACTCCGCCGTTGCCAGGCTTGCCCCGGCGAAGATCGCCAATGCGGTGCCAACGAAGGCACCGCCCAGAACCGCACCCCGATTCTCGCTGGGCCCATTCCGTCGGCCCCGGTCGCGCCACCAAGCAGCGACCTGGCCTTTGCGGATCGGCGTCTCGATCCAGCGATACGAGACCTCGGTCACGATCGCAGTCGCAACCATGCACAACACCCACTCGTGGAACTTCAACTTCTCACCGGCCGTATTGCGGACGATCTGGTAGATCGGCCAGTGGTACAGGTACAACCCGTACGAGCGAGTACCGATCCAGAGCATTGTCGGCGTGCTCAGCGCCTTGGCAGTGAGTGAATCGCGGTGCGTCACCGCAGCGATGATCAACAAGGTGGCGATGCCGGCGAACAGGAAGCCGCCCCGAAAGAGCCAGGGATCGGCACTGTTGTCGCCGTCGCTGTTGATGAAGCCGACCTGCCACGACATCAGGGCGAGGATCGCAAGGCCGACGATGGCCAGCAGATCCAGCGCACGACCCTTGTTGCGCAGCGGACCACGCATCACCGCGACGGGCCTCCACACCATGGCCATCGCCGCCCCGAGCAGCAAACCACTCGAGCGCGAGATGGTCGACAGGTACAGGGCGTCGGCCTTGGAGATGAAGCGCCCACCGATCTCCCAGTAGGCAGCCGGCGAGTTCGCCGGGTTCGCGTTGATCGGGCCCGGGTTGTACAGCAGTGCGACGATGACGGTCACGGCGACGGCAGCACCGACGAGGTACACGGCCAGGTCGGCGATCCGTCGGCTGCCCTTGCGCAGCAGTGCGAACATCACGAGCGGCCACACGAGATAGAACTGCTCTTCGACCGCAAGGCTCCACAGGTGCCGCAGCGGCGCGAAGTCGTTGCTGGCGCTGTAACCCGCTCCGATGAAGATCTGGTACCAGTTGCTGATGTAGGCAACGCCGCCGATGATGTCGCCGCGCAGCTTGCCGAGGGCATCACGCTCGAAGATCGCCGTCCAGATCGACAGCAGTGTCAGCATCACGAACAGTGCCGGAAGGAGCCGCCTGAACCGGCGGACCCAGAAGTTCTTCATGTCGATCGCGCCGGTCTTTTCGTGCTCGGCGATCAGCAACAGCGTGATCAGGTAGCCCGAGATCACGAAGAACACTTCGACCCCGATGAAGCCGCCCTTCAGCCACGAACTGTTGGCGTGATAGATCATCACGGCGACGACGGCTATGGCGCGCATCCCGTCCAGACCCGGCAGGTAGGGGACCTTGCTGATGTTCGCGCCGCCCGAACCCCGGCGGGGTGGCGTCGCTGCATCGAGTGCGGAGATGGCGGACATCACCGACCAGTATCGCTCAGACGAGCACCGATCCGAGGTTCACCCTGATTTGTTTGGCCACGTCCGACCGATTCAGCGTGTAGAGATGCAGGCCGGGCGCACCGGCTTCGACCAGATCGATGCACAGCTGCGATGCGATCTCGACCCCGATCTGTTTCACCTCGGCTGCGTCACGGGCCCCTCCGAGTCGACCGGTCAACCATGTCGGGACCTCGGTACCACTCATCTGCGCCATCCGCTTGATCTGTGCGAGATTGGTTACAGGCATGATGCCCGGCACGATCGGTTTGTCGACACCGAGCGCAGCCAGTTCGTCAACGAGTCGGCGGTAGTGATCCACGTCGAAGAAGAACTGCGTGATCGCGAAGTCGGCGAGGCTCAGCTTGTCCGCGAGGTGCTGACGGTCAGCATTTCGGCTCACGGATCGAGGGTGGACCTCGGGGTGCGCCGCGACGCCGACGGAGAAGCAGCCGGTGGCTGCGACGTCGTGGAGCAGATCGAGGGCGTAGCGGTAGTCCCCCGCTGGCGACGAGCCGTCGGCGGGCAGATCACCGCCGAGGGCCAGGATGTTCTCGACACCCATCCGCCGATAGTCGACGAGCAGGCCTGCGACGTCGGTGCGGGTGTGTCCCACGCAGGTCAGGTGCGCCATTGGTTCCACGTCGGTCTGGCGGCGCATCCAGCCGACGACGTCGCCGGTGCGATGCCGGTCCGACCCGCCCGCGCCGTAGGTGATGCTGACGAAGTCCGGCCCGAGTGGCGCCAATTCGGCCACCGTGCTGCCGAGGGTCAGTTGGGCGCTCGCCGACTTCGGTGGAAAGAACTCGAACGACAGCGTGCGGTGCTCCGCCAACTTGTCCGCAATCCTGGCCACCACGCAAAGTTAACGAGGCTTCGAACGCGACGTCGGTGCCACGTCGAAGTTCCCACCAAGCGGAACCGTTCCGCTTGATGGAACAACAGGATCAGTGCCGGAAGTGTCGCTGGCCGGTGAACACCATTGCGATGCCGTGCTCGTCGGCGGCGGCGATGACCTCGTCGTCACGCACCGAACCACCGGGCTGGACCACACAGGACACACCGGAGTCGGCTGCGGCATCGAGGCCGTCGCGGAAGGGGAAGAATGCGTCACTCGCGCACGCTCCGCCAGAGGCGCGACCATCGGCCCGGCGCGCAGCGATCCGGGCCGAATCGAGACGGTTCTGTTGGCCCGCACCGATCCCGAACGCCTGACGGTCGTGCGCGTAGACGATCGCGTTGCTCGTGACTGCCGCACACACGGTCCATGCGAACTCCATGTCAGCCCACTGCCCGTCAGTCGGCTGCGCAGATGTGACGACGCGCCAGGCGTCGGTGCGACCCTCGACCGGGTCGGGCTGCTGCACGAGGAGCCCACCATCGATCGGACGGACATCGAACGGCAATGGTGACGGCGCATTCGCCGCGATCACTCGGAGGTTCTTCTTCGCTGCGAGCGTCGCCAGCGCATCGTCGTCGAAGCCTGGGGCGACGACGACCTCGGTGAAGACATCGCCCAGCGCGATCGCCATGTCGTTGGTCACCGTGCGGTTGACTGCGACGATGCCGCCAAAGGCGCTGACCGGATCGCACGCGTTCGCGCGCACGTACGCCGTGGTGATGTCGTCGGCGATCGCCACACCGCACGGGTTGGCATGTTTGACCACGACGCAGGCCGGGTCGTCGAAGCGGTGGACGAGACGCCAGGCAGCTTCGGTGTCGTAGAGATTGAGGTAGCTCAGCGCCTTGCCGCCGTGCTGAGTCATCGAGTCCCACCAACTGGTCGCTCCGGACTGGCGGTACCGCGCGCCCTCCTGGTGAGGGTTCTCGCCGTATCGCAGCGACTGCGCGTTGGACAGCGCGAGATGGATGGACGCGGGCAACGCTCCGGCGGTGTCGACCTCGTCGACGGTCAGGGTGTCGTCCTCCAGGTCCGGATCGGTGTCGTCGAACCAGGTGACGATCGCCGCGTCGTACGCCGCGGTATGGGCGAACGCAGCGCGCGCCAAGCGACGTCGGGTCGTCTCGCCCAACACTCCGTCGGCTCGTAGCTCCTCGATGACCGACGTGTAGTTCTTCGGGTCGACAACCACCGCGACGTGAGCATGGTTCTTCGCCGCGGCACGGACCATTGCAGGCCCGCCGATGTCGATCATCTCGACCGCGCTGCCGGTCCCGTGTTCGAAGTCGCTCGGGTTCTGGCCGAACGGATACAGGTTGCCGACGACGAGATCGAACGGCGTGATGCCGTACTCGTCCATGTCGGCAACGTGCTCGGCATCGGTCGGGTCGGCGAGGATGCCTCCGTGCACCTTCGGGTGCAACGTGACGACGCGGTGGCCGAGAATTGCCGGAACACCGGTGAGGTCGGCCACGTCGGTCACTGCGATGTCGGCTTCGGCGATTGCTCGCGCAGTCCCTCCGCTCGAGATGAGCGACCACCCGAGTTCACTGAGCGAGCGGGCGAAATCGATGACGCCGGTCTTGTCGTACACGGAGAGCAGAGCGGTAGGCACGGTCCGATCGTAGGCACTGCGTCGTCATCGTTCTGCAACACGACTCGTAAAACATCGGGACAGCCCAATCGAAAGGGCTACGGTCGTAGACGGTCACTGTGACCGAGAACACGTCAGAACCTCAGGAGGGTAACCCCATGGACTTCAGCAAATTCAAGACATCGGACTGGTTGATGGTCGGGGGTGGTGGAGCGATGTTCATCGCCGGCTTCCTCCCATGGGTCACCGTGTCGCTCAGCGGCTTCAGCGACTCGGCGAATGCCTTCGAGTTCTTCTTCACCGGAACGCTTCCCTGGTTGCTGCTGGTCGCAGTCGCAGCGATCGCAGCGCTGCTCGCGCTCGAGAAGCTTCCCGCAGACGGTCCGCCCTGGCCGATCATCCTGCTCGGCCTCGCCGCTTTCGCGACACTGCTCGTGTTGATCCGCCTCATCTTCAACCCGCTCGACGGAGCCAGCGACGGTTTCGGCCTGGACATCGGCCGTGGCATCGGCATGTTCCTCGGAGCCATCGGCGCGATCGCAGCAACGGTCGGCGCAGTCCAGAACTTCCAGGCCGCAGGCGGCGATCTGAACGACTTGAAAGACATCAACAAGATCAAGAGCAGCTTCGGTGGCGACGACGCAGCCAGTGGCAACATGGCGCCGCCGCCGCCCCCGCCGCCGGCCAACGATCCGCCGCCGCCCCCGCCGCCGTCTCAATGACCTGACGCACCACCCACGACCCGCACCACCCACGACCCGCACCCGAAGGCGTGTGGATCTTGCGCACCGATTGCGCAAGATCCACACGCCTGCTGCGTTTTCTGTGGCTGCGGATAGCTTCGGCGCTTCGGAGGTTTCTCCCGTTCGGCCATCGGCCCCGTGTACGCCGAACCACAGGAGACACCATGGCCCATTTCTCGCCGGAACTCGCCCGACGCATCGCGTCCCGTCACGGCATCGTCAGCCGATCCGACCTGATCACCGACGGACTCTCCCAGCACTCCATCCGTCGGCTCGTCGAACGACGGGTGATCGAGACCATTCACCAAGGTGTCCACCGCGTCGCGACTGCACCTGATTCGTTCGAGCAACGCTGTGCCGCCGCGTGCGTCGCAGATCCGTCAGTCGTCATCACCGGTCGCGCAGCCGGGCGGCTGTGGGGATTTCGACACATCGGCGAGGTGGCCACTCCGATTGCGCTGATCGAACACGATCGCAAGCCACTCGCCCGGGGTGTCGTTCTCCGGCGCAGCAACATCATCGAACCGGAAGACGCCGTAGCTCGACACGACGGCATCCGAGTCGCAAGCCCGCCACGCGCCTGGTTCGACTGCGCTCGTGATCTGACCGACGAGCGATTCGAGATGCTCACCGAGTGGGTGCTCGACCATCACGCGCAGGTTCCGACGCTCTGGAATGTGCTCCAACGCCTCAACCAGCAGGGCCGCCCCGGCCTCGCCCGAGCGCGGCGCGTCTACTCTGCACGCGAGACATGGCAGAAACCTGCCGGCTCCGGCCTCGAACTGAAGGTGCTGCGAGCTCTCGAACGAGCCGGGGTTCCATCACTGGTTCGCCAGCATCGGATCGTGCTCCCTGACGGCTCTGTCGTGCACCCCGACGGAGCGATCCCTGCGCTGCGGTGGGCTGTCGAAGTCGACCATGTCACCTGGCACGGTGGCCGTTTCGATGCCCAATACGACAAGGGGCGGGATCGCAAGCTGCGCAAGATCCGTTGGCAGGTGGAGCGGATCACCGATGCCGAACTTCGCGACGACTTCGCTGGGACGATCGCCGATGTCGTCGAGATGTTCACGCTGCGGGCGCGACGCACAGCCGCCTGACCCCACAACCGCGGAAGGCATGCGGTCATTGCGCACTGGCTGCGCAACTTCCACATGCCTTCGCTTGAGAACGCCCTCGGGTGGTCGGGTCAGAGGGCGGCGACGATCTCCGCCATCAGCTCACCGGCCTCGGTCGGGTTGAGACCCACCTTCACGCCAGCACCGGCAAGTGCATCCATCTTGCCCTGCGCGGTGCCCTTGTTGCCGGAGACGATGGCACCTGCGTGGCCCATCTTCTTGCCGGCCGGTGCGGTGACGCCCGCGATGTAGGCGCTCATGGGCTTGGTGACGTTCGCGGCGATGAACTCGGCGGCTTCTTCTTCGGCCGAGCCGCCGATCTCGCCGAGCATCATGATCGCGTGCGTCTCCGGGTCGTTCTGGAATTCCGACAGGCAGTCGATGAAGTTGGTGCCGGGAACCGGGTCGCCGCCGATACCGACACAGGTCGACACGCCGATCCCGAGTTGCTTCAATTCGTACAGCGCCTGGTAGGTGAGCGTGCCCGAACGCGAGACGATGCCGACGTTCGGGCCGCCATCGACCGGGAGCTGCGCGATCTCCCCGGCGGTGATGCCGATGTTGCACTTGCCGGGGCTGATGATGCCCGGACAGTTCGGGCCGAGCAGCCGTGTGCCGGGGAAGTCTCGCTTGAGGCGGTTGTAGACCTTGGCCTCGTCCTGGGCGGGGATGCCCTCGGTGATGCAGACCACGAAACCGATGCCGGCTTCGGCTGCTTCCATGATCGCGCCCGATGCGAACTTCGGTGGCACGGCGGCGAACGAAGCATTGGCGCCCGTTGCCTCGACTGCGTCGGCGACCGAGTCGAAGATCGGAATGCCGTCAACGTCCTGCCCGCCCTTGCCCGGCGTGACGCCACCGACCACCTGCGTGCCGTAGTCCCGGTTGCGGAGGCCGTGGTACTTGCCCTGGCCGCCGGTCAGGCCCTGCACCAGCACCTTGGTCGTCTCATCTACGAAAATTGCCATGATCCAGATCCTTACTTCGCGAGTTCGACGGCCACACGGGCGGCGTCGAGCATGGTCGGCTCCGAGCGGAGCTTGTCTTGCGGAATACCGGCGTCGAGCAGAATCTGACGCCCTTCTTCGGCGTTCGTGCCGTCGAGGCGGATCACGATCGGTGCGGTGAGATCGACACGACCCATGGCCTCGACGATGCCCTTGGCGACTTCTTCGCCGCGGGTGATGCCGCCGAAGATGTTGATGAAGATCGA
>ENA-ORXT01002489-ORXT01002489.1-marine-metagenome-genome-assembly--contig:-NODE-2489-length-22091-cov-10.150813_pt1 | contig 22091 bp, 14 predicted proteins | sample MGYA00237868_ERZ511482 | MGnify/ENA metagenome assembly ERZ511482
TAGCTACTACCGCTGCTAAACTTAACTCCTTAATGTTCCAATTTTACGCATTGCTCAGCGCGTACAAAACATTAAGAAGGCATTAAGCTGTTTTGAATACTGGATTTTCAGATAGAAACTTAATGGCCTTAATGTTTAAATATTCATCTAAAGCAACGCAGGTAACCATTAAGATATTAAGGCTTTTCATTGCTACTACAGTAGTTGATCTTAATTCCTTAATGGTTCAATTTTACGCATTGCTCAGCGCGTACAAAACATTAAGAAGGCATTAAGCTGTTTTGACTACTGGATTTTTAGATGGAAACTTAATGTCCTTAATGTTTAAATATTCATCAGAAGCAACGCAGATAACCATTAAGGGATTAAGGCTCTTCATTGCTACTACCGCTGCTAAACTTAACTCCTTAATGTTTCAATTTTGCGCAATGCTCAACACGTACAAAACATTAAGAAGAAATTAAGCTGCACTGATTATCAGTTTTTTGGAAGTAAAGGTGTTACTTCTTTAGCCTTCATCTTTTTCTTGATTTTCTTCTTCATCTTTTTCTTACGCTTATCGCTGACCATACTCCTTTCAATGAGTCGATTAGAGATGCGAATGAAGTCCATCTCCGTAACAATTCCGACCAGCTCTTTACCTTTAACCACCGGTAAACAACCCATCTTGTTTTTCTTCATGAGCTCCATGGCGTCAACGATAGTAGATTCTGGGGAGGTGGTGACAGGTTCTGCGATCATGATATCTTCGACCAGGACAATAGCTTTACCTTTTTTCTTTTTGACTCCAGCGAAGTGACTGAGTACACGTCGAGAGGTAATAAGTCCGACCAGTTCTCCTTCCTTATTTTCTACGGGTGCATAGTTGATTTCTTTCCAGTCCATCATGTCGGAGACTAGCTCTAAAATATCATCCCGCCTAGTGGTGAATACATCAGTGAACATGAATTCTTCTACCAACATTTTAGAAGGATCGTAGGCTTTCAGATCAGAGAGCTCCGGCATCTTCCATTTATGAACCGGTATTTCCTTTTTCTGATTTTTTATAATTGCAGCTGTAAGGCAAGAAAGTGCCTCATCCCTAGTCGTTTCTCCTACTAGTTTTGTATACGCACGCAGTTGCCAACGCGCACCGTTGATATGTAGTTTTGCACGTTGCTCTATGATGTCAAGATAGCGATCTATATCGCTTGGATTCACTTTTCTGCTGAGTAGTCCTTTACGTGCGATTGGAATTAATCTTTGCACTAAATCCACCGCCGAAATTTTTTCATCTTTAAACCAGGTGAACTTCGTATCTATTCCAAACTTGGCTGCCTTGCCAAAGTTATCTCGGACGTCCTCCCAGGAAATATGATCGCGTACATCTTTGACTTCATCTGCAAGACCGACCATACAACCTAACCAAAATGCAGCATTAGCTACTTCGTCGATTACCGTCGGGCCGGCGGGGAGCACTCTATTTTCAATTCTTAAATGTGGTTTTCCATTGGGACTGATTCCATAACAAGGTCTATTCCATCTGTATACAGTGGAGTTATGCACTTGGAGGGCGCGTAGTTTCGGTACCTCCTCATTCTTGATACATTTTTCTGAATCTTCTTCGATATCGCCTGCGATTAGTACTCTAAACCTAGAGATGTCCTCTTGGTATATTTCTAGAATAGAGTCATGTAACCAGCCGTTTCCAAAATTTACCCGAGGACTACGCTCTCTCATATGATAGGTAGAGGAACGCGTATCTAAAGCTTGCTGGAATAAAGCGATTCTAGATTCGTGCCAAAGGCGCTTACCAAAGAGTATAGGAGAATTGGCAGCAATCGCCATGACAGGCCCAGCAAGGGCTTGTGCTATATTATACATCTGCACAAACTCAGATGGGGCTACCTGCATATGCACTTGAAAACTCGTGTTGCAAGCCTCAAGCATTGGCGAATCATGCTTAATCAACAACTCATCTATTCCCATCAATCGCAACTCATAAGTATTATCGCTTAGTTGGGTGTTGATCGCCTCCATCAAAGCATGGTATCTTTTCTTGGGCGTCAGATTTTTCATATCTAGATGGAACAACCTCAGCGTGGGTAGTATTCCAGTTAAGATGAGCTTAGTATCTAGTTTATCTAATTTTTTACGAATGATATCTAACTTCTCGATGCTCTCTTTTTCTAAATCAGAAAAGCAAGTGTCCGTTAATTCTAGCGGGGTAAGATTAGTTTCTAAATTAAAACGCGCTAGCTCTGTCTCTGCCCATTCATGTTTTTTGAGTTTCTTCAGCGCTTTCATAGCTATGGGTGCTGGCTTAAATGTTTTCTTATCTACCAGACACATTTCCTGTTCCGCTCCCATGCGGGTAATATCTTTTTCAAACCAGTCATTGTCGATCATGTATTTCAGCGAACGTACATCAGCTAATAGTTGCTTGACGAAACGATTCATTTGAGCCTTATCAGACAGAAGAGATACGCGCTGCTCACCCATAATTTTCTTTTAGATTGTTTTCAGTTGATCTGTATACCCAAAAATTCGATATTCTAGTCGTTAAATATAAACATTCTTAGACCAGATTCGAATTAATTTACGTTATCCTATTAAATTAGTTTATCGAAAATAATGGTATCCAATTTATTTCCTTAATTTACACTTACTTTATACTTTGCATAAAGTCATCATATGAAAAATCTATATCTATTAATTTTCTCCATTTTACTTTTAAGCAGCTGCAAAAAGAATGAAGAGCAGCTCTTCGAGATGGCATACGAGTTTGATGTAATTTTCGAGGCGGGCTTGACCCAGTTTCAAGTACACTTTATAGATACTTATGCATTGGATACTAGACTCAATGAGTTATTAGCGGCATCCGGCAGATCAAGATCTGAAATTTCTTCGATAGTTCCTAAATCAGCAGAAATGATCAACCTCCAAACTTCCGTAGCTTTAGATTTTATCCAAGATATCTCTTTTCGTGTATTTGATGGGAGTCAGTTTACTCCCGAAGAGATGCTAAATATTCAAGAGGTTTTTTTTAGAGATAATCTTCCACAAGATCAAAGGACCTTTATTGACTTGCTTCCTGCCCTACCGGATGTTAAAGACTATTTACTAGAGGATAAATTTAATATAGGTGTTCGCGTCCAGCTCCGAGCGCCGCCGCCCTCAACTGTAGATGCTAGAGTAAGAATAAAGTTTGCCGCACAATAGCTTTTTAGGTTTGATTTCGGTAACTTTTTTCTGGTAAGATAAGCTACAGTTTAACGTATAAGCAGTTCTGTAGGAAACGATTTGCTGATTAAAAATTAACGAATCCCCAACCTCTAAATATACTGATAGTTCCCTACTAGCAACGCATACATAGTAGCCTTAGCCAAATTAGATGCATCTGGTATCGCAAATCCTTTATTCAAAAAGTAATCTTCCAATAAAACTTGCGCCTTATTAGACACTAGCATATATGCTTTTTGAGATTCGGCATTTAGCTTTCCAGTAGACACCCATGTTTCAAATTGAGTATTCAACTTTAGTCTCCATGCATTTACTTTTTCAGCATCTGCAACGCCTAGCACTTTAGGGCTTTTATATAGACTCACGAGTGCTTTTAATTCGGCATCTCCCAATTCAATTTTTCGATTGGTAATATCTTCTGAAATAGCCATCAATAATTTCACGTCACTCCAATCTGTAAAAAAACCAGAGGTAATACTAGATTTATTTTCTACGACAGCACTATATTTTTTCAAGATTGGATCTAGCTGGACGGTAGCATAATATCCGTTAGCGGTCTTGTCATCGTATCTACCATTTGGCTCTTCATTAAACGTCCCATATATAGCAAGTAGCGATTGTAAATTTTTCACACTATTTCTAGCTAGCGTTTCATTGATTGCTGGAGCGATTGATTTTGACAAGGCAACCCTGTTCACAGCGGGTGGTATTTCGTCTTCCATACTATATGCACTCACTCCGCCTTTTGCGGTAAATTCCGTAACATTTCCAATCTCTCTTCCCTTTACACTTTGCTGAAAAGCAATATCTGCGGAAGTTAACTCATGTAAGTAAATACTATTTATTTTCAGAATTTGTGCATCGACAAATCCTGCTTGATACAATTCATTTTGCCTTGGAAGTGCAGATTGATAATCTGGATAAAGACCAGTAACAACCTTGACGCTACCCTGCTTGACAATGCTATATGCCTTGCCAACCGCTTGCACGGCGCTCCAATCAATTTGCTCCATGCTATTCCCTTTTGCCAATTGAATAACGTGTATATCTACACCCTTCGAAGTAGGCAGTGGCGCAGCATATGCATTTGCAAAACCTTTATTATTTAGACTTTGTATCACTGCCTCCGCCTTGGATAAATCATCAAATGAGCCTATCATCACTTCATTTTTGTCTGCTGCTGAAGTAGGCGTAAAATAAATATTCCCAATCTCAGATAGACTGTTCAGCGCTGCGCTTTCCAGTCCTTCGATAGCGCCTACGTGTACCACATACGATGTTGATGTTTGTGCAAATCCAGCTAGTTGGATACAAAAACTGATAGTAAGTACTAGTGAAAAGTGTTTAATATTCATTGTTTGTGTTTTTTAAGTTCTTGTGAATACATGCGATAAATACATATTATTACAATTCTTAATATATAAACTGCATACTGTGACGGTTTGTTTCACTCTTGAGCGTAAAGAATTAACAAGAAACGGTCTATTTTCGTTAGAAACTGGTCGCTGTGGTCATATAACAATTCTTTTCGAGTGATAAATGTCCGCCATGATTCATTTTTTTGATTTGGGCGATCCCCTTGCTGGTCATCCAACCTACGCACGGGTCGGGCCCCTCCAGGCTCGCTTGCCAGCTCGGTATCCAGACACCTTCGGCGGCGTCTGGACACTGGCCGCTACCGCGTCCACCTTCCATACCCCTATCGCACATAGAGTGGTTCCAGCTGGCTATGTGTTTCATCGAACTTAGCGCAGCCCCTTTTTTCAACACATACAAAAACATAGGTATAAGAACTATACTATTCAGCACCTTTTCCGCATCTTTGCAGCATGCCACAAATAGCTGAAATAAAAGCCCGAACAAATAAAATAGATGAACTGAGAAACATCCTCCTCGCAGACAACGCAGTCCTCAAAGGAATCGATCATCAAATAGACACCTACTTCAAAGTACCAGAGGGAAGGCTAAAACTTAGACAAGGATCAGTAGAGACCAATCTGATTTTTTACAATAGACCGAATACGACAGCTCCAAAGAAATCATCCGTCCATCTATATCAACCCCATAAATCTGAAGACCTCAAAACGATCCTTGAGGCAGTGCATCCAGTTTTATGCGTAGTCGATAAGCAAAGGGAAATTTACTTTATAGATAATGTGAAATTTCACCTAGACACGGTCAAAGGTCTAGGCACATTTGTAGAAATAGAGGCAATAGACAACGTAGGCGATATGGACTATGATATTATTCTTGAGCAGTGCAATACTTTCATGGAGAAATTAAATATAGGCCAAGACGAATTGATTGCCGTCTCTTACAGTGATCTTATCATGCAACAAACCGCAACCCATGCCTAAAAATTTTCCCGCAAAAATTTTACTTTTTGGAGAGTATACTATTCTGTTAGGCTCCCCCGCCCTAGCTGTTCCAATTAATAATTTTCAAAGTAATTGGAATTTTAGTGATGCACCTCATCCTTCACAAGTCCACCTCCAAACCTTACTACAACATCTAAAAACAGAGAAATGCGATTTTATCGATCTCTTTCGTTTTGAAAAAGACCTGAGAAAAGGACTGCTCTTCGATACCAATATTCCCATCGGATACGGTGCCGGTAGTTCGGGTGTAGTGAGTGCTGCGGTGCTGGATAGATTTACGCTCCAGTCAACAGAAAAAATAGATGTTATTCGTGCTCAATTAAAGTTTATCGAAGATCACTTTCACGGCAACAGTAGCGGACTGGATCCGATGGTCAGTTACTACGGTAAGCCTATACTGATAGATGAGGAAAAGCAAATAAATCTACTAGAACCAATGACACTTCAAGAAGGCTGCACTTTCTTTTTGATCGATACTCAGAGGTCAAGATCTACCGCTCCATTAGTGGCATCCTTCAAAGAAAAAATTCAAGAAGAAAATTTTATTGCTGCCATCAAGCAAGACCTTGTACCTGCAGTCAGACAGTCAATCACACACTTACAGGAAAAAGCCTGGACAGCTCTAATGGAAAGTGCCCACGATATTTCTATGTTTCAATTCAAACATTTTAAAGATTTTATCCTACCCAACTTTCACGATCTTTGGCTCAAGAGTCTCCGTACAGATTTGTTCTCACTCAAGCTTTGTGGCGCTGGTGGCGGTGGATATATACTAGGTATGAGTCCAGATTATCTTGCCGCAAAAAAATTGATGCGCGGATATAAGTTGATCAAGATTTCATAGCAAAACCATATGCAAAATCCCTGGACAAGGGATAGAAGTCATACGAATGTAGGGGCGCTTTACATTCGCCGCATGTGAATTGTATGGCACCTATGTGCAAATGCATTTACCCTTGCGGCGAATATAAAGGCGCACCGAAAAGAGTAGTCCGTTAGGACCGAAACGCAGTGGAGTGACGCAGAGCCCGGTGCCGATCCCGAAAGCTTTCGGGACAGCGGCATGGCCCCAAACCCAACATAAATATCTAGCGCATAATCTAATGCCTCTGCACTAAACATCTATTACCATTTGAAATTTTAAATTGAAAGACTTACTTCCCCGCTTGAAACCAATACTTAAGATCAGGATACTTTTCTAAATAGACCATAGCCTGATTTCTACTGATACGCTCCCCATTAATAAAAGGAATAATTTCTGTGTCAAAAAGCTCGAACTTGACCAGCTCGGATTTGAACTCAATAGCGGTGCTAAAAAGTTTATAAGAACCAACAGTGTAAGTGTACCTATTTTCTGTCATCTGCTTTCCAACCATTGGATCAGGCAACTGATTGAGTAGGGCATCATCAAACATCTGGGTTGTGCTGGCAATTTTTATTTTATAGACGAGACCGAGTTGACTATCCCCAAGCTTACTGCCCCTTGGATCCATCTGAAACTTACTGACCACAGGCAAACTATACTGTACATCTATACCCGCCTGACCCTTACCTTGAATCTTAAAATCAATACGATTATTGAGCTGCTTACCAATCTCATTTTTGTTGCCATTGATCTCATTCAAAGCGATAGGATATAAAGGGCCATATCCGACTACCTGTATCTTCCTCGCAGGAATACCATCGGCAACAATCGACTCGGCAATCTTCTCCGCACGCTTCACACTAAAGTACATATCAAAAGGTAAAGGCCCAGAAACCGCAGAGTGGCATTCAATACGTAAAGTCAACGTGTTATCCAACTTCAATAATTCCGTTACAACATCTATTTTACGCTTGTTCGCTTCTGACAATAAATCCCGATCTGAAGTATAAAAAATAGACTCTATCGTGACCTCCGCCGGAATGTCAATGACCTCTTCTTCTTCAAAAGAAACGCCCACACTGGAGATACCCTTACCAGAAATAATCTGCTGTGAAATAGCCAAACGCTTAGCTTGATCTTCTAACTGAATAAAAGTAATCGGTTGCAAAGTTTGCATTTGATCTATGCGAGCTTGCTTGAAGTAGGCGATGTAAATATCGCGCTCCCCATATCCGCTCTTGCGATCAGAGGACAAATATGCTTTGGAGCCATCACTGGCTAGATAAAAGTGTGTATCATTATCAGCAGAATTTATCGGTAAGCCAAGATTTTTGACATCAACCCACTGTTTTGTATCTTCATCAAAACGCGCTTGAAAAATATCAAAACCACCAAGCGATTTTCTGCAATTGTTAGAACTGAAATAAAGCGCTCTACCATCTCTTGCAAGAAATGGATTTTGTTCATCAAAAGCAGAGTTCACTTCTGGGCCTAGATTAAATGGCTGGCTCCAATCCATATTTTTCTTAACCATGGCGTACAAATCATAACCACCATACCCTCCTTTTCGGTAACTTGAAAAAAGTACCAAACTGTCATTGTAAAAATAAGGATGACTATCGCCCTCCTCCATTTGGATTGGACTTAGAAATGCACTCGGTCTCTTTGCCTCTTCCTGATTTGCGACAAAAGTATCTACCAGTAATCGACCTTGCTCATAGGTATCTCCCTGAAATAAATAAGATACATCGCCCGCTGGACTAAATCCCAAAAGCACATCTTTATCATCACTGTTTAGCAAGCCACCCATAGGCTCGGCTGGTATCCAGATCCCGTTTTCTATTTTACTAGTGTAAATATCACTGTTGTATTTTCCATATTCTGTATCTCTACTACCTCTTGCATTTCTCAAGCCGCCTTTAGACCCTGTACGTGCAGAAGAAAAATAAATCTTATCCGCATAGTTAGGACTTTGTATAGCAGCAAATTCATCGTATTGCGAATTGATATTTCGACCCAGGTTCTCCACCAAAGCCTCCTCTGGCATACTTAGCAATCGATTGCCCACATTGCAGTTGCGGATATAGTTGCGCACCTCCAAGATGGAGATACCTTCTTCCTTCGTGTTGGCTAGATATTTTTTGTAAAGCTGCTCCGCTTTTTCAAAATCTTGCTGGATGTGTGCTAGACGCGCTAGATAAAAATAAGTCTTCGGCTCAAAGTTTTTTACATCTAGTAAAGCAGTGAATGATTTTTGAGCATCGCTAAGGTCATTCACTTCGTACCTGGCGACACCCATATTGTATTGACCGTCCTTATCCAAGCCCTTCTGATTATCATACTGTGTATAATAATAGAGCGCTTTGGTGTAAGCCTTATTCTTGTAATAGATATCTGCTTGCTTCAATATCTTGCTCATACTTTGAGCAGTCAAGCAAACCTGACCAGCCATCAAGGCTATCAAAACAATAAAACCGGCTCTCAAGAATTTTTTCAAAAGTATTTATATTTCTCTTGTTTTATCAAAGTCCTCTAGGTAGTCCGCCACTCTTCTTAGAAATGATCCACCCAATACACCATCCACTACTCGATGATCATAAGACAAGGATAAAAACATCATTTGTCTAACCGCTATAACATCCCCGTGCTCTGTTTCTAAGACAGCAGGCTTTTTGCGTATTGCGCCCACTGCAAGTATAGCTACTTGAGGCTGGTTTATGATCGGTGTTCCCATCACGTTTCCAAATGTACCTACATTGGTAAGCGTGAAGGTTCCACCTTGTATTTGATCTGGAGTCAGCTTATTCGCTCGTGCATTACCGGCCAATTCATTGACAGACTTAGCCAAGCCTAGCAGATTCATTCTGTCCGCATGTTTAATGACAGGCACTATCAAGTTTCCATTTGGAAGAGCAGTTGCCATGCCGATATTGATATCCTTTTTCACGATGATGTGGTCACCAGATACGGATACGTTAACCATTGGATAATCTGCAAGTGCTTTGATCACGGCTTCTACAAAAATAGGTGTAAACGTAATCTTCTCGTTATACTTTTTCTGGAAAGGTCCTTTGACTTTATTTCTCCAGTTTACCAGCTCGGTTACATCCGCCTCTACAAACGAAGTTACGTGTGGAGAAGTCTGCTTACTGTTTACCATATGCTTGGCAATCAGTTTACGCATTCTATCCATCTCTATGATTTCCACATTGCCCTCCGCTATTGGCGCAGCGTTAGATTTGGTAGATACTACTTTTTGAGGACTCGTTTCATTTACGTCCTTTGCGATTCCGTTAGGAGTCGGAGCACTTACCTGAGCAGTAGGCACAGAAACTTGTGGCTGTACAACCGCACCATTATTACTTCTATGCTCTACATAAGAAAGCATATCTTTTTTAGTTACTCGACCATTCAGTCCACTACCTGGTATGGTATCCAGTTCTTGATTGGTGATATTTTCAGTCTGTGCTATATTTCTTACCAGTGGAGAATAGAATCTATCCGATCCACCTTCAGCCAATACAGGCTGCCTTACTGGTGCAGATTGCTGCACTGGTTCTGGTTTTCTTACTGGAGCAGGTGCATCTACGGATGCGTGACCATTTCCATTGCTAGAAGGCGCTTGCACTTCTGCTACTGGAGTTGAAGTTTTCGCCGGCATCTGACCATCCGTAGATATCATTGCGAGCACTTTGCCCACTTCCACGACGTCATCTTCTTTATACATGATCTCCGTTATCACTCCAGCGGAAGGCGAAGGCACTTCAGAGTCCACCTTATCGGTAGCTATCTCTAGGATCGTCTCATCCGCTTCCACGGAGTCGCCTACATTCTTTACCCACTTGAGGATCGTCGCCTCTACAATACTTTCTCCCATCTTGGGCATTACCAATTCTACTAAAGCCATGTATTTATATTTTAACTATTATATTGTTTCGTCCCTCAAAAATAACAAGCTTATCTGGCATTTCTTATATAATCTTTGTTTAAAAGGACTAATAGTTATCCAAAACAAAGCGCCTGAGCTTATTCAAGGCAAAATTGCCCGTATATTCTATATTTTTCAAACGATCTTTCCCTAGTTGAAGTTTATACGTTTCTATTTTATTATCGTTACCTATAGCGAGCCAGATTGTACCCACCGGTTTTGCCTCCGTTCCACCCGTCGGGCCCGCTATACCAGAGATGGAGACACTGATATTTGTCGCAAACTGCCCCAAAGCCCCTGCTAACATCTCTTTCACAGTCTCTTCACTCACCGCGCCATGTGCCTTCAAAGTGGCAGCTGACACCCCTAATTTATTCATTTTTAGATCATTGGAGTACGTCACTAGACTCCCTTGATAGTAAGCCGATGACCCTGCCACCCCCGTTATCCGATGCGCCAGATACCCACCTGTACAGCTTTCCGCAGTAGATATGGTCAGTTTATTGGCCCTGAGCAGATCGCCTAGCACACTTTCCTGGCTCTGTACATCATATCCGAATACCAGTTCTGGCATCAGCGCTACTATTTCCTTCACTTTCGCATCTAAGTCCAGCTTCATCTGCTCCAGATCTGTACCAGTCACCCCCAGTCGTACCCGCACTTTCCCCAGATTCGGCAAAAAAGCCACCTTATAGCTAGCTGGCAGCGCATCTGTAACCACTGCGATCCGATCAGCGATTACCGATTCCCCTTCTCCAGCCGTCAATATCGTCTTATATAGACTAGGCAGCAAGGTAAACTGCTCCAACATCGCAGGCATCACCTCATGCTCCATCAGATACTTCATTTCATAGGGTACTCCAGGCATAGACACAAGCACTTTCCCCTCTTGCTCAAACCACATTCCAGGCGCCGTCCCTCTTTTATTAGGCAGCACTTTAGCCTTACTCGGCATATAGCATTGCTCCTTATGCGAAGGCAACGGTTCCCTTCCAAATCGCTCAAACATTTTACACAAGCGCTCATAAGTCTCTTCATGAAACACCAGTTCACTACCAAAATATTTCACCAGTACATTCTTGGTAATATCATCTTTTGTCGGTCCTAGCCCACCCGACAACAGCACCACATCCGCTTCCTCCAATGCCATTTTCACATACCGCGCAATCCCCTCCTTCGTGTCCCCTACCGTACTCGACCCGACCACCTCGCCACCATGCAGTGTTACATATTCTCCCATCCAAGCCGCATTCGTATTCACGATTTGCCCGATCAGCAGTTCATCTCCAATAGTCACTATATGCACCTTCATTCCATCTCTATTTTTAGAAGACCAAAGGTACGTTTTTTTCGTGGGCGGATGGGTGGTGGCGGATGGGTGATAAGTATTGTTTTTGGGGCCATCACGACCTAAAGGGCGTGACCGAGTCGTCCGTGATGACGATTGCATTCGCGGAGAGCGAATGCAATTCGTCCCTACTACCACCTCTTGTCTCTTACGCGCTCCGCTTGTCGAGCTTAGTTACCGTTGGTAAGTCGTGAGGGTTATCGCAGGGGCCATTGTGTGGTCGTATTACGCAATGGAACGCAGTTTACACCTTCGTTCGTGATGTATTTTTCCTTATCTTACAATTCCATGGAGAAAGAAAAACCCAGACTCGCACGCCTCACCGCCATCCTTACCCAGCTGCAGTCTAAGTCCTTGGTCACAGCCAGAGACATCGCAGAAAAACACCAAATCAGTATTCGCACTGTCTACCGAGATATCCGTACGCTTGAAAAGTCAGGCATCCCAATCGTCACCGAAGAAGGACGCGGATACTCCATTATGGAAGGGTATAAGGTACCACCCGTTATGTTCACAGAGCATGAGGCAAATGCGATTATCACAGCCTACCACATCATAAAAAAGAACAAAGACAGATCTTTAATTGACAACTACAGCGCGGCTGTGGAAAAAATTAGATCAGTCCTAAAAAGCAACCAAAAAGAAAAATCAGAACTCCTCTCAGATCGCTTACATATCAGAAACAACCATGAAAACGAGGTGACCAGTAACCATGTCATCAAAATACAATCTGCCATTACCAACAATCAAATCCTAGATCTAAAATATCTTTCCTTACAAAATAAGAAGAGCCAAAGAAAAATAGAACCCTTTGCATTGTATAGTACTCAAGACAATTGGATCATGATTGCACAATGCCAAAAAGCAATGGAATTCAGAGCCTTCCGTTTAGATTGTATAGAATCCCTGCAGCGGACAGGCCACACCTTCGAGCCTAAAGAAATGACTCTAGATCAATATTTTGAACAAAGACGAAAGATTTGGGAAAAGGAAAACAACCCCTGACATACCCTTGTCACTCCCTGCCTATATATTTGTGTCATTCTTAACAACAACATAAATAAATATCATGAAAGAAGTTAAAGTAGAATCATTCAAAGTAATCGGGCTCTCTATCAGATCCACAAACGAGAATATGCAAGCCGCACAAGATATTGGAGCACTCTGGGGCAGGTTTATGGGCGAAGGGATCGCAGACAAAATTCCAAACAAATCCGCAGAAGATATCTACTGCCTGTATACCAACTACGAAGGAGACGCCACCAAACCTTTTGATGTCATCCTAGGCTGCAAAGTCAGTACCGACAAAACCGTACCTCCAGACATGGTAGCACACACTTGCCACGGTGGCACATATACTCCGTTCATTTCCAAAGGAGACCTCACCCAAGGCAAGGTCATAGGCGAAACCTGGATGGAAATTTGGAAAAAAGATTTAGACAGAAACTACAGCACCGACTTTGAAGTATATGGCAAGCGTGCACAAAATCCAAAAGATGCGGAGGTTGATATTTTCATCGCTATAAACCCGTAGTGGTGAATTGCATTCGACCGTGCAAGAGATACGAAGGCCGCATTTGAAGGCCCGCGATTTGGCAGGCATTCCTCTGCTCTTGTATGGAGTCAAGGGCTTCAGCCCTTGACTAATCGAGGTTTTAGTTTGATTGAGCAGATTTCAATATATCTTTAAAACCAAATTAGGATCAGCACAATTCCTCCGATAAAAATCTAAAGTATTTAAACTACAAACTCCAGGATAATCCCCTTCATTTCTCTGCATGTCCACCACGATTTGGAAATGTAAATGCGGTGCGTAATCTCCGTTCACTTCAGGATTACCTAAGCTGCCGATGACTTCACCAGCTTCAATCGATTGTTCGACTTTTTTTCCATGTAAGGACTCTAAGCTCAAATGGCCATATAGGGTATGAAATATTTGTCCCTCTATATTGTGTTTGATAATTATTGTCGGCCCATAATCTCCGAAGTTTTTATTTATTTGAAAGCTATGTATTTTTCCACCCAATGGACTTATCACTGCCGTTCCAGCATCACACCAAAGATCTATACCGAGGTGAATATTTCTTTTGTCTTGCGCGGTTTTCGCTTGGAAATAATCGGAGCGATCATATAATGCGCGTTGTTCTAAGTAGCCACCGTAGCCTACCTTAGAATTGTTTTTTTTGAGAAAGGTTTGTAAATGAATGTGATGATCGTTGGGTCGAGATAGCAGATCTAAATCTAGTTCTAGATTAGCAATGGATAGATCTAAAGGAAAATAATCCTCTTGTATAAAAGAAGGATTAATAACTGGTGTAAATCCAGTGGTAAGACTTTTTAGTACTGCATGATTCATGAGTTCAAGTTACGATAAAAAATGAAGATTTTATATTACAATATTAATACTTGTTGACCACGATGCTATATGTGTATCAGCTATTCGATCTATAATAATTAAAAATCCTACTGCTTGTAAAATGTCCTATTCTTTGATAAGCCTTATGTTAATTTATCGAGAACTATTTTCAAGTTGAATTTTTTAATGCAGGATACTTGTATCGAATCTTTGGTGAAAAATATCGACCAAGCTATTGGTTTTTTTATTTTCTTAAGTGAGGGATAGCAACGGTATAAATAGTGAACGAAGATGAATGAAGCTCCTCTCGGGCCGGCTCTGGAGGTACGGAAGAGACTGCCCGAGAGGTATAGCTGAATCATGTGAGGGTACTATGCATACAAGTGGAAAGCCCGACCCTGGGTGTTGCGCAGATTGGAAGTTTGGCTGGCCAGGGACACTCCCAAATAATTACCTTAAAGTTGACGCTCATCTGCTTTGAATGCACCGCGCCTGTGTAGAATCCACTGAGATTCATCTAAAGGGGAAACGCCTTTATAAGCCCTAATTTTATCGTCAGTGGTTGTCGTTTTTTCGTAGCCATCGAGGGTCAATTTTAGACGTCCTTTGCCAGAGGTGGTGGCATTGAACTTGACGGAATAATCCATAGCATTAGCTACTGAAACACGTCCTTGCAAAGTGAAAAAATCATCCTCGAAAACGGGGGCATCTAGCTGGGCTCTCCTCTGGTTTAGATCACTCGAAATAGGGCCTAATAAATCTTGCTTGGCTTTGATTTTGAACGCATACATCGGCTCTAGTAGATCGGTGCCTGAATTGTCCAATCCTCGGAGGATGCCCATGGGGGTCGCCAGTAAAAAGTCGCCTGGATTGGAGTGCGCCGTATGTTCAGAACCCTCGATAAGGGTAATGGATAAGTCCGTAACTTCATAGCCCTTGATGCCTTGTTTGAGAGACCAAGGAATGGCGCGCTTGACCTCGTTGACGTACTTGTTGCTGATGTCACTGGTCCTCACCTTTGAGGTAAATGTCACACCACTGCCGAGGGGCGCCGGCTCTATCAGAAATGTCATTATCGCCCAGCATGGTTTAGGCATCCAATAGCGCACATAGCCTTCTGCTGCCTTGGATGGGGTCTCTTTATAAATCACTTTTGGGGTTTGAAACACTGCGTCAATATTCCATCTGTTGGCTAAGTTTTCCTTCAATACCTCGGTTTGGATAGGCCCTAAAATTTTTAAATGAAATTCTCTTTCTTCCTTAAACCATTTGAAATCTAGTTCTGGATCTTCTAAGTGTAAGATCTCTAAAGCCTCTCCTAGTTTTTGATAATTTTTATCGTCTGTAGCTTTTACTTCTACTCCGAATACGGCTTGACTAATCTTTGAAAATTGGTCATCCATAATTTCTGTGCCCAAAACATCGCCTGGAATTATTATATCGGAAGTGCTGATAACGCCTACTTCTCCTGGGCGTAGTTCAGAAGACTGCTCTAAACTTCCGAGGTGGGACTTAAATAGTTGGTTGATTTTAATATCCTTATCCATCTGTTGCGAGCGGATTACGTCTTTGCTTTTTAGCACGCCCCCATAAGATTTAATGTAAGCTAGTCTTCCCTGTTTTTCATGAAATTCTACTTTAAATACTTTTGCAGAAGCAGTCGGAAAGTAAGTTTTAGTATGGGGAATCAAGTTGGCAATGGTATTGAGCAAATCCTCTATTCCCATGCCTAACTTTGCACTTCCGAAAAGCAAACCATGCAGCGCTCCATTTTTTACATGTTGTTTTCCTTTTTCTAAAATGCTTTTTAAATCTGATGTATTCTCATTGATGTAATCCTCTAGAAAAGTCTCGTCACACTCCGCTAAATTTTCCATAGATGAAGAAATGATAGTTGAGTCTCTATAATTATCACTATCTGCAAACGATAACAAATTGGGTTGTTCGGGATTAGATAAATTTGCAAAGTTTAACGCGAATAACTTAGCACCTAGGTCTTTTTGAAAGTCTAGAAAAACTTGTTCCACATCTACGCCTGCTCTATCTATTTTATTAAAGAATACAATTACTGGTAGCTTTCTTTCGTGTAAGCTCTCCCATAAGTTAAGGGTATGCGCCTGCACGCCTTCCTTAGCGGAAACGACTAATATCACGCCATCCAATATGGAAAGCGATCGATCTACTTCAGCAGCAAAATCAATATGCCCAGGGGTGTCTACCAACTGGAATAAAATATTCTTCCAAGAGAAATTAACGGAGGAGGATTTTATAGAAATGCCTCTACTTTTTTCCATAGCCAAACTGTCGGTTATGGCTGAACCTTTATCTACACTACCTTGAGATTTTGTTGCTCCAGAGTGGTGTAGCAAGCATTCCGTAAGCGAAGTCTTCCCCGCATCGACGTGCGCTAAAATTCCTATAGTCAACGGTGTTTTTTCTGTCATTCGTTTGCTAAAGTAGCGCGTTTAATTGATTACCACTAGGCAGTGAAAAATATTAAGAAAGACAGTCCTAAAACATCTAATTTGTTACTTTTAGGAAAATCTATAGTATGAAATACGTCTTATATATCTTAATCGTTGCTTTTATTTTTATTCAGTGCAACGATAAGCAGGCATCAGTAGCTCCAGAAGCTAGCTTAGGTGTAATAGATTTTAAAGTAACAGGCTCGGCAGAAGCGGTGCCATATTTTCAAGAAGGGCTCTTGTTGCTGCACAGTTTTGAGTTTGAGGATGCAGCAGTGAAGTTTGTCAAGGCCCAAGAGATAGATTCTACTTTTGTAATGGCTTACTGGGGAGAAGCAATGTCATATAATCATCCGCTCTGGAAAGAAAGATATAGCGAAGAAGGAACTGCTGCACTGAATAAATTGGCGGAGACCAAGGCAGCGCGATTGGCATTGGCAAAGACTCCGCTCGAACACGACTTATTAGAAGCAGTAGAAATTCTATATACAAATGGATATAAAAAAGAGCAGGACATCGCTTACAAAAACCAAATGGAAAAATTGTATGCGAAATATTCTGATCACAATGAAGTGGCTGCCTTCTATGCGCTGTCTCTATTGGGTGCTTCGAAAAGCAGAAAGGAGGATGACAATTATGTAAAAGGTGCGAAGATTGTGCAAAGTATTATCAACGAAAACCCACATCATCCTGGCGCCTTGCACTATTTGATTCATGCCTATGACGATCCAGATCATGCAACTTTAGCCTTAGATGCAGCAAATAGATATGCAACTGTTGCTCCTGATGCAGAACATGCCTTGCATATGCCTTCCCATATTTTTGTGGCTTTGGGCATGTGGGATGAGGTGGTAAAAAGCAATATAGCCAGCTACGAAGCGAGTGTAGCGCGTATGGAGAAGAAAGATCTAGACAATGATGCTAGAGGCTACCATGCATTTAAATGGTTGATGTACGGGTACCTGCAAAAGGGTGAATTCGAGCAGGCAAAAAAGCTGGTCTATGAGATGAAGCAGTACTGTGATGAAAAACCATCAAGTAAAGCACGGGCACATTATATAATGATGAAGGCCGATTACCTGACAGAATCTGAGGATTGGACAGATTCTATAGCCAGCGATAGCGTCGACTTGGAAGAGATCAACTTGCTGACTGCGGGCGTTCAAATTTTCACCCAAGGAATGGCTGGATATAAGCGTGGAGAAGAGGCGGACTTGCATGCTGCCATCGAAGAATTGAATAAAAAGCGATCCAAAGCGGAGAGCCGTATGGTGCTTGGATATCCCAAAATGTGCAGTGGAATACCTAGATATTCGCTACCACCCTCTGTCAATGAGGTAAACAGTACGAAAGTCTTAGCCTATGAACTGAAGTCGTTCTTAGCCATACTTAATGAGGACGAAAAGAGCGCTGAAGGGTGGATGCTGAAAGCAGCCGAGCTGGAAGATAAGACACTATATACCTATGGACCACCAAACATCGTAAAACCCTCTTTTGAATTATATGGAGAGTGGCTACTGAGTAAAAATAGAAAAAAAGAGGCGAAGCTACAGTTTGAGAAGGCACTAGAGCGGGCACCAAAAAGACGATTGGCTGTGATGGGACTTGAGGGTTCAAAATCGTAATAGCACCTACTCCAAGCCTACCTTCATCATCCTAATCAGATGATGTGATTCTTTCAATTCTAAAAATGGATATTCCACTTTACTGAGAAAGAGGCCATTCGGATAGGCTGGTTTCTTTTCGATAAAAATTTTCTCTTGATTCAGGATTAACTCAAAGTCGTCTAAAGTCATCTTGCCACTCGCTACTTCTAGTAAGAAGAAAACACAATACCGAACCATGCCGCGAAGAAAACGATTGCTCGTGATGCTGAATCGTAACCTGCCTTGCTCCTCATTGATGTATAATTTAGATTTTGTAATCCGACACAAGGAGTTGCTGTATAAGTCTGGTTGCTTGCACAGCGCTCTAAAATCTTTTGTTTGGAGGATAAGTGCTGCAGCTTTATGCATCAACTCAAAGTCAAATTCTATATGTTCATAAAAGGAGCTATGACGGTAGAGTACGGGATCTTTTCTCCAATGGATAAAGTAGTCGTAAGTGCGGGCAGTTGCATGAAAGCGACAATGCCGCTTGTCGCTGACTTCTATGATTTCAAAAACGGCAATCCCATCGGGTAAATTTTTGTTTAGTCTAAATTTTAAATCGAAGGTGGGTGCCTCATCGAGGTTAATATGAAGTGCATATTGACTGGCATGAACCCCGGCATCCGTGCGTCCACATCCATATACAGTAATAGATTTCTTGAATATTTTGAAGAGCGACTTTTCAATAACTTCTTGAACCGTCTTTGGCGTAGATGTTTGTCTTTGCCATCCGCTGTAGTATGTTCCCTCGTATCCTATGTTTAAGAAGTATCGCATTTGTGATTTGTAGAGTGAGGTAGGCTTGGCTTTAGGTTGAAAATTTGTTCATTCAACGTTCAAATTTATGTAATTTAATGATTAACTACTACTGTAATATCAACTTCTTCAGAGCTAAGATAAAATTTAGATCTTGAAGCCTTAACGGCTTTGGATGCTTCTAATATATTCTCTCTAATACTTCATTATTTTTCTTATATATCAAAATATAATTTTCACTAATTTCACTCTATAAAAAATATAGGAAGTATAGGAAGTATAATAGGTCTACCTATAAAAAAAAGAGCCACCTTTATCTACTAAGGTGACTCTTCTTAAAATCGTATTCTTGTTTTTTAATTATTCATTTTTACTATTTGAATGTTTTGTATCCAAGTGCCTGATGTCAACTGCACTATATAGAGACCATCTACTAAGTGAGAAATATTCTGAACTAGAATTTCATTTTTACCTTCATTCAAGTTTATTGTATTAGTTTCTTTAGCCAATTGACCACTTAAATTATAAATTCGGATTTTAACATCTCGTATTTCTTTAGAATCAAATTCAATGTAGAAATAGTCAACAAATGGGTTAGGGTAAATTTTAACTTGGTCATCAATCGATTGTTGGGGAACTTCCGCCACTTCAAAATCATTTACAATCTTAGATTGATTTTGTGCTTTTTCAATAAATAACACACCTCTGCTTTCATCCAAGCCATCTTCCCTAAACGAATAAACAGCTTGATTGGTAGATGAAGATTCTAACTCTACATCGTATGAATTATTTATGTTTACTGTTTGAGGAAGGTTATTCCAATTATTGGTGATTTCAATAAAGCCAGATTGTGATTCTGATTTTGTGACAAAATTTTGTCTAAAGCAAAAACCACCTGGTGAGTTTAACTTTGAAATTTCAAAACACTGTACAAATGAAGTTTTACAAGCATCTTTTATTGTTACACAATATGTTCCTGCCGATCTAACTTCACGATAAGCTTCAGATGAACCTCCATCATCCCAGGTATATGTGTAGGAACCTCCTCCTTGCGTAACTTCAATATTTATGATGCCGTTTTGAACTGTACTTCCAATATAGACTATGTTCCCATTATTATCTAGAATTGGATTTGTAGGTACGACGCAAATATCGTCGGTGCTTGATTCAATCAAAATAGGAGGGCATAAGCATTCTGAAGATGTTGAAAGCAACTCTTCTACTTCATAGCATGAAATTGACTCACAATCTTCAGAATTACATTCTGCACTTATAGTAACACAGTATGTGCCGCTTGATAGACCTTCAAGCGATCCAACTGTAAGCCCATTGCTCCATTGAATGAACAGGCTACTGCAATTTCCGCTCTCGATATCCAAAGTAATAGATCCATTATCCACATTCGCGCAAGCAGGATTCACTATTGCCTCCACCACATATAAGTCATCTGGGCAAGAATTTCCTGGAGCTATTAAACATTCTGTAAGAGAACAGTTTTCTCCCCACATGAATTCAAGACAATATTCATCTCCACCTGATAAACCAAAACATTCTTTCGTCGTAATTTCACCTGGCGCAAGAAATTCTGAACAAACTGGTACGCCCGTATTTACATTTCTTAATACCATTTGAACTTGTCCTAATTGTTCAGGTATATCAACTATAAGAGTTATATCAACTCCCCCAGCAGGGCCTACTCCCTCTGAGAAAGTTGCAGTATAATCGGGTAATTCTGGACCAAATATTTCAATACTTCCTTGTGCACGGCAACAACCAAATTGAATGTCATAATGATAAATTCCTGGATCTAGATTTTTCACTATACTTTTTCCTGATGACCTAATATCTCCACTTTCATCAAAAAACTCTAAGACTTCAAATGGTACGCCAGAACTTTCATTATTAATTGCGATACTACCTTTGCTATTACATGTAGCATGATTTATATTAAAAGAAGGATTTAATATGAATTGGCAATTTGAATTATTGTTCTGGCTACGATCAAAATTATCTATATTATCAGTTATGGACTGAGAAAAACAGCCAAATTTCAAATCGATTGCATCACTTCCAAACGCAGTTGGATAGTTATTCCAACCTAGACTATTGCTAGTTGTTACATCTGTTCTAGTTGGTATGAGCACTGAAATGCCATGTGAATTACTATTTGTAATAGCATGCAGATCAATTAAGTCATTTCCTGCCCTATCATTTCCAGTAAATTCAATTTGAATCTCTTTAGCTATACCTATATCCATGGTAAAATTTCCTATCCAATCCTTATTATCTGTGCCAGACACTGGCAAAATAGCACCGTTAAGAGTCATTTCATTTAAAACTTCAAAATCAACATTTTCCATGGGTTCACTAAATGAAACAGTGAATGCAATCGAAGAATTCTGTACTTTATCGAAAGAATCACCTACACTACAATTATTTAATAATACCCCATCGTTTTCAATGGTTAATAGCCCTTCAGAGCTAAATCTATGAAGAGTAGCAAAATCGTTCCCATCTTGCGAAACAGATATAGCAGAAATGTATGGCCAAAAATTGTCTAGAGTATAGAAAGTTGTTGGAACAGTAGCTGTACCTGTGGATATAGGTAATGTTCTAGTATCAGAGTTTCCCCCATAATCTTCAACAGTTCCTTGAAAATAAATTCTAGAACCATCAGGATATGCTGCATTTTTTGGGACGTCAGTAAAATCATCATAAGTGCTCGGTAACTGATTTGGCGCACCATTAACACTTGGCCTAATTTGTCTCGAATTCCAGTATCTATTATATGGCATATTCGCAATATAATGAGTGAGAAAAAATGCCCAGTTATTATCTTGGGCTAATGTTTGATGAAAACAATCTGGAGCTGAGTCGTTAGTAGGCACGGCATCAAAGCTAATTTCCTCAGAACGATATTGCAAAACTGATGCATTGTCAAAAATTTCAAAATAAGCCATCCGATGAGCTAATCTACTTCCGCCCAAACCAGTGAATGCGGTTCCATTTGCCATTATTCCAAAATCTTCGGCATCCAATAAAACATCAATTTTACCATATAATTGATTATTAACAGTAATATTGACTGGATTAACAGGAGTGCTTGGATTCGTGTTATTAATCA
>ENA-ORXT01002490-ORXT01002490.1-marine-metagenome-genome-assembly--contig:-NODE-2490-length-22073-cov-12.934988_pt1 | contig 22073 bp, 19 predicted proteins | sample MGYA00237868_ERZ511482 | MGnify/ENA metagenome assembly ERZ511482
AACACAAAAAATAGTTCCGTAGCTATGGCTATGCAACGATTTTTTGAATTCTTTAGAAGAAAAAATTACGGCGCATTGTGGAACAATTTATTTAATTTCTTTCACTAAGAGCATGTTTTTTATTTCCATTTAACTGAAACACACTGCTTTGAGCCTATCGGAGATGTATTCACTATCTGCTCCGGTAATGTTTTTTGAATTCAATATTTTTTCCTTGTCTGCAAAATCCATTAATTGATTTGCGAGTTTATCTTTTTCTGAAATACTCAGCGAACCGCTCAAAACAACTGCAAAGAAATAATTGTGATGGTTTTGCAGAAATATTTTATGGCTATGGTATTCTATAAATTCCAATTCTTGTTGTTCGCCATCGGCTTTTTTGAAAGCATCCTCTCCAAAGGCTTTAATGGCGGTCAGCATTCCGCTAAAAATATCACCATCGCCCCCTTGCGAATCCTTTGCATGTGCAGCTCCCATCACCAAGCCCGAATTTCTTTGTATGATAAATATATCTTGCAGCCTTGTTTTGAAATCATCTAAGTCTGCCAAAAAAAGTGCACTGCTTTCTATCCCAAATACTTTAGCCTGAATCAAATGATAATAACGCTTTACCGAAAAATTACGTTTGAGCTGATTATCTATTTTGTCCTTAAGGGTTTGCATTTCAATAGCAATGAACTTACGAATCATCTTACCCATCATGGGAGAGATAACAGTGAGCAGAAAACCTTCTGAAAGAATGAGTTTTTTCTCAATCTCTGCCCCTACTTCATTTCCAAAAGTTGAAGAAAAATCTTTTTTTATATTGGCAATTTTATCGTCAATAATAGGATCTACATGCTGACTGAGCAAGTCGGTATTCTGAATGATACGCTCCAATTGCTCAATTCGCGCTCGGTCTCCATGCAAGAGAATATGACGAATAACTGCCAATTTGTCATCTATGTTGTTTGATGTATTAGGCATCTTGCTCATACTAAAGATTTTTTGACAGACAATATTCAAAGGACACAGCCTATAAACTACCTAAAGTGCACTGTCACACTGAATGTATATTAAAATGCTTTTTTTATTTTTCTCCCTTAATAAGACTTACACTTAGTTGTTGCAACATTTCTGCAAGGCTGTGTTTGTCAGACTTACTAACATTGAGGATTTGCTTTTCCAGTTCAGTCACATGTTGTTTTACCTGTCGGTCTATTTCAGCCATTTTTTCCTCAAAACGCTTGTCAAGTGATTTCAAATGCGCTTCAGTTTCTTTTTTCAATGCTTCTATATCTTTCCCCGTGCTGCCTCTTAAATCACCAATTGTTGTACTAATCTGCTCAAATTGTTCCTCGATAGATTGGATATCTGAGCCGAATAAAATGTCCCTAATCGTAGAAACATCACCAAGATTCATCATACTTTTGTCCTTACTATTGTTGTTTTTATTACTCATGTTTTTATTTTTTGCAAAATTAGCCTGTAACTTATTTTTTCAAATATTTTATTAAAATCCGACACCAAAAGCACGTGCAAAATCTATAGGTATTAATTTCCCTAAACAAAGCACTCTATATGTTCATTGTATCACATAACAAAATGAACTTTCAAAACATTTGAAAGCCATTCTTTACATTGTGATTAATACGAATAGAGGAATGAATTATTAATATTTCCCAATTTATTAAATCGCTATCACAAAAGCACGAAAATACAAAAAAAAAAAATAAAAACTAATGTCACAGATTTTAAGATTTTTTAATGGCTAATTTTCAATAATTGACATGATAATAAACAGTCTGTCAAAAAAAAAATTAATTTTGCACAAAATGTGACGATATAATAATGATATAATGTATTAAATGGTGAAATGTGAAGACAACTTCGCCAAGGTATTAAAAACATTCAATCATTATAACATCACTATTATTATCGCATTTCATCATTTAAATCATACCATGGATATACGCTATATCAAACACGAAGACATTGACCGTAAAAAATGGGACAGCTGTGTCCATTACGCTACAAATGCAAGCCCCTACGCTTATACGTGGTACTTAAATAACGTCTGTGAAGAATGGGACGGAATAATAGAAGGCGATTACGAATCTGTTTTCCCATTAGTATGGAACAATCGCCTTGCAGGTTATAAGCGACTCTTCCAACCACAGTTTTGCCAACAACTTGGCTTATTTTCTACCCGAATACTTTCTCAGCCGCGCATGGCGGCATTTTTGGAAGCAATTCCACGCAAATTTAGATATATTGACATTTATCTTAATGAGCGGAATTTTGTCCCTTCCCAAACCGATTTCGAGGTATTACAACGCCCCAATTACCAGCTTTCTTTGGCAGATGATTACGATAATATTCGTAAAAATTACTCGACCAATTTAAAAAGAAACCTCAAAAAAGCGGCACAACACCAACTGACCTTCACCACTTCCATCACACCCGAAACCCTTGTCACGCTTTTCCGTACCCATCAGGGCAAACACATTGCGAATATGACCGACGCTTCCTACCATACCCTACACCGCATCATTTACAATGCTTTGCATCGCGGACAGGGTTTTATCACAGGCATACAAGATGAAAATGGCGAACTTTGCGCTGCGGCTTTCTTCCTCACCGGGCATGGCAAGATCATCAACCTTCTACCTTCATCTAGCCCAAGAGGAAAAAAAATCTCAGCGATGCACATCCTACTCGACGTACTCATTCGCAATAATGCCGGGCGTCCTATTATACTCGATTTTGAAGGCTCGGCGATATCTTCTATCGCACGATTTTACCAGAGTTTTGGCGCAAAGAATGTCCCCTATTCCCACATTAAACGAAACAACCTACCCTTTTGGCTAAAATGGCTAAAAAAGTAGATGTAACAGAAAAACCAAAAACTTAGGTAATAAGTAGTGAGACAAATTCTACACTAAGTATCAGGAACAAAATAATAAACCTCACATCAAACAACGACACTTTAAACTTTTATACATGTGATAATTTGAGATACACCCTTACGCATTAATGACCGCAGAGCGGTCGCACCTCTTTAGAGTCTTAGTGCGAACGAAAGTAGGATTGAGCAATTCCGTTGTCGCCAGACAAATTCTTTTGTAAAAAAACGTATTTCGGTAATCAAACTATCGATTCTTGTAAAACTCTTCGTCTGCCGACTATCGCACGCTCCTACCAGACACTACCAAATTTTCGATATACCTATAAAATAAATGTCATCTATTGAGCATAGATTTCGCGCAAGTTTGCGATAAAATGCTTAATTTGCATTCTAAATCACTCTTAAACAGTGATTACTCACACTTACCTATCAAACATCATTTATTGAAATAATAAGTGTTAAGGGATGAAAAGATAATAAACGTTACATCTTCACGCCGTTATTTTTTCTTTAGACGAACCAAATTTGACGCGAATACTTACTGTATTTAAGGAAAATTTGGTGAAGTATAAAGAAAAAAAACAAGTTAAGAATATACATTTATTTTGTTCCTGATACTTATAATATTATCATATAAAAAATCCGCCTAATCCGCTCAATCCGTGTGCTATTCACTTGCGAAATTTGTACTTTATCAGTGTCCATATCGCCTCCAAGCCATCGTACCAACGTATCTTTTTCCCCTCTTCAATCTTTCGCGGCGCATAGGTAATCGGTATTTCCAAAATCGGTATTTTTCGCTTCAAAATCTTCGCCGTCACCTCCGGACAAAACTCAAAACCTTCGCACTCCAAGGGAATACTCATCAGCAAGTCGCGGTCAAAAACTTTATAGCAAGTCGGCTCGTCCGTCAGGTGCGAACCGTAGAGCAGATTCGTCACCCAAGTGACCAGTAATCCACCGTAATAAAAACGCAGTGCTGAGTGGCGTTCATTCGTTTTATTCAGAATCCGCGAACCATACACGACCTTATATTCGCCGTCCAAAATCGGTTGTATCAACTTCCCGTACTCCTCTGGCGCGTACTCCAGATCGGCATCTTGCACAATTACCACATCACCCGTACATTGCTCAAAACCAACGCGCAACGCATGACCTTTTCCTTTATTTTTCGGGTTTAAAATGGTGTTGTACTTACCATTATACGATGCCAAAATCTGCGATGTGCTATCCTTCGAACCATCATCTACGATGATAATTTCTTTCTCTACCGCACCCAGATCTACCGCATCAATACGCTGCAAAATTGCCGCAATTGTGGCTTCTTCATTATAGCATGGTATGACGATAGATAATTTTTTCATAACGTAATCCGGACATTCTTGTCCGGTAGGACGCGCATAGACAAGAATGTCTATGTTACGTAAGCCACAAAGATAACAAAAAACTCCCCACTAAAAGCCCCGAATACATCAGATACATCCGAACATTCAAATAAGCGTTTAGCGGTATTTTTAATTGAAAATAATTATACGAAATCATCATTATTTTCTCGCAAGCGAAGGCGACAACCGTAGCCACTGCAACACCGATTAAACCCATCGTTTGCACCAAAATCAGGCTCAATACCACATTTATCACCAACTCAATCAGCGATATCCACAATATCAAACTTGTTTTTTTTAATCCAATTAAAATCGTTTGTGGAAAGAGTACACGACTGATTAACAGGAGTAAATAAATATTAAAAATTGATGCGCTATCTTTAAAATCGGGATTAAAAACGATAGGAAACAAGATTGGCGCAGTAAACATCAACACAATCGCAATCCAAAACAACCAGCGCATAAACCCCTGCGATTGCGCTTTAATTTCGCTCAATCCTGCTTGCAAATTTTCCGCCACACGCGGTATCATTGCCGAGCTAAATGCCGTTGTCATTGCCAATGCCAACGGAAATTCTCGCGCCCCGTAACGAAATATCGCAAATGCCTCACTGTCAAAGAATTGGTAGATAATTACCCCGTCAATATACTCTGCGCCACCTGCTACGAGGATATTGAGCATTAGCGGAAACGATAGCCACAAATAAGGTCGCAATATCGTCCAATTGATACAAAAACGTCCATATTGCGCCAATAAAACCAATACCCAAATAAATTTGGTCGCAGCCAAACAAATCAGCCCGTACAAGCTCCCCTCAATTCCGAATCCCAACATGACAGGAAGGATAATCACCGCCACATGCACCCCAAAAGCATACAAACCAAAACCAACAATTTTTCGCGGCTGATTGGTGAGCAAGTAAATGTATTCGACCAAATAAGTCGGCGTATTTAGTAAGACATAAACGCAAAGCAAATTATAATAAGGTAAATTTTCATAATTTGTTAAACCTTGAATGACAGCATTTTTAAATAAAAAAAATACACTCACAACGAGCGCACTCATTCCACAAAATACGAGAAATACATTAATAAAAAACTCGCGCCGTTCTACCTCATTTAAGTCGGGATAAGTCGTCAACATTCCCTTCAATAAGCCCGATACCCAGAAAAAACTAATGCCCGTACCCAAAAAAATCAGTGTTTCGTAAATGCCGATCCCCTCTAAACCTAAGCTACTTTTTGCCAATAAAATATTTACCAAAATCACTGCCCCAAATCGCATGATTTGAAAGGCTTGAAGCGATTTTACGTTATTAATTTTTATACTGGAAAATATTGGCATTTATGAAATTGAACTTGTACTTGGTTCTTGTACTTGAACTTTTTTATGTAATTTTATTCCATGAGTAAAAAGAAACAAAAAATAGCCGGTAAAGATGCGATTACCCGTAGAGACGCGATTAATCGCGTCTCTACGGGTAATCGCATCGCTATGCGTAATACAAAATATCTAACGTATGCTTTGCTTGCAATATTGGTCTTGCTCGTCATTTTTATTCGTCTCAAACTCGATGGTATCCCGATGGAACGCGACGAGGGCATCTACGCCTATGGCGGACGCATGATTCTCGATGGCAAAGTACCGTATTTAGATTTTTATGAACAAAAATTTCCGGGATTGTTTTACTCTTATGCAGCGATTATAGCGATTTTTGGGCGCACATTGGAAGGGATTCACCATGGTTTTACCTTTTTGAATGTAGTGACTATCGTGATGTTATTTTTCGTCGGACGGCGATTGTTCAATGATTTTACGGGGGTAATCGTAGCCGCAACTTTCGCGCTCATATCGCTCACGCCTTATGCGTCGGGCTTTACGCGACAGTCCGAGCATATACTCGTCTTTTTCGCTACGGCGGCGATTTTATCAACACTTAAAGCATTGGATACCAATAGGTTATTATGGTTTGTATTGGCTGGTGTGATGGCGTGTTTGTCGCTTTTGGTAAAAACAAATGGCGTGTTTTATATCATCATGTTGGGTTTGAGTATGATGATTTATTATGCTCTAATTAAGCCGATTGATTGGAAAAAATTACTTTTAAATATTGGTACTTACTCGGTGGCAGTCTTCGCAACTTTCGGGCTGATGTGCCTAGTTATGGCAGCTCAAGGCGCACTTGGTGAAATGTGGTATTTTGCGGTCGAATTTCCGCGTACCTACCTGAGTGCTGTTCCTTTTGATGTCGGTATGAGCTTTCTCCAGCAATTCGGCGGAAAGGTCGTCAGCGGATATTTGCCCTTTTGGATAATTGCCGCTTGCGGTGTTTTTCTTTTATTTTTTACGAAAGAAAATTTACACAAAAAAATATGGATGCCTATATGGGCGGCACTGGCTTTTATGACGGTAACGCCCGGTTTTCGATTTTACGGACATTATTGGCTCATGGTAATGCCTGTATTGGCTGTCTTGGTGGGTGCAGCTTTTTATGGGCTTCAATCGCTACTTAAAGGTCGTGGAAAGATGTTGGCAACGCTCATTCCTGCCTTGATTTTCGGCTTAATTTTCATTCAAAATATCGCTTCACACAGCAGCTATTACTTTTATCCGAATTATGAAAATATCATTCGCGATACTTATGGAATGAATCCATTTCCAGAAGCAAAGGTAATTGGTGATAAATTGAAACCGATGGCGAAGAAGGGTGACAAAATTCTCTTATTCGGTTCAGAGCCTCAGCTTTACATCTACACGGGAATGGATGCGCCGAATCGTCACGCTTATTTTACGCACCTCGTTTCGGATGCGACAAAAACTCGCGCCAACGATTGGCAAAAGGAATATATCGACAATTTGAATACCGAAAAACCGCGTTTTATCGTCATTTTTCAGAATCAAGTTTCACTCGGTGTGAAACCCAACGCAAATAGAGCTATACTTGATTTTATTGGAAATTATCTGAATAATGATTATCAGAAAATCGGTAATGTAGATATTCTCGGACGCAACAATACGCTGTATAATTGGGACATTCAGCAAGTGCAAACGTATAAGCCGCGGAGTAGTAGTTTTATTGATATTTTTGAATTGAAGTAGTTTTGTTTATTCGTTGACTTGTTATTCGTTAACTCGTTATTCGTTAACTCGTTATTCGTAGATTCGTTAATTGTAATTTAATGTACGCAACGAATTAACGAATAACGGATAACGGATAACGGATAACGAATAACGGATAACGAATAACGGATAACGGATAACGAATAACGAATCAACGAATAACGAACTCACATCGTCGCATTGACCAATTCATTAATAAAAATAATGTAAAGTAAAAACAGCATCATACCTTCCCATTTCGAGATTTTTTTGCTGAAGGTCATGATGACAAATAATACGGATGCACCCATCATAATGGGCAAACTGAATATTGTCGTTTCTGGAATTATTAGCGTACCAAATAAGGCAGGAATCCCCATGACGGCAAAGGTGTTGAAGATATTGGAACCGAGTACGTTGCCGACTGCCATTTCAGGGTTGCCACGCCGTGCTGCGCCGATACTTACGATAATTTCGGGGATAGATGTGCCAAAAGCAACCATACTCAATGCCACGATGTCGGTACCAATACCCATGATAGCGGAAATCGCAATGACCGCATCGACTGTATATTTCGCGCCTCCCCAAATGCCGATACCACCTCCAATAAGCATTAGAAATGTAATGGAGGTTAGTTTAGGACGTTCGTCTTTTTCGCCTTCGCGGTCTGCGCCAAAGGTATAGCCCAAAAAAATCGCCAATCCTATCAAACAGATGACCGCCTCTACGGTAGTAAATACCTTGTCAAATAACATAAACCACAATAGAAATGCCGAGCCAATGAATAAAGGCATATCAATATTGAGGATGTCAAATTTAATATCAATGTGTTTGGCGATAGCCGTCAAGCCCAAAACAAGTAGGATGTTTGTAATATTTGACCCGATGACATTGCCGACCACCATTTCCGGGTGGTTTTCTATCACCGCAAATATCGACGAAATCAATTCCGGCAAGGAAGTCCCCGCCGCCACTATCGTCACCCCAACGATAAACGAAGGAATGCCCAATGCCAAACCAACTTTTTCGGCTGCTTTGATAAAATAATCAGAAGCTTTGAGCAAAATCGCTAAAGCCAAAACAAAAATTCCTATCCACTCTAATAAACCCATGGTTAAATTTAAATTTCTCGTAGTACGTTGCTACGTAACATCTGCAAATTTTACAGACCATTCAAAAGCTATGGACTATCGACTAAAAGGTGCATAGATAGCAAAACGCCTAAGTTCTTGCAAGAACTTAGGCGTTTTATTTCCACCGACAGAACTTAGATAGAGAAAATTCATGAATTTTCTCTATCTAAATTCTGTCGGTAAATTCCAAAAACAAATTCCAAATTCCAATACAGCTTGGGTGCAGATTGGAATTTGGAATTTTTCCACGATAGTTATCGGTATGGAATTTTCTCTTAATATGTCCAGAGGTCATGTTCAAAGCTAAGAATGCCTTCTTCGATTTTTTCAGCTTCAAAGAGGATATCTATTCCAGCTTTGTAATCCTGAATACGGCGATCCATTACGTTAGATTCTTTCCAAACGTAGCTGTCGAAAAAGCGCATTTCCATGATGTCTTCCCAACTCATACGTTGGGCATCATTAAGTGGATTGTAGGCTTCTTCACGCGCCAATATATCGCGGCAATCAGGGTAGTACGCCCAGAACATCGGGTATTCAAATTTGAAATTACCGTTATCGTCGTACTCTTCTTTGAGGGGAGCAATACCTAAAATACGCACCTGCATTACAGAAGTTTCTTCATCGAAAAACCAAACTTCTTTGATTCTGAATCGCTTGATGTCTTCCCAATTGAGTTCGTTCGTCACTACTTTAATTTGCTCCTCGTAGGTATCCGGGTCGAAGGTTACGATGGTATCTCGCGATCCACCCATTGAGCCAACTTCGTCTATTTCAAGCGGAGTGGTAAACTTGTCATCAAGCGTACTGTATAGTTGTATTTCACCGCTTGTAGCACCTTCTAAAAGGATATTAATAAACGGATTTTCGGGCCAAATGAACGTTTTGTTCATTTTTTCACGAACATCAATGATGCGCCAAATACGCTTTTCCCAAAATACATCCGCTTCGCGAACATGATCGTAAGCTAACAATCTTCTGTCACGGATGATTTCTTTATCATAAAAACCATCACGCGGAATGTACTCACTCTCGCCAGCTGATTCTTCGGTGGGTGAGCTACTTTCATTGAAAATAGGTTGAGCCGTCATTGTCATCGTTCCCATAAGAACAACTACAAAGCACAGAAACAATATTTGCAGGTTGATTTTCATTATTATTTTTATTTAAGTGATTTGTGATTAATTAAATAATTTTGAAGCGAATGCCTATGTGAAAGAAAACAAATAACTTGCCCCATTATGCTTGTTCTTTTTCCTTTATACTTCACCAAATTTTCCTTAAATACAGTGAGTATTTGCGTCAAATTTGGTTCGTCTAAAGAAAAAATAACGACACGAAGAATGTACATTTATTTAATTCCTGATACTCATCATTTAATACTAATCTCGTGCCATAATCTTATATGCTTCTTGTTAATGGTGAATTAGTTAGGTCGTATTATACACGATTTAACTAATTCACCGATTAACTAATATTACTTAATATTAACAACCAAGTCGTTGATACGGCGACCTGCGGGGTCACCCGGACATTTTGCTTTAACCTTTGTGAAGTAATAAATGTCACCCGGTTTTGCACGGTTGATCATCTCTAAAGTCTTGCCATTGTATCTTCCGCCCTGCTGTAAAGAGATTACAGGGTCGTTACGCTTTGGTACGTAGGCTATTTCAAAGCCCATGATATTACATTTCGCTTCAAAATCAAAGTTTTTCAACTCCGCACGAATGCCTTGATAGGCTTTAAACTCTCCTGTACCCATCGAGCTTTTAAGGTCTTTGGCTATCAAAGCCACCGGGTCAGGAATACGCTTGACACGGAATGGGAAAGAGGTAGATTCTACATCGGGAGCTGAAACCGTTACGTTTGCGCTTGACGTAGGTGTACTACATGTCACGGTATATTTACCGCTACCTACTTTACTCATCGTACAACCGCCACCGCTGATGGAAGCATTGATTCTTGAGAAATCGCCACCCGCAGAAACGGAAACAGGGTTGGTTACACCGATATAAAATACATTCATTTTATCTGCAGAAACAGTCGCACCAGATTTGGTACCTACAGTGTACTTGAATGTTTTCTTGTACGTTTCCGATTTATTATTGAATGGATTCGTGACCGTTATGCTTGCGTTATACGATTGTTCCCCTAATCCACTCGGTGTAGATTTGTAGGTAGCCACACCTTCTCTCGCAGTTAATGGACTACCATTGACGCTTACTCTTACTTTGGCTTGGCTAGATGCCGCACTCAAGAAAATTTCAGATTCGTAGGTATCACCTTGCAATAGGTAAGTTTGTTTCGGTGAACTTGTCACAACGAATTTATCGAATTTGACAACCGTAGCACCAATTTTACTACCCAAGTAGTTGATAATCATGTTGCCGGAAGTATTGGCATCTGTTTTCAACTTAGAAAGCGTCGGATAACAAGCTGCAACAGGCATGTGGTCGAAATTAAATTCCTCCCATGATTTGCCGTTCAAATTGGTCGTATCAATTTCGAGTGTCAATTTACTTTTTAAGCCCTCAATTTCGTCCGCTTTGATACCAAGCGTTCTATTCCCTTTTAGCTTATCCAAAACAGCAATTAATGCTTGCCTTGTGTCTGCTACTTTCTGCTTAATATTAGGTCCTTCGGGGGTCACAGACTCACCTAGTGGTCCTTCGTAACCTTCAACGAAAAACCGAGTGGGAATTTCTTTATCCTTGAATCTTTCCGGTTTGCCGAAATTTTCATCCTCTTCATCAGTTATGATGCCACCTGCCGCTTCGTCAAAACGTCCCGTAACATCACTTACATAAGATGTGAAATCCGCGATGACACTTTGTATTTCCTTAGCTGCAGGAACAAGCGGTTTGTAGTCCGGCTTTTTCTTTACAGCTGCTTCCATAGATTCTATTTTAGACAAATTGGCTTCGGCTACTACTGCATTAGTACGCTCCAATCCATCGCGGAATTTGAAGAAGGCATTGATAATCTCCGCAGAGACATTGAGTGCCAACATCGCCGTAAGGACGAGGTACATCAGATTAATCATAATCTGCCGGGGTTCCTTAGGAATAGACATATCTTTATTTAGTTTAAGTCTAAGTTTGAGAATAAGTTTAAGTCTATTAGACTTAAATTTACTCGAATACTTATTGATTAGATAATGTAGTAATTTTTGATTTTATAAACGTATACAGACAAGAGTCTGTGTTACGAATCAAAATTTACTTAGTCCCAAGATTACCCATTGCAGAAAGGATATTGCCATAAACTGAGTTCAAAGAACCCAAATTTTTGTTCAATGCACCCAATTGCTCTTTATATACGCGCGTATCTTCGACAGAGTCGTTGATATTTGACATTGCTTCGTTCAGGTTGGTATAGAAGTCACCCATTTTTTTGACTTGCTCGCTTGTACCCGAAAAGTCTACCTCTTGCAAGGCTTTGAGTGAATTCATGCTACCAGACATTACTCTCAACTCGCCGAGCATACCTTCCAATTGACCTTCCATACGTTCTGTATTAATGTCAAGGTTGGCACTGTCACCACGCATGTGCTGTAAGTCACCGCCTGATTTGTCGAGTCCCGGGTATAGTTTTTCCCAGTAGTAGTCTTTTTCAGGACCAATAAGTCCGAGAAAAAGAAAGATAGCCGCCTCGGTGAGCAATCCTGCAATGAGGAACTCACTCGCATATGGCCAAGATTCGATTTTAAATAGTGCGCCTACCATAATTAATGCTGCACCGATACCGATTAGTAAGTTTTTTAGGTATTTGAAACCATAGGAATGAACAAAACTCATTTTTTGATTTGGATTTAAATGTAATGGTATTATGTGATGGTGATTAGTAATCGCTTATCTCGCTACGCGAAATTCTTCTTGGCGAATCACTATTTACTATTCACTATCTCCACTACACGTTAGTTAAAAGGAAATATGATTATAGCAAAGTAATGCAGTGACGACATCTTTTGTCGTTCCGAATTACTTATATATTTTAATGAGAAATAAATTCAATTGCAGATAGTTGGTGGGTGGATTGATTAGGTTAAACTAATCCACCCCTCAACGGATATTTTACCATTCATTTCCAGCTCCGAGTACAGTACGTACGTTACGGAAACCGATGTATGATTTTGCTGTATCTTGGTACTCCCAGTGACGTGTACCTGTTTGGATGTAGAAAGCAATATCTTTCCAAGAACCACCGCGAATGACTTTACGTTTCCATGCTTTCGGGTCATCTTCTTCTGCATCCATGCGAATGTCAGGATTCATATCGTGAATGAAAGAGTAAGCATTCTCGAAGTAAGCCGAAGAAGTCCACTCGGCTACGTTGCCTGACATGTTGTATAAGCCGTAGTCATTCGGAAAGTAGGCATCACTTCGTGCAGTGTACATTGCACCATCTTCGGGATAGTTACCGCGTCCGGGTTTGAAGTTTGCAAGCAAACAACCTTTTGCATTTCTCGTGTAATACCCGCCCCAAGGGTAAGGTGCAAAATCGTGACCACCACGCGCTGCATATTCCCATTCTGCTTCGATAGGAAGGCGAAAATCCTCTGTATTTGCCATGCCTTTTCCATTTGCGTAAGCATTGGCATATTTGGTTCTCCAATATCCGAATGCGTTGGCACGTTTCCAATCAACACCAACTACTGGGTAGTTGTCAAAAGCCGGGTGGTTGAAGTAGTTACGAGTGTATGGCTCGTTATATGAATAAGTGAAATCGCGAATCCAAACTAAGGTGTCCGGATAGATTTCAGTGTTATCTTTTTTGATAAATTTGGTACGGTTGGATTTGTAGTTATCTTTTGCCGCACCTTTCCAATCATACCATTGGTATTCAAAGACGAATTTGCGGCTGTCCATATCTACTTTGCCAGAGAAACGCTCATCTTCAGGATAGAACATATCTTCCAAATCCTCATAGTTTTCCATGATACTGAGGTCTTGCTCCCAATCGAGACGCGTATTTCCGTTATCATCCTCAATCACCATATCCAAGCGAGTACGAGCGATAGAGTCGCGTACCCAATAGACAAATTGGCGATATTCGTTGTTAGTGATTTCGGTTTCATCCATGTAGAAACCATTGATAGAAATGGTTTTTGGACGTTGTGTAAGCGTGAAATTCACGTCTTGGTCACTGGGACCGATGGTCAGTGTACCAGAAGGAACGTATACCATACCATAAGGATTGGTAGATTTCCATGTTGGGCGTTCGAGAACTCCTGTGAGTTGTCCGTTATCGCCCGATTTACACGCTCCGATGGTCAAGATGATCATGAGAGCCAAGAAGAACTTTGAAACGTTTTTCATAATTCGCACCCGAATTTTTTTTCGACAGTAAATATAAACGGTAAACGGTAGATGGCTGACGGTGAGCGACAATCATCGAAACGCTTTGTTGATTTCATTCGCATAACAAAATCATCCGTTTTTTTATTTTCAATTAAATGTATTGCTAATGTTTCCTTAAGAAGACACGCAAATATAAGGTTTATAAGTAAAAATTTAAGTAGAAGTAGAAGTTTAAATTTAAATTATATTCACATCTTAACTGATAATCAATATTTTAAACTGCGATTAATTTGATATTTAAAAATTACTCTCGCCTCAGAATAAAATTTTAATTTAAATTAAAGTTCAGCATTAAATGCTGAAAATCAAAATCTTACGTTAATTCCATTCAGAAACTTGTATTTCAACTTTCTCTATACCAATAGCTACTGGTATAAAAATCTTCACTTATTTTTTTCAAAAATTAGCATGAATCTTACTTTTCAGATTCATTGTTTTTTCACGTTAAAAAATTAACTATTAATTATTAATTATTAAAAGTAACGTGGGTTGTATATCGTTTTGGCTGGTATTTTCCCGCCTATTTCTTTATTCAGATTATAATTGAGGAGTATCTCGTGTGAGCCTGTTTGATAATTGCTCAATCTGGAGAGCGACAAATCGTAGGCATACGCAAGGCGTATCTTGGGACTGATATTCATCCCTGCAAGAAAGATGAGCGCATCAATTGTATTGCCATTGTATCCTCTAAACGATGCTCCTGCAAATATATTGTTGTTTAATTGGGCTAAAATAGAGAAATCTGCTTGTGTTTCTACAAAATCTGACTTCAGTAAAATAGACGGTTGAACATTCCACTCGTCACTTATATTAAATCTATATATAGCAGTGGCAAGATAGTGTCTTTTCAACTGAATTTCAGTTGCAATACCCGATTCATAGCGGATTAGTGATTCGGTCAGGTGATTTGCTGCGAAGCCAATTTCCAATGATATTGTTTGTAAATAAATTCCTGCTGTTGCTGTCGGCGCAAAGGAACTTTCGATTCCTATAGGTATCAAATCATCGTTATGATTGATGGTCACGCCTTCATAATTGCCTTCGGGGGCGAAGAGTTTGCTGCCGTCCAATGCTTTTTGCATGATACCGCCACCTAACCCAAATGAAAGTCTCAAACTTTCAGATAGTCTCGCTATATAGTTGTAAGACAGTGAGATAGCTGTGTTTCGCTCTGCGCCTTGTATGTCATTTTCGATGCTCAAACCTGCGCCACCGCTTAGGTAGTACCAAGGCAAATGCACGTTGATGTGCTGTGTCATCGGGCTGCCTTCGAGTCCGAGCCATTGCTTGCGAAACACGCCTGTTGCGCTGAGGTAGTTGTCCATGCCTGCATAGGCTACATTCGTGTGGTAGCCGTCAAGCATATAAAGGCTGTATTGCGGCAATTGCTGCGCCTTTAATGTAACGATTCCCAGTAGAAATATTGATATGGACAGGATTTTGAGCATAAATAAGCGTAATCAGACGACTTATACCGATAAATGACGGTATTTTTGCCTGTAATCGAAGCAAAGACAAGAATGCCTGTGTTACGAAAGTAATACATTAATTCTCTATATGCTATTGACTATCGAATACTAAGCGACTTTTAACTTTTATTTAACGTTCGGATAATCCCCTCTATAGTTTCTACGGGTGCCTGACAAGCATAGTTTCGACATATATAAGTGAGTGTTTCGTCCGCTTTGGCGTATTTTCCTGAAAGGAGCGGATACGCTTCGTTTTCTTCACGAACTGCCATGATGATTTTATGCGGCAAATAAAGTGTATTAATTTGTGCAGCCATATTTTCCGCATTTTTGCCAACTATGGCGATTTCTGCGTAAGGATATATTTGCGCTGTAAGTGCCTCTGCCCATCGCCCAAATGATGTCGGATATTTGATGGTGGCATGTTGCATTTTGTCGAGCATTTTATTTGCTGTTTCTGCGTAGTCTTCTCGTCCTTTTATCAAGCTCAATCGCTTCAAATTGCTCACCATTGTCGAATTGCCCGAAGGCGTAGCATTATCGTAAATCTGTCTTTGACGTACAATGACATCTGTCTGATTTTCAGATGTGTAGTAAAATAATTGATGCGTTTTATCAAAGAACTTTTCTATCACAAAATCGGTCAATTGACCGGCTTTGTCGATGTATTTTGTATCAAATGTAATTTCATAAGCATCCAGTAAAGCGGCAATTAGAAAAGCGTAATCATCTAAAAATGCTTCGTATTTCGCTATGCCGTTTTTATAGGTATGAAGAAGCGTTTGGCTGCCCTCCGCTTGTTGAAATTTTTTGAATATAAAAGCCAGATTGTCTTCTACAATTTGGCGATATTTTTCATTTTTAGTGGCTTCGTAAGCCTTTGCAAATCCGGTACACATTAGTGCATTCCAACTCAATAAAATCTTGTCATCGAGTCCAGGTTTGATACGTTTTTCGCGGTATTCGAAGAGTTTTTCGCGGAGCGTATTAAACTTAGTTTCTATTTGTACGAAATTTAAGCCATTTCGTTCCGTAAAGGTTTTGAGACTTATGGGGCGATTTAATATATTTTTTTCTTCCCAATTGCCTTTTTCAGTCACATCGTAAAATTGACAAAACAAATCTGCCTCATCACCGAGTACTGCTTCAATCTCCGATTTATCCCATACAAAAAATTTGCCTTCTACGCCTTCTGAATCTGCATCTTGTGCGGCATAAAAACCGCCTTCTTCGCTCATCATTTCACGCTGAATGTAAGTCAGCGTTTCTTCTATTGCTGTTTTGTATAGTGGTTTTTGGGTCAGCTTGTAGGCATCAGCCAAAAGATGTACCAAGAGTGCGTTATCGTACAACATTTTTTCAAAATGCGGTATTAGCCACGCTCTATCCGTTGTGTATCGCGCAAATCCACCGCCAATTTGGTCGTAAATGCCACCGCGAATCATTTTATTGAGTGTAAGTTCGACATGCGCGAGGGCTTCGTGAGCGTTTGAGCCAGGCGTATTTTTTGTGTTATGATAATATTTCAATAAAAAACCAAGTACCATCGTACCCGGAAATTTTGGCGCACCGCCAAAACCGCCTTCCAGCCCATCAAATCGCGTTCTCATTTGGTAAAAAATATCACGCATAAGGTCGAAGCCTTTAGGGCTTTTCTGATTAGTCGTTTGCTTTTGGGTGAATGTGGTATCCGATTTTTCGAGATGCTCCATTAGTCTGTTTGCTTGGTCTTCGATGGTGTCGCGTTTGTTGCGAAAAGCATCGGAAAGAGAGCGTAAGACTTCTATCCATGACGGGCGTTGGTACTTTGACACAGGAGGGAAGTAAGTCCCCCCATAAAACGGACGCGCATCTGGTGTTAAAAAACAGTTAAGAGGCCAGCCGCCTGCTCCTGTGAGTACTTGTACGGCATCCATGTATATGGCGTCGATGTCAGGGCGTTCTTCGCGGTCTATTTTGATATTGACGAAGTGCTGGTTCATGTATGCCGCGATTTCCTCGTTCTCAAATGACTCGCGTTCCATTACATGACACCAATGACAGGCAGAGTACCCAATGCTGACCAAAATTGGTTTGTTTTCTGCCTTCGCCAATTGCAAGGCTTCTTCGCCCCAAGGATACCAATCAACCGGATTGTGGGCGTGCTGGAGGAGGTAGGGACTGGATTCGTGGATAAGACGGTTTGACATAATAACGTGGAAGAATGTAAAATCCCGTCATTCGTCGGGACAAGTTATAAAATAACAAATGTAAAATATAAAAGTTGTAGGACGTAAGCGGACGCAAGTTTTCTTTATATTTTTTGTGCGTATTTAGGAAATAAGTAATGAGACAAAAAAATCCCGACAACGTTGGCTGCCGGGATATAAAATTTATTGATAGTTATATGTATTCTTTTTTAGTAACGAGCAAATCTAAAAGTGGACACGTTTAAAAAATACAGTGAGTATTCGCGTCAAATTTGGTTCGTCTAAAGAAAAAATAACGACGCGAAGAATGTACATTTATTTAATTCCTGATACTAATACAGACCAGTCAATTTTTCTACATGAAACAAACGTATTTTTTATTTTTTATAATAATCTCAATACTCATATTTTGTGATTGTGCCAACCCCCTCACACCTGATGGCGGACCGCGTGACAAGCGTTCTCCGCAAGTAGATTCTACCAAATCGACAACGTTTTCTCTTACCAATTTCGATGACGACCGTATCGTTATCGGTTTCGACGAATGGGTGCGACTGAAAGATGCCAATCAACAAATCATCATTTCGCCACCGCTCGACAAGCCGCCTGAAATCAAAATAAAAGGCAAGTCAGTGGTCATCAAATTCAAACAAGACTTGCGCCCAAATACGACCTATACTATCAATTTTGGCGATGCCGTAGAGGATATTACGGAAGGCAATAAGGCACTCGCCTTGCGCTATATTTTTTCGACGGGTGCGTACATTGATTCGCTGGAGGTACGCGGACGGATACGCGATGCCGGCACACGCAAGCCGCAGGAAGATGTATACGCAATGTTGTACAAAAACTTGGAAGATTCGGTGGTGTACAAACAGAAGCCTTATTATTTTGCACGCACCAATTCCAATGGCGAATTTAGTATCAAAAACCTCAAGGAAGGCGAATATAAAATCCTCGCACTCAAGGATATAAATTTCAATTACAAGCTCGATGCCGTGGGCGAACAAATTGGTTTTGCAGATGAAAATGTAATGCTAACGGATAGTTTTAGGCAGCGTATTGAGCTGTATATTTTCGAAGAAGACCAAGACCTGCGCCTCATCAATACAAAAGCTACGCAATACGGGCGCGTACTTTTTCAGCTTAATCAATCGCCCAAAAAATTACGCATACAACACCTGACAAATGAGCGCGATTTTCAGGCATTTGCCGAAATTGTAGCAGATTCGGTTATTTATTGGTTTGATGTGCGAGATACGCTACCAGAGCAGCAATTTGTAGTCTATTCGGATACTGAAATTTTGGATACCGTAAAGGTACAAATACCCCTCAAAACCAAGTTTTTGGAAGGGAAACCCAAGCTCGATTTGATGTTTCGTGCTAAGGCAGGAACGCCAAGACCCGATACTAGAGATGAAGCCAGCGAAAAGTATGAACGCGCTATTTTTTCTACCGAATTAAGAGAAATTCATCCACAAAAAACCGCTGAAATCGAATTTAATCATCCGATATATGAGGTGGATGGAACGAATATTTTATTGTTGGAAGATACCTTGAAAACACCTGTCGTGCCTCGCCTAAATGTCGCGCAAAATGACCGCCGTTTTCTCATTGTAGATTATGATTGGAAAGATAGCATGAAGTATGAGTTACTCATTCCGGCAGGGGCTTTGACGGATATTTACGGACTAAAAAATGATACCTTACGACTGCCTTATCGGGTCAAAAAAATGTCGGATTATGGCAATTTGGATATTATTATTGATTCATTGGAAGCAGACAAAAAATACCTCGTAGAATTGACGACATTAGAGAATGAAACTTTAGAACAATTGGTCGTAACCGGCGGAAAATCATTTGAATATACTTATGAATCTATTGAAACGAATAAATATATCATCCGTGTAGTAGAAGATGATAATAATAATGGAAAATGGGATTCGGGCAATTATTTGGAGAAAAGAAAACCAGAAAAAATTTATACAAAAACCGTAACGGAAATGCGTCCAAATTGGGATACAGAAGTCGCATTTTCCATCAAAGAAAAACCGCAGGAGAGTCGTGGCAATTTGGAGCGTCCAGGATCAAAAGAATCAAGCGATGAACGACCAGATAATCAACCTAAATTGAATAAAGGGAAGAATTAGAACTTCAACCTCAACCTCAACCTCAACCTCAACCTCAACCTCAACCTCAACCTCAACCTCAACCTCAACCTCAACCTCAACCTCAATTTCAATTTCAATTTCAATTTCAATTTCTTGATTTGCCTACGGCAAATCCTATATTGAAGTTGAAGTTGAAGTTGCGTTTGAGGTTGCGTTTGAGGTTGAGGTTGCGTTTGAGGTTGAGGTTGAGGTTGAGGTTGAAGTCGATTATATCGAAAAAATTCAACATGACAACAAATAACATCCAAAAAACATCCACAAAAAGAAAACAAAGCCTTTATCTTTGTGTCTTATTCAATATTAAACTAATTAGAAAGTCCACAGAGGTTGAATGAAATGTGCCTATTGACTACGGACTATCGCCTATCGACTATTTTATTTATGACAAATACTATTCTTCAAAAATATGCCCATTTACTCGTCAATTATTCATTGGATGTGCAGCCGGGCGATAAGGTTTTGATTCGCTCTTCGACCCTTGCCGAACCCCTCATACGCGAGGTCTACCGCGAAACACTACGCGCTGGCGGACACCCCGAAACGATGATAGAATTTGAAGGGCAAGAACGCATCTTGCTCGAAGAAGGCAACGAGTTTCAACTCACTAAAGACCCTCAATTTCTACACATTGCAATGGCGGAATACGATTGTTACCTTCGCATTCGCGCACCTTATAATCTGCGCGAAATGCAAAATGTATCAGCCGAAAAAGCCAGCTTGCTCAAAGCCGGACGCGCTGCCGCAATGCGTATCTATACACAACGAACCGCCACGCGAGCACTCAAGCGTTCGCTCTGTCAATATCCGACAATGGCTAACGCACAAGAAGCAGGCATGTCGCTCGAAGCATACGAAAAATTTGTGTATGGTGCATGTTTTTTATATGATGAAAATCCTGAAAAACGCTGGCTCGAAGTCCGTGAGTATCAACAAGCTATCGTTGATGTACTGAATCGCCACGAGAATATCCGTTATAAAAATGACAAGTTTGACATCAGCTTTTCGACCAAAGGCAGAACGTGGATAAACTCTGACGGACAGACTAATATGCCCTCCGGCGAAGTCTACACCTCGCCCGTCGAAGACTCGGTAAATGGCATGATATATTTCAGCCTCCCTGCATTTCATGGCGGACATGAAGTGAACGACGCAACCCTCTGGGTAAAAGACGGCGAAATCTATAAATGGGACGCCAAAAAAGGTAAAAACTACCTCGATTATGTATTCTCTTTGGAAGGCGCACGACGCTTCGGCGAAGCAGCTATCGGCACCAATCGCAACATTCAGCGCATCACCAAGAATATTTTGTTTGATGAAAAAATCGGCGGCACAATACACATGGCAATCGGTCAATCATACGCCCAAGCAGGCGGCAAAAATCAATCTTCTATTCACTGGGATTTGATTACCGACATGAAAAACGGTGGCGAAATCTACGCCGACGGAAAAGTCATTTATCGCAACGGGGATTTTTTGTTTCTTTAATGTTACAATGTATAATGAATGAGTGAATGAATGTTGAATGAATGAATTTGACGAAATGATTCATTCACTCATTCATTCAAAATTCATTCATTACAAATCATTTAAGCATTATCATGAAAGTAGGTTTATTTTTCGGTTCATTTAATCCTGTGCATACGGGGCATTTAATTATTGCCAATTACATGGCTACGCAGACGGATTTGGATAAAGTTTGGGTGGTGGTTTCGCCACAAAATCCATTGAAGAAAAAGGCGTCATTAGCAGGAGATTATGACCGGCTCAATATGGTGCGCCGTGCAGTAGAAGGCAATGATGCAATAGAAGCATCGGATATCGAATTTGGCTTACCCAAGCCTTCCTATACCATTGATACGCTGACCTATTTAAAAGAGAAATATCCAAAATACGAATTTGCACTCATCATGGGCGGCGACAATATCGCTACGCTACACAAGTGGAAAAACTACGAAAAAATACTCGAAAACCACCAAATATACGTCTACCAACGCCCCGAATACGAACTCGGCGAACTCGCCAAACACGCACACGTACACATCTACGAAGCACCTTTGATGCAAATTTCCGCCACCTACATCCGCAAGTGCCTACGCGAAGGCAAATCCATCAAATACCTCGTGCCGGATGCCGTCATAGAAGAAATCATGGCAAGCCACCTTTATCAATGATGAAATGCTTAAATGCGATAATGCTACAATATTAATGAATGAATGAACGAATTTTGAATGAATGAATCAAAGGCTACTCACGATTCATTCATTCGACATTCATTCATTAGAAAACATTATCGAATTTAAGCATTAAGTAGTGAGACAAAAATATCCTTACTTTTTGACGGTTTCTTTTTCCGCTATTTTTCCCTACAAAAATCCTTAC
>ENA-ORXT01002491-ORXT01002491.1-marine-metagenome-genome-assembly--contig:-NODE-2491-length-22060-cov-4.028840_pt1 | contig 22060 bp, 18 predicted proteins | sample MGYA00237868_ERZ511482 | MGnify/ENA metagenome assembly ERZ511482
AGAGGTTGCAGCTAAGCCGTCATTTTTTGAAAAACTATCTAAAGCAAGATCAGAATTTTCAGGTTACCTTGGTGGTTTAGTTGGGCTTTCAAAGGTAAATAATGAAACTTGGGAGGAGCTTGAAGAAGCTTTAATAAAAGCAGATGTTGGGGTTTCAACCTCACTTTCACTTATTGAAAAAGTAAGATCTATCTCTGCTGAATCTAATTTAGAAAGTGGTACAGAAGTATTAGGATTACTTAAAGAAGAGATGCAAGCAGTTCTTGCTAAATCCGATAGAACGCTTACCATCGAACCTGAAAAGACTAACGTCTGGCTTTTTGTTGGTGTAAATGGAGTAGGAAAAACTACAACAATTGGAAAGCTTGGTAAAAGACTTAAAGAAGAAGGTTATGTGCCATTGATGGCTGCGGGCGATACGTTTAGAGCTGCAGCTTCAGAACAGCTAACAATGTGGGCTGAGCGTAGCGATATAGAAATAGTTACTGGGGGTCAAGGCGGGGATCCATCTTCAGTTATCTTCGATGCAGTTTCTGCAGCTACAGCGCGCAGCTGTAACGTGGTTCTGGCTGACACTGCTGGGCGCTTGCAGAACAAAACAAACCTTATGCAAGAACTTTCAAAAGTACATAGAGTAGCTTCTAAAGATACAGGTCACGTCACAGAAGTTTTGCTAGTTATCGATGCCACTACAGGGCAAAATGGTTTGACACAAGCCAAAGTATTTGCAGAAGCTGTTGATGTTACAGGAGTAGTGTTAACGAAACTAGATGGATCGGCTAAAGGCGGTATTGTTTTTGCTATTGAATCAGAACTTGAAATACCAGTCAAATTAGTTGGTCTAGGTGAAGGGGTCGAAGATTTGGTTGATTTTTCACCAAAAGAGTTTATTGATGCCATGTTTGAGTGACCTCTGTGCAGGTTTTTAGCGTGTTTATTCAAATTTTACACATAATCTGAAGTTTGTTGGCGTTTGAGTAGCAATGAGCAACAAAGATGTACTAGCGTTTTGTTAGGCTTTAAAAACTTTGTTTATTGAAAGGGTAATGGATGAGAAGACGTCTTTTCTTACTCTTGCTAATACCATTCTTCACCCTTTTTATATTTAGTGTTTCACTAATAAGCTTAAGAAACTCTGAACTTTCTGAAGCTCAGAACGCAAACCGTAGTGCACAATTAACTCGAGATGTTGCATTGTTAGATTCCGCACTTGGAGAAGAGACTATAGCAATGGCTCTTTTTCTAGATAGAGCACCCCGTCCTGGTTCATCAGTCGCCCGGTGGGCGGATACCCATTCTTCTCGAGTTGCTACTAATACAGCAATCAGAAATTTAGAATCTCGTATAAACGATTTTGGTACTTCAGGTGATTTGAGGTCAGCAGTCGAAGCAATAAATGATACCCTCGATTACCGTGATGATGTAAAAGATTCAAGAATAACTTCACTGCAAACAATCGATCGCTATGCACAAATCAGAGCATTACTTCTAAATTCTTTAGATTCAGAGTTAGTTGAAGCAACTGTCTCTGATCAAAGAATCACAGAATTGTTTAATAAAGTTATTGCTCGTAGTGCGCATCTAGATGAACGTGTAACTTTGCAATTAGCATTACGAAGCAATGTTTGGGCTCCAGGTCAGCAGTCAACGATGGCTGCGGCCGTTGCCATTCAGGAATCTCAACTGCAAGATTTGGATAAGTTAGAGAAGCCTCTTGGTCTAGATCAAATTCGAAGTAATGCGCTTGTAGGCGATGATGTTCCAAAAATAGACGAGGTTGAATGGTCTAATCTGAGTGATCAATGGTTGGATACATTGAATGAGTCAATCTCATCTGATGCCTATCAACTAGCTTCAGATTTTCAAGCAGCTGAGAGTCGCGTGTTTAATAATCGAAGGTTTGTTCTATTAGGTTTAGCATTCTCTATCGCTCTGTCAGTAGCACTTACCGGGATTACGGCTATCAGGTTAATAAAGCGGGTGCGGGCTGTAACTGAACAGGCCCGCAAGTTAGCTGACGGAGAGAACCAAGCGATAGTAGACATAAGTGGTTCAAAAAATGATGAACTCACACAGCTTGCAATTGCATTTAATGAAACAGCTTCTCGGATAGAAAAATCTAAACAAGTTTCAAATGAAGTTGAGATTATGGAGTCGATTGCGAGTGGTGATCACCTTGATTCTACATTGAATAAGATCAGTGAGATGTTGGGTAGGAGTGAGGACGGCTCATTCAGGTTTGTATTTTCTGAAGAAGAGCCTGAAATAGATTCAGTAATTGTCAATTCTGATATTTCAAGTAAAGAAAACATTTGGCTTGTTTCCAAAGATGGCTCTGGTCCCCCAGGGGGGCCAATCATTGAAGTGGCAAAAGGTTTAGCTTTGATGGCTTGGAAGCAGGATTTAAGTCGTAAGATTTTAAAAAAACGTGCTGACTTTGATGACTTGACTGGCCTATATAACCGTTCTGCGATTTTAAGGAAAGCTGAAATACTTCTAAAAAGAAGTAACAGCCTTGATACAAGAGTCGGGTTTTTTTATGTTGACTTAGACGGATTTAAAGAGATCAACGACCAGTACGGGCATCACAACGGCGACTATATGCTGAAGCACCAAGGCGAACGATTATTGAAAATGTCTACCAGCGTAAATGGGGTAGCTGGCCGTCTAGGTGGAGATGAGTTTCTGGTTGTGTTACCTGATCAAACTAGTCAAATCTCTTTGGAAAGTACAGGTCACAGAATCATCGATAACTTGTCTAAACCTATCAATATTGAGGGTCGGCCATTAGCTGTCTCGGTTAGTGTTGGTTGTAGTATCTCTATCAAAAGTCAAGAAGTTGATGTTCTTTTAAAAGCAGCCGATGCTGCACTGTATCAGGCGAAGAGTAGAGGACGTTCTAAGGTTGTCACTTCTGGTGAAGATTTACAGATGGAGCTAGAGAAGTATGAGAAGCTAAAAAGAGATTTTCAAAATGGGTTTGATAATCATGAAATTGTTTTGTGGTATCAGCCGATTTGGTCTGGGAATAAAGAAAAACTTATTGCATTTGAAGGGCTTGCAAGGTGGGAGAGTCCTGAAAGAGGAATTGTTCTGCCATCTGTTTTTCTTCCTTTAGCTGAAGAGCTTGGAATGATGGCTGATCTTGATACTAATTTGTTGGGTAGAGCTGCGATTGATATTTCTTCGTGGAGATATGCGGGACTACCTGTAGTGCCTGTTCATGTTAACGTCTCAGCTTCAGAGCTTGAGCAAGTTGACTTTGTTGATACAACTCTCCAAATTCTTAAAGATACAGATTGCCCAGCAGAATTGATTGTATTAGAAGTAACTGAATCTCAGCTTATTGCGGATCTTGATTTTGTAGGTAACAAGCTTCAAGTTCTAAGAGGCCACGGTATTAAGATAGCAACAGACGATTTTGGTCAAGGTTATTCGTCGCTGGCTTATTTGCAGCATCTCCCTGTTGACATTTTGAAAATTGATCGTGAGCTGATTTCAAAAGTAGACGAATCTGATATAAACCAAGCAATTGTCTCTGCAGTCCTTGCTCTTGGTCAAGCATTGGGGGCTGAAGTAGTCGCTGAAGGTGTTGAACGAATTGAAGAGTTGAATACGCTATCAGCTATGTCTCTAGACAATATTCAGGGGTTTCTCTTAACTCGGCCTATGCCGAAATCTGAATTGGAATATTTTTTAAGAGATATAGTTGATTCGCATCTAATTAATACAAGTGACACCAGATCTGAGCTTATTGGTGTGACTGATTCTGTAGGCAATAAATGAATTTGTATTTGGATTTGACGAAAAAAATTAGTTTAAATCTTATAGTTCTAGGAGTTTTCTTTTTAATTTCTTGTTCAGAAGATTTGAGTGTCTCGTCAGAAGAACCAGATCAAGAAAAAAATCAAGCATCTTTAAGTAGTGCGTTGTTATCTCGAGGAGATGAGGTACCTGAAATTAATATTTTGGTTCCAAAAGAAGCTTCACAGATGGAGTCCCCAGTTTTGTTTACAATTGATACTGATTTTATTAAATTGAAATCCGAAGGGGTTGTGAAAGATGGGGAAGGGCATCTGCATTATATGGTAAATGTTGATTGTGTTGAGCCTGGAAATCGGATTCCTGAAGATGAGTCACATATTCACTCTGGAGATGGAGCAAACTCAGTGTTGCTAGACCTTTCACCAGGAGATTATGAAGTATGTGTTCAAGTGGGAGACGGATTTCATATAGCTACTAATATTAAAAAAATTGTTAGGTTAGAAGTTATTTAAAGATTGACGCGCTTATTAGCTCTCTGGTAGCTATTTTTGTTAGATTTTCCACTAAGCTTAAACTCTCATGTTTCAAAATCTTACTAATAAATTTGAAGGAATTTTCGAAAAGCTCACTAAAAAAGGTGTGCTCAAAGAGGGCGATGTTGATGAAGTCTTAAGAGAGATTCGTCTTGCGCTCCTTGAGGCTGATGTGAATATCAGTGTTGTGAAAGGCCTTCAAACCCGCATTAAAGATCGTGCTCTAGGCGAAAATATTCATCAAGCACTTAACCCAGCACAACAAGTAATCAAGATAGTTAATGAAGAACTAACTCAAACTTTAGGTGGGGAAACAATTGAAATAACGTATTCTTCAAAACCTCCTACTGTGGTCATGATGGCTGGGCTTCAAGGTTCTGGAAAAACGACTTCTTCTGCAAAACTTGCTAATTGGTTCAAAGCCCAAGGTCGAAATCCGTTAATGGTAGGGGCAGATTTGCAGCGTCCCGCTGCGGTTGAGCAGCTTAGAACTTTGGGATCTGATTTAGACGTCCCAGTGTTTAGTGAACCGTCGGATCCTGTTGAGGTTGCTAGACGTTCTATAGAAGAGGCTAAAAGTACTGGCAGAGATGTAGTTATTGTAGATACTGCTGGCCGTTTAGCTATCGACGAAGTCTTGATGGAAGAAGTCCGGCAGATTTCTGATGCTGTAACCCCCGATTATACATTCTTAGTTGTTGATGCCATGACTGGTCAAGACGCTGTAAATGTTGCAGGGGCATTCAACGAAAAATTATCACTTGATGGCGTTATATTAACTAAACTTGATGGAGACGCTAGAGGTGGTGCTGCATTATCAGTTAAAGAAGTAGTTGGAAAACCAATTGCCTTTGCTGGTACGGGTGAACGAATAGATGAATTCGACCTCTTCCATCCAGATAGGATGGCTAACCGCATCCTTGGCATGGGCGATGTTCTAACTCTGATTGAAAAAGCTGAGAAAACTTTTGAAAAAGATGAAGCTGAGCAAGCTGCTAAAAAAATGTTGGATGGCGATTTTAATCTGAATGATTTCCTTGATCAGATGCAGCAGATTAAAAAAATGGGTCCTTTAAGTGGATTGGTTTCGATGATGCCTGGGCTTCCTAAGGAAGTCAAAGATGCTGATGTCGATGACTCTCAGCTCGGCAGGATTGAAGCGATCATTCATTCTATGACTGCTGCTGAAAGAGAAAATCCAAGTCTTATAGACACTTCAAGACGAAAAAGAATCGCTCAGGGTTCTGGGTCTAACCCAAATCAGGTAGCTACGCTTTTAGATCAGTTTTCTCAAATGAAAAAGATGATGAAAAAACTAGGCGGTTTGGGAACAAAAAAGATTAAAAAGAATCGTAAGAAAAAAGCCAAAGGTAAAAAAGGTGGACGAGTAACACCTAAAGGCGGACGGGTAACTGAAAAAGGTACTAAAACTAGTAAGCCTGGTTTAATGCTTCCTGGATTAGATCGTCTTGATACTTCTGACCTGGAGAGCATAGCTGGACAGCTAGAAGATTTAGAAAAGTAAAAAGGAAAATACATGAAGAACGGCGTTAAAACTGCAGTGCTGCTTGCTGCATTAGCAGGAATGGGCATGTTGTTTGGTTCATTTTTTGGCAGAGGCGGTTTAACAATTGCGTTCCTTATCTCGGTTGTAATGATAGGTGGATCGTATTTTTTCAGTGACAAACTTGCCATTCGATCAGCAAAGGCAGTTGAAGTGTCAGAGTCAGAAATGCCTGAATACTTTTCTACTATGAAAGAACTTACCAAAATTGCAGAAATGCCTATGCCCAAACTTTACGTTTCTCCTGAGAATCAACCTAATGCTTTTGCAACTGGACGTGGCCCTTCTCACGCCGCAGTCTGTGTCACTCAGGGTTTGCTGCAAACACTTTCTTGGTATGAGATTCGTGGGGTCCTAGCTCACGAATTAGCACATATAAAAAACAGAGATATTCTAACTAGTTCTGTTGCAGCTATGATTGCGACGACTATAAGTTATGCAGCAAATATGGCTATGTGGTCGTCTCGTATGGGCAGAGGATCTAATCGAGACAATGGTAATCCATTTGTTATGATTATTTTTGCTGTTCTTGCACCTGTTGCTGCTGGGATTATTCAAATGGCAATAAGTCGAAGTCGAGAATTCGAAGCGGATCGTGACGCCGCACAGATGATTAATGATGGCGAGCCGTTAGCAGCTGCATTAGAGAAACTGCATGGATCTGCTCTCCAAGTTCAATCTGCTGTTCCGCCTCCTCAAGCTAGTCACTACATTGTTAATCCGTTAGCAAACCGTGCTGTTAGTTTTTCTGGCTGGTTTAGCACTCATCCTAAGATGGAAGAGCGAGTAAACCGTCTTCGTTCAAATGAATGGGCGCAAAGTTAACCGGCCGTCAGCCTACTCTTAAACTGTCATCCTGCGCTTTAGTGCGTGCAAGTACGCGCAGAATCTAATCTGTCAACAAGTTACCTGGCGACTATTTGAAAGAATATTCTCCATCTGTAACCGAAACTTTGGGTGGGTGTTTATTTGTTTCAAAAAAGTCTGACCCCTCTTTAAGGTTTCTCCAGAACTCAATATGGTCATTGTCATTGTACTTTTCTATGTTTTCAGCCGTCATAGGGAAGGGGACTGCATGAACAGCTACATTCTGCTGCCCCATTTCTATTGCTGATTGAACTAGAGAATATATTTGTTCAATGTTCGGGTTACCCATTGCGTAGCAGCCAATAGAGCTGCATTCTCCGTGAATCATTAAGAAACTCCCGGTCCTGCCGTGAAATTGATCGTATTCATTTGGGTATCCCAAATTAAAACTCAGATGATAACTAGAGTTTGGGTTGAGAAGTTCTTCGGATACAGAATAGAATCCTTCTGGCGATTGTTTGTCACCTTCTTTGAATTTTGGCCCTAATTCTCCTGACCACGTGCAAGTTTCCCAAGATTTAAAAAATTCATATTTGCCGTCACCTGAATCAATAAATGCTTCGATTTGTCCCTTAGAGTTTTCCTCAGTAGTTTTTATAATTCGTAAAAAAACCGGATCGCCTAGTTCGAAACCACTTGCATTAAGCTCTTCGGTGAGGCTGACGGGTGGAGTAACACTTTTGTCTGAGTCCATCTTGAAAAGGATAATCCCAATGATTATAAAACCTAGGCTAATAGCACATAGTGAAAGAATAATGCCAGATAAATTTATTTTACTCATATTAATTACATGTACTTATGAGTATTGATTCTTTCCGTGGAGGTCAGATTTCTACTAAATCTTTGCCATATTGTTTTATTTGGTAAGACCTTAGACCAGGAATGTATTCTAAGGATTCAATAGATTTTGGTTGCAAAATTATTAGTTGATCTACAAGTTCAGGTTTCAAAATAGCGCTATCGGGAACTCGAGCTGCTTGAGCTTTTTTCTTTATCCAAGTTTTTAAACGAATTTCGTAAGATTTTTTTACTTTATCTGTCTCATCAGTTTTTATTTGTTTACGTGCTTCTCTGATTTGATCAAGATGCGTTGGCTTTAAACTTTCTCGAACATCTTGTAACACAATTGTTTGTTGTAACTGTTTTAGCTTGGCTGATGGTTCTCTGCGTATTTCTTTGTTTTTGAATTTTCTTCTTTTTGCCCAACTTAAATTTAGTTGTTCTTCAGCTCTTGTCATCGCAACATACAGGAGTCGGTCTTCTTCATCTAATTGTTCTTTGGTCTTTGCATATGTTATTGGTATCAAACCATTTTCCATACCAGCAATAAATACAACAGGCCATTCGAGGCCTTTGGAAGCGTGAAATGTCATTAACGCTACGCTTGATTGGAGCCCAATGTTTTTATTGTCTAATATAATTGTTTTTTTAAATTCTTCAAGATCGCTCGATATTGTATTATCTAGAAATTCTTGGGCTAGTTCAAGAATTATTTCTAATTGTTTTCTTTGTTTATCTTTTGACTCAAGTGTGTTTAGTTTGTCTTTAATTTTGCCACACATCGATTGAACATTATCGTTCTTGTTTGTGTGCTTTTCGATACTACTAATTAGTTCGGGTTGAATTAGATGTGGCGAGTTCCATTTTTGGCACGGGATATCTAACTGTTCGAACACTTGAGAAATTAGATGTAGTTGGCTTGTAGTTCGAGCTAAAACAGCATGATCAGAATAAGTAAACCCTATTGATTTATTAGTTCGTATTGTCTTGGCAATTGCTTCTGCTTCTGCCTGGTCAGAGCCGTATTGATCTATAACTATTGGTTTACCACTTGGCTTCGATGCGTTTAACTCATTTGTGTTTGAATTTGGTGGAAGGACAGAGCTTGCGGCGCTAATTATTTCAGGTGTTGATCTATAGTTCTGATCTAGCTTAATGATTAAGGTATTAGGTTCTCTTTCAGCGAATTCATTGAGCAGGGTAGGGTCGGCACCATTCCATCCATAAATTGCTTGATTTGGATCTCCAACGATAAACAGGTCTTCTCGTTTATTTCTCCATTGTGTAAGTAGTTCGTATTGTAAAGGGTTTATATCTTGAAATTCGTCAACATAAAAATGCCTGTGCCTCCACCGTACGGCGGCTGCGTATGTCTGATCGTTTAGCAGGTCGTTTATTGCAAGGTAAAGTACATCATCAAAATCAATAATTTTGTTTCGTTTTTTGTATCGATCGTATTCGTTAATTATTTCTGTAATTTGGTTCTTGGATAGGGCCGTTACTCTGTTTGTGGCTTCAGCTACCTTTGAATAGTTTTCACAAGAGATCATTTGTGCTTTAAGCCAATCAATTTCAGTTATTACGTTGAATATGTGTTGCTTGTATTTTGGTGATATTGATTTTGATAAAATTTCTTTTCTGTTGTCTATTAGCCTTAATGGCGGCTGTTTTTTTTCTTGCCATCTTTGTTTTAATTGAGCTAACGCAATTGCGTGAAACGTGCCGGATAGTATTTTGTCTCGTAAACCTAGTGACTGAATCCTGGTCCTTAGTTCTTGCGCTGCTTTATTAGTGAAAGTAAGTGCCAGAACTCTTTGTGGGTCTGTTTCTTTTTGGATTACTCTTCGTGCAATTCTTTTTGTTAGTACCTGGGTTTTGCCTGAACCAGCACCCGCCATTGTGACTATTGGGCCGCCATCAGCAGTGACTGCAGCTATTTGGTTCTTGTTTAATCCAACGAGGAGACGTTCTGTATGCATTAAAAATGATTCTATAGCACTTAGGAACATAGATGGGTCGAAACGATAGAGTATGTTTATGGTTTATTCTGAAAAAGAGCTTAATGATAACGAGGAAATAATATTAAATCTTAGACCTCATTGGTGGTTTTTTGCTAAGCAAGGACTTGTGCTTGTTCTTTCTCTTATATTTGCTTTGGGAATTTTAGCCTTACAGTTTGATTCGAGTTGGGTATCGATCTTAGGCGTTATTCCATTTATAATTGCTTTCTTCTGGTTTCTCGCGCGTTATTTAGTTTGGATAAATACCAGATTTGTGGTCACAAGTGATCGGCTGACTAATCGAAGTGGAGTGCTGAATCGTCAGGGAGTTGAGATTCCTCTTGAACGAGTCAACACGGTGTTTTTCTCTCAAAGTATTTTTGAGCGAATTATAGGGTCGGGGGATCTTGTAATTGAGTCGGCCGGCGAACAAGGTCAACAGAAGTTTAGTGATATTAAAAGACCTTTAAATGTTCAAAATGAGATTCATAGGCAAATGGAGTCAAACGAAAACCGAAAATTTGATCGTGTTAGTCAGGGGATTGCCGAAACCGAATCGAATTCAAAATTGTCTATTCCTGAGCAAATTGATCAGTTAGATGACTTGCGTAGACGAGAAGTGATTTCGAATGAAGAGTTTGAATCTAAGAAAGAAGAGCTTTTAAAGAGAATGTAGTGTTCCAATCTTGTGTGATTATCGATTGCAGTATTGCTTTAGGTTTCTGTTTTTTATATAGCCTGTAGTTTGGAAGATATGGCTAAAACACCGTCAGCGCAGTTCTCAATAGATTTAGTAGTTCAATTCGAGCAAGATATTGAACCAATTAAATCTTCAATCACCCAATCTGGTGGTGAAGTAACATCTGTTGAATTATCAGATGAAAATAATGTTGCAAATATTGTTATTCTCTGTGCTGATTCTGAACACCAAGTACAGATAGCTAAATCAGTTGATTCGCTGGACGATGTAACTGTTGTAGAATACGCTGATCGAACTTTTAAGATGCATGAGTCAGGTAAAATAAGTACTCTCTCTTCAGCAGAAGTAAATAACCCTGAAGATCTTTCTATGGCTTACACTCCTGGTGTTGCTAGGGTATGTTTAGCTATTGCCGAAGATGAAGCTGTTGCAGATACTCATACTATTCGTAAAAACACTGTTGCTATAGTCAGCGATGGTACAGCAGTTCTAGGCCTTGGCGATATAGGTCCAAAAGCCGCTATGCCTGTTATGGAAGGCAAAGCACTTCTATTCAAAGAGTTTGCTGATGTTGACGCTTTTCCTATTTGTTTAGATGTAAGTACTCCAGCAGAACTTATCGAGACCGTTCAACGTCTGGCTCCTACCTTCGGTGGAATAAATTTAGAAGATATCGCTGCTCCGGGAGCTTTTGAAATTGAAGAGGCTTTAAAAAAATCTTTAGACATCCCGGTTTTCCATGATGATCAGCATGGTACAGCAATTGTTGCTTTGGCCGCACTACAGAATGCCTTAAAGGTAGTTAAGAAAGATATTGAAGAAATTACAGTAGTTCTTTCCGGTTTGGGTGCAGCTGGTATTGCAGTAGCAAAGATTCTCTTGCATGCTGGTGTTAAAAATATGATTGGCGTTGATAGCACAGGTGCAGTTTACGACGGCCGCGAAGGCTTAAATTCTGCTAAACAGTGGCTAGCGGAAAGAACAAACACTAAAAGTCTTTCAGGGAAAATGAGCGATGTTATTGAAGGTGCAGATGTATTTGTTGGATTAAGTGCGCCTGGGGTTATAACTGTAGATGATGTTAGATCTATGGCTGATGATCCAATTGTTTTTGCGATGGCAAACCCCACACCAGAAATTCTTCCTGAAGAAGTAGACGGCTTTGTTGCAGTAATGGCTACTGGAAGAAGCGATTACCCTAATCAAATAAACAATGTTTTAGCGTTTCCAGGGATTTTCCGTGGAACGTTTGACGCAGGTGCAAAAGATATTACTGAGAATATGAAATTGGCTGCTGCTGAAGCTATTTCCGATTCAGTTACAGAAGAAGAGTTGTCTACTGAGTTTATCATTCCATCTGTTTTTGATAAGTCTGTATCTTTAAGAGTTGCTGATGCAGTTAGGCAAGCTGCTGAAGAAAATAAATAGCAATAGCGTGCACAATTACCTGGCTTGCACTATTAAATAAGTTAAATCGTTCTCTATTAATTATGTTTATTTAAGATTGCTATTAATTCACTCTAACTTATTTATCTTTCTGTATTAGACTAAACGTATGTCGGAGATTCGTGAAACACTAAGCAATAAAGTAATCTCTGTCACAATGTTATTTGTGTTTCTCTTACGTTGGCTGTTTTCACTGTTAGTAGGGTTTGGAATTTATAACGGCCTATCTACTGACGATAAACAAGCACAAAATATTGATATTACTGCTGGAAATGATATTAACGAAATTTTTAATGATCCAGTTTCTGACTCTTTGTTTGTTGGAGAAGGAATTGCATGGGATGTTGCTATTTTTGGAATTGCAACGTTAGCAGCTCTAACAGTTAATTCCATTGTTAGTGGTATTGCTGTACGTCTTTTGGCTTTACCTCAAAACAGGTTATGGGCTTTTGTTACTCTGTTCTTTGTGCCGCTGTTCGTTGTCGGCTCAATTGCGATTATTGCACCATTGCTTGGACCCATTAACACCAGGTTTGTGATAATTCTTTCTGCTTTACTTGACCTTGTTGCAGTTATGGGAATTACTTGGCGGATGTGTATTGATACCTCACCGTTTAGAAACATGAATCTGATTGATTATAGTAACCCGAGTTATCCAGATCCGAGTCATCCTGGATTGATTAAACAGTAACTAAGATTGAATTTCTTCTGGGGTGGACATGTCAACCTCAGAACCTATTCTTATATTTATTGCAAGGTTCTGATCATTAATATCAAAATTTATTCTCTGTCCAGGTCGGAGCATTCGAAAGATGGTTCCTTCTAAAGCACCAGCTGCTAGCTCATATTCTAACAGGTTCGTATCGCACAATATTATGCCGTCTCTTGTTTGAGGATTATATGCTTTGATTATTCCTTGCATACTAAACATCATATCTTAGGAGTTGCATAATCCAGTCTTCTTACTTTGAACTGTTTGCATCAAAATTAAGTTTCATAAATAGTTCAAATTGACCACTTAATTCCCATATTTGCTTTAAAGAAATACTGAAGTATGTCGATTAATAAGTATGGTAAATAGCCTAAAAGTACCTATTTTAGCTCTAGGGTTTGCGTTAGTTTGTGCTGCGATACCCTCTTTGAAGATTGCTGGAGCAGCAGGAATTTTGCTATTTATTGTCAGCTGGTTAGTGGGCACTTGGATGTTAAATCGTGATTGGTCATTGGTTCCCAATTCGATTAAAATTTGCCATTTCGGTGTAACTCTAATTCTAATTGGTGCTGTAATTTCTGCGATTGACATTATCCGCACTGGGCAAGAAGAATTTGGTTTTGGAACAGTAATAACTTTCATCGGCTATTCCATGGGTGCGTATGGTTTATTTAAAGCAGCCCAGGCGAGAGACGCTACGTCGGGTCTGGGTGACGTGTATGATTCTTTAGCTTCAGCAGTGCTGCCACTTACTCTTATCTCTATTTATGTTGTTCCGTTTATTCTAGAAGATGTTGCTTTTATAGAACGTTTAGACACAGTAATGTTCTACGGCGTAATGGTTTTTATGATGCCTGTAATGTTCTTATTAATTTATGGTTCTGGCAAACGTTCAACAGGAGCTACTTGGGCTGCTTCTGCTGGAATGTTTGCGATTGCTGTAACAGCATTATCTATTCAAGGTGATTCTGTTGGAGCTTCGTGGCAGCCAGAATTAGTGCGGTTCTATTCGGTAGGGTTTATTATGTATGCTTTGGCGGTTTCACACCCGAGCCTGCAAACATTCGCGACGCCTGGTATTAGAAAACAAACTTACCGTTGGAAACTTTATGCACTTGTTGCTTGCGGGTTCTTTCTCAGTAATTCTTTAATAGATTTCTCTACGTTTCAATATGTGATTCTCGGTGTTGGAGTAGCAATATTTGCTGTTGTAACTGTTGCACGTTTGAGAATAGCAACAATTACTAATCAACGGCTTACAAAGATTAATACTATTCATTCAACTCTAGCGGAGTCATTGGCTGAAGCTGACACTATTGAGTCATCGATATTAGCTGGTGAAAGAGCGTGCCAATCATTGTTAGGTAGCGACCATAAAGTTTTGATTTGTCACGCAGAAGATTTAGAGAATCTACAACTCAGTATTGCGCATTATAAAACCTCAGTTAAATCAGAAGCCAGTTCAACTACTATTCTTGTTGATAAAGTAGTTCAGTCTTATCAAAGAGTCGCTATTGAACAAATCGCTACAGTCGTTGACTTTGCTACCGCATCTGTAGAAAGTCGAGCAGAAAAAGCAGAAAAGATTGCTGAAGAGGGCTGGCGTCAGTTCTCTCTGAAAGATCAAGTAACTAATTTACCTAATCAAAAAGATTTTGAAGAGCATGAGATTAAAGCCTCAAATATTCTTACTGTATTCTATTTTGATGATATAGAAAGAGTTCGCGAATCTGAAGGTATTCAGCAAGCAGAGGACTTAATGAAGCTTTTTGCTACAAGATGTTCTGAGCAGACACGTTCAGATGATGTTTTATGGCGTGGTGCAGGCTTTAAGCTAATTTTGTTAAGTCAGTATTCTGTCAGTGATCCTACAGATTGGATCGAATCTAAAAGACAGTATTTATCGGAAGTAGTCAATATCGGTTCGGCAAGTTTATCTCCTACTGTTTCTGCTGGTACATATGTTATCGAAGAAGATATGTCAGCAACTTCTGCTTTATTAAGGGCTGAAATGGCATTAAATCAGGTTCGTGAATCCAATAAGCCAAATTCTTCAATTCTATTTGATAAAGAAATAGAGAAAACTATCAGTCGTCGTTGGAAAATTGAATCTGGATTTGCTGCTGCATTAAAGAATCCACCAGCAGGTGGCTTCAGAGTCGAATACCAGCCAATCGTTGACACAATTTCTACAGAAGTGTCTGCTGTTGAAGCTTTAGCTAGATGGACTCACCCTGACCTTGGATCTATTTCTCCTGCAGAATTTATTCCTGCAGCTGAAAAGGCTGGGTTGGTTTCTGCAATAGATAATTTTGTTCTTAATACAGCTTTGCAGGATTTAGATACTTTGCGAGCCGCTAAACCTGGGATTGAAGTGCATGTAAATATGTCTCCGGTTGGTTTAACTCCAGAACGGATCCGTGAGGCTGCAAATACTGTCATGCTGGCTAGAGGAAGTTCAGAAGAGAACGGCATGGTTTTTGAAGTTATTGAATCTGCTATTGGCACTCAACCTCTTGACGAGCTTTCTGCTGCTATGCGTTATGCTAGAGAGCTGGGTATAGGAATAAGTATTGATGATTTTGGTACAGGTGAATCAAACTTTGATCGTCTAGGAAAACTTCCGTTCACCCAAGTTAAGCTTGCAAATCAATTTGTTCAGTCTGAAGATTCCTTACTTATTGAATCGATGTTAAGAACTGTTTCTCATTTACGTCTTGAATCTGTTGTCGAAGGTGTAGAAACAAAAGAACAATATGAAATGGTTAAAGCAGCTGGTGGGGACAAAATTCAAGGTTGGTATTTTGTTAAAGCGGCTCCATTAGCAAAAACAATTGATTATATTATTGATAGAAAAGTGCCTTCGAATAATGTTTCTGAGATTCATATTAATAGTTTGTAGATAGAACATTATTGTTCTGAAACTCTTCGAGTGTCTTAGGCGATATTGATACTAAACTATCAGTGTGAGTAAGGCTATTGATATTTCAGAGTTGAAAGAGATTTCTGTTTCTAAGTTAAAAGGTGTTGGCCCTAAAAAAGCGGATGCGTTATCAGATTTTGAGGTTCAGAACTTATTTGATCTTCTTACTCATTATCCGCGGCGTTATATCGATCGTACAAAAGAGTCCCAAATAGCTGATATGGAAGTGGGAACTGAGGCCAGTCTTTTAGTCACTGTTGAAAGAACAGATTCAAGACGAATCCGTGGTGGTAAATCTTTGGTCACTGTTAATGTTACTGACGGTACTGCATTACTTAAGTTAACTTTTTTTAATCAGGCTTGGAGGACTAGGCAGCTCGCTGAGGGTACTCAGGCAATGATTTATGGCAAAATTGATATGTATCGAGGTCAGAGACAGATGACTAATCCAGTTGTCGATCTTGTTGGTAATCGTACTGGTCGGGTTATTCCCATTTACCCGCAATCAGAAAAGTCGGGTCTTAATTCTTGGGATATTGCTGAATGGGTTGCGGAAACTCTTCGTAGGACTTTGCCTCCTAGTGGTCGTGGATTCATTGACCCTTTCCCTGATCAGCTTAGAGACGAACACGATCTTGTATCGAGAGAGTTTGCTTTTCGTGCTATCCATCAGCCAGAGAACATGGGGGAGATTACACAAGCACGAAAAAGGTTAATTTTTGAAGAGTTATTTCGTATGCAGCTTGCTCTTGTGCTTAGAAAGCGTGCTCTTAGCCGCACAGAAGTTGGTGTTGCTCATGAAATTGCTGGTCCTTTGTCTAAACAATTTCGAGCGAATCTTCCATTTGAACTGACGGGTTCTCAGTCTCGGGTAATCGATGAGATTGAACTTGATTTAGCTTCTACAGTCCCAATGCATAGACTGCTTCAAGGAGATGTGGGAGCTGGTAAAACTTTGGTTGCTTTGTCTGCAATGCTAACAGCTGTTGATAGCGGTCATCAGGCTGCTTTGATGGCTCCGACTGAGGTTTTAGCAGAACAGCATTTAGTTGGTGTTAGAAAATTGTTAGAAGGGCTGACAGTTTCTGACGATGGTTCACTATTTGAGGCTAGACCTATTAGGGTTGAGCTTTTGAGTAACCGGATTTCTACAGCAGTTCGCAAAAAGGTTCTAAGTCAACTTTTGTTAGGAGAGATCGATATTGTGATTGGCACTCATGCGTTGATACAAGATTCTGTTACTTTTGATTCTTTGGGAGTTGTTGTGATTGATGAACAGCATCGGTTTGGTGTTGAGCAGCGTTCTGCTTTACGTGAGCGTTCTAGGTCCGGTTTGTCTCCTGATACTTTGGTTATGACGGCGACTCCTATTCCTCGTACTGCTGCTATGACTGTTTATGGTGATTTAGATGTTTCGGTGCTTGATGAGCTTCCTCCTGGTAGGACTCCGATTGAGACTAAGTGGGTTAAGGCTAAGGGTGAACTTGATTCAGCTAGCGTAGTTGATGTGTCTGAAGAATTAGATCAGATGTGGACTGATATCCGTGAGCAGGTTTCTCAGGGGAGGCAAGTGTATATTGTTTGCCCACTAATAGATGAGTCAGAAAAACTATCTGTTGCTTCTGCTGAGTCAACTGTTGAAAGGCTAAAAGCGGTTGAGTTGGCAGGTTTAAACCTTGGGCTTTTGCATGGCCGTTTGAGTTCCGATGATAAAGATTTTGTGATGAATCAATTTCGAGATGCAAAGTTAGATGTTTTAGTTGCTACTACGGTAATTGAAGTTGGTGTTGACGTTCCTAATGCAACTGTGATGGTTATTCTTGATGCTGACCGTTTTGGAATTGCGCAGCTTCATCAGCTGCGTGGTCGTGTTGGTCGAGGTACTCACTTGTCTTATTGTTGGCTTGTTGGTGATGCAAAAACTCCTGATGGTGAAGCACGTTTAGAGGCTTTGGTTGCTTCTACCGATGGGTTTGAATTAGCAGAGATTGATTTAGATTTGAGGGGTGAGGGCACTATTCTTGGAGAACGGCAAAAAGGTAAAAATGATTTAAAACTTGCTTCTTTGCGTAGAGATAGAAATACTGTTGTTAAGGCTCGCAACGCTGCTATCAAGCTTGTAGACGCGGATCCTAATCTTGAATCTCATAGAGAGTTGGCTGTAGAATTGCAATCTTTCCTTGACGAAGGTGATGCTGAGTTTTTGTTGAAGAATTAGTGGATTTGTGTGTGGGGGGAGTTCTGCGTAGCTGAACTCTTTAGCAATGCGTAGCATTGCCGGTGATGCTGAGTTTTTGTTGAAGAATTGATCTTGAAGTTGTTTGTGTTTCTAGATCTTTAGTAGTGAGAGCAATGTTTCATTGCTCAAAGGAACCCAAAGGGTTCCCGATGGCGGGGTAGTGTCTTGCCTTTCGTTGAACTAGTCAAGGAAAAGCAAGACACTATTGTAGCTTGGGTGTTGCTACATTTTTGCTCTCAAGATTCTAATCTTATGATTGATTTCACGAGTTTGAGAGCTTTCTAGCGGAGCTGCTAGTGCTACCAGTTTCTTTGACAGCACAGCAGCAGTTATTAGATCTATTAAGGGCAAAAGGAGATTTGTTGATTTAAAATTTGTTGTATCATTTCGCGCCATTTTTGCCTTTTTGCTTCAGTCATAACTGGAGTAAAGCCAACATAGTATGAATTACCCAGTGACGCAAATAGTATGAGGGTTTTATTGGGTATTTTTTTAGAAGCTTGTTTTAGCCTATTCTTTTGCTTTTTCTGTTTCTATTTTATTTTTGATGTCTTCAAATTCTCTAGAGTTTAGTTCTATTTCTTCTTCTAAAGATTCTACTTTTTCTTCAGAACTAGAATTTAAGTCGGTTTCTAACCCATCAAGCTTATTATTCATATTATTTACCAGGTCGTCTTTTGCTTCTACTGCCTCTTTGGCTTCTGACTTGAACCAAGTTTTTATTTTGTCAAATATGGTACTTTTGTTGTTTATTTTTAGATTATTTGATGAATCATTCATGGCTTAATGGTAGCAGCGGCCATGTTGAGTACAATGTGAACTATGGCCTTGAAGGATTATTTTTTATCACGAAGAGTAGCAAATGCAATGATGTCGCCAAGTGCGATTCTGCTAGGTGGCTTGGGAGCATCTGTAGCTGTAATTGCTGGTTTCGGACTTATTGGAGCTTTTGTATGTGCAGCACTAGGCTGGTCGGCTAAAGTCCTATATTCTGCTCTAAGTACGCCTGGGATGTCTGCGTCTAAGACCATTTATAGAGCTTCTGATTTGTCTGGTTCGTGGAAGGTATTTTTCAGAGATGCTCAACAAGCGCGTGACCGTTTTGATTCTGTTACTGATCGAGCTATAGAAGGTCCTTTAAAGGATCGTTTGCTAGAAATTGGTGAGAAGTTAGATGATGGTTTGAAAAGGGCTTGGGAGTTGGCTGTTCATGGGCAAACATTACAAACAGCACGCAAAGATATTCCAGTTTATGATGTTCAAAAAGATCTTAATTCTTTACCTTCTGCTGACAGCTTGAATCCTACTATGCGCAGAACACGACAGGCTTTGGAGTCTCAGCTTGAGTCTGCTGGGCGTCTCGATAAGGTTATGCAGCAATCGTATGATAATTTGAGGTTGATTAACGCCCATCTTGATGAGGCTGTTGCTCGTGGGGTAGAGTTGTCGGTTAGCGCTAGTGATCCTACTGATTTAGCTAGTTTAGATAATGATGTTTCTGAAGTTCTTGATGAAATGCAAGCATTGCAAGAGGCGCTCAAAGCTACAATGTAGTAGCCAGTCAATATCTAATCTAGTTTTGGTATCATAGTCGAATGACTGGTCCATTTAATTCGAATCCAAATCAACCCAATAATCAAAGTAATAATCCGATTGATAGAGGTTATTCTCCTCCGCCTCAGCAACACAATCAAAACGTAGATGGTTCTACATTTGTTCCTCCCAAGAAAAAGGCTAAGTGGCCTTGGATTGTGGGCGGAATTTTCCTATTTTTGTTAATACTTGGAGGCGGTTGCAGCTTCGCTGTATATAAGCTTATCTCTAGTCCAGTTGGAGTAACTAATCAGTATTATGCTGCATTAAGTGAAGGAGACTACAACAGAGCTCAAGAATTTCTCTGTGATGAACTTTCTTCTGTTTCTGCGAATGATCTTGAAAGCGTGTATCCCAATATATCTGAACCAGAATTCTTTAGTGTCAGCAAGTTTAGTGAAAACAAAGAGATTGTCTCTGGAACGCTTAGAGCTGACGGGCTAGAACAAGTCGTTGTTACTCAAGTTGAAAAAGAAGACGGCGATTGGAAAGTCTGCATACCATTAGCATTTTTTGTGAGATAATTTGAGGACCCAAATCTGTCATTGGGGACAGACACTTTTGACAGGTACGCTGTCATGAATTTGTTTAGAGGATAAATACAAAAATCAAAAACCGTTACCTCGAATAATTCCAGGTAACGGTTTCATAGGTTTTATATCATTATTTTGATTATTATTATTACTGCTGCTGTTGTTGCTGTTGTACTTCAGCTGGTTCAGCTGAATCTACAACGTCAATTCCAAGCTGTGCACGAATTTCATTTAGTCTGTTGTTGGCTTCCATGTTTAGTGATGCTTGTTCAACTTCTAGCATTCTGCCTTCAACTGATTCTTCATTTAGCTCAGTTGTGCCTTTTGCTTTTGCGTATCGTTGTTCAATTCTGTCTCTAACTTCGGTGAAGGTTGGAACGTCTTGGCCAACTTGTTCGGTTAGTACTTCCATTGCATCGTTGAGTTTTTCTTGCATTTTTGCTTGATCAAGTTGAGAAAGCAGTTTCTGCTTCTCACTAATTTTTTTCTGCAATAAGCTAGAGTTTTGCTGAACTGCGGCTTTTGCCTGATCTGATGCTTCTGATGATTGTAGTGAAAGAGCTTTTAAATCTTCTACTTCTTGTTCGGTCGCAATAAGCCTGTTTGCAAATGACTCTGCCGCTGTTGTGTATTGGAGTACTTTTTCGGCTTCACCATTTTTTTGGGCTTTGTCTGCCAGCATCACGGCTTGTTGAGCATTATTTGTGAGTTTCTCATACTCATCCATAGCTCTGTCCAGTTTTATTTCGGTTTGTTTTTGATTAGCAATAACGTTTGCTGCTTGTTCTTTTAACTTGCGGTGCTGCGTTTGTGCTTCAGAAATTGCTTGCTCTAACTGAATCTTCGGGTCAGCCTTAGATTCGAGGGTGTTTCCTAATTTTGCTGCCATATATTTCCAGGCACGTCTTATAACTTTAATCATGGCTCTGATTCTAACATTTTCCTGGTCATTGCGACCAGTTAGTTGCCAATTCCCCTTTATCTTCTCATTTTTACTGTTGTGTTATCCCGGTAGAGGTGGCCTGTCATCTTGGACTTGATTAAATCCGTCATCCTGGACGGTAACTCAAGCACGGCGCGTGCAAGCACGGCGCGTGCAAGCACGGCGCGTGCAAGCACGAGCAGGATCTCATTCAGTTTTTTACAACTACTCCAGCAATATCTTCTGTTTCAAGGGTCATTAATTGAGCATCGGTTGGGTTTTCATTGTCGGTTAATCGTTTAGCGTGTTGCGCTACGGCTGCTTCGAATAGGTTTCTGGCTAGTCTTCCGTTTCCAAATCCATGTCCTCTTTCATGTGCGTCGAGCCAAGTGGTTGCAGTTTCTAGAGCCTCTTTGGTTAATTTGTATTCACCTTTTTTTGCGATGAGTTTAAGTATTGCTACTAGTTCTTCAGAAGAGTAGTCTTCAAAGTGTATGGTTTTAGGGAAACGGCTTTTAATTCCTGGGTTAGCTCCTACAAGCTCTGCCATTTCTTTGGGGTAGCCGGTGAGGATAACAATCATTGAATCTCGCCTGTCTTCAACGTTTTTAACAATTGCATCTATTGCTTCTCCCATTATTTCCGATAATTTAGCTAAACAAAATATAGCAGAAGTAGGGAATATTTACCGAAAATCTTCTATTATCCTATGGACCGTAGGGGTGTTGTTTTTACTAGGTATCTGGTCTAACCTAGATAGTTTGTTTCTAATAATGCCAGACGGAGCTACCTTTGCTCAGGGTAAATATGTAGTACTTATCTTAGGCTTAGGGATTTTATTTGATTTACTAACCAGTGTGAATGGAGAAATTATTGCCTATTCTAATTACTTCAGATTTAATTTTTATGCCTTGCTGGTTTTAGCAATATTAAATGTAATTGCTAATTTAATTTTCATTCCATTGTATGGCATTAATGGGGCGGCTATTGCTACCGCCTTCTCTCTTATTTTATTTAACTCTTTAAAGTTATTATTTGTCTACTATAAATTCAAACTAGTCCCTTTCTCAAAAAAAACGATTTATGTGCTCTTTATAGGATTAAGTATTTATGGTGTAACTACACTGCTACCTACTATACAAATGCCTATTTTAGATATTATTTTAACATCTAGTATAATTTGCCTACTTTTTATTCCAGCTATCCTCTATTTCAATATCTCGGAAGACTTGACGAGTTCTTTTTGGCAATTAGTTGAGAAGATTACTAGGCTCTTTAAATAGGTTGGCACTAGTCTGAGAAGTAAAGAAGGACAAATCTATTTAGAATAAATGGGGGTTTATTCTCTATTAGCATGTTAACAAAACAAAAGAAAACACTATACTTCACCAAATCAAGAATATTTGACGAATCTTAAATTTATAGATTATTAATAGTAAATTTAAATGAAAAAATTGGAGGTGGTGCTGGCATCCAAATATTA
>ENA-ORXT01002493-ORXT01002493.1-marine-metagenome-genome-assembly--contig:-NODE-2493-length-22053-cov-4.614124_pt1 | contig 22053 bp, 3 predicted proteins | sample MGYA00237868_ERZ511482 | MGnify/ENA metagenome assembly ERZ511482
TCTAAAAGTGAGCAAAGCGAACGGTCCATAAGCAAAGCCGAAGGCGAGCGGTCTAAAAGTGAGCAAAGCGAACGGTCCATAAGCAAAGCCGAAGGCGAGCGGTCTAAAAGTGAGCAAAGCGAACGGTCATAAAGCAAAGCCGAAGGCGAGCGGTCTAAAAGTGAGCAAAGCGAACGGTCCATAAGCAAAGCCGAAGGCGAGCGGTCATAAAGCCGTAGGCGGTCCAACCATCAAAGCATCTCCAAAAAATCCGCATCCCGATCATAGCCATGCGTCATCAAATAATGCATGGCCTCTTGAATGTCCATATCCTTATATAAAATGTTATAAACAGATTCAATAATCGGTGTATGAATATCGTATTGCTTGGCTACTGCATAAGCCGTTTTAGCCGTCCGTACCCCTTCGACCACTTCATTCATATCTTCCAATATCATTTGCAAAGACTCACCCGAAGCCAATCGTCTTCCGACGGTAAAGTTCCTACTTTTGGGGCTGGAACAAGTAGCAATCAAATCACCAATACCTGCCATTCCCAAAAAAGCATCGGCACTAGAACCCAACACCTTTCCTATTTTCACCATTTCACCCAAAGCCCTTGTAATCAACAAAGAACGAGTATTAATGCCCAATTCCAAGCCATCGAGTATGCCCGAAGCAATCGCCATAATGTTTTTGAGCACACCCGAAAGTTCAACACCCAATACATCATTACTGCTGTACACCCGAAACCGATCACTGCGAATGGTTCGTTTTCCAGCTTCAATCACTTCATCAAATCGACTCGCAATCACTGTGGCTGCTGGTTTTAGTTCGGCAAGTTCACCCGAAAGATTCGGACCAGAAAGACAGCCAACCCGAAGCACATTGGTCTCCTGTTTTATCACTTCGGTCATGGTATGAATGTACTTTTTATCCAAACGAATTTCGTCTCCTTCGTCCCAACCATCTGGTGGCGTTATGTTCAAGCCTTTGGTCCCGTGGATGATTATATGGTCGGGTCTAAACAATGGGTTAAATTGCTGGCACATTGCCCTAAAGCCCTTCGAGGCAACCATTGGATAAATAAGGATACACTCGTCACACAGATAAGCCGGATCGTCTGTCAAAACAATATTTTCATGCATCGCTTGCCCTCGACTGGTTCTGGTCTCCTTCATTTGAGCCATCGTCTCAGGATTCCGTACATACAACAATACTTCGTTTTTTACCGCCAATAAATTGGCAATGGCTGTACCAAAACTACCTGAGCCTATGACGCCTACTTTAGACATATTTTTCGAGTTCATATCCTTTTAATCGGTTGTGATAAAAATAAAGCAGGTTCATATCGTCGGTCAGAAAATTACCTTCTTTGTCTATTTTGAGTACTTTTTTAGGATGGTAAATACCCGAGTTTTTCAAGCCATCTTCAATCAAATCTTCTAAGTCTCCATATAACTTACTACTCAACCGAACCTGTTCCTCTTTGTCCATAGTTAACAGTCTTTGCCGCAAACTTTCGACTACTTTATAAAACTGTACTTTGGGAATTTGTCGATCTTCCTTGGGCAAGCGCAGCAAACCATATAAATCGAGTCTTCTGTGTTTTTTACTTAAAATAGAAAAAGCCGCATAAGTAACAATGTGGCTGGACAGCACTATGTTTTCTCTATAAAAACGCTTAGAAATTTCTTCACCCAACATTCGAGTATAAACTGAATCTCGTTGATAATCTGCTGTAATTTTACCACCAGAAACAAAATAATCTCTTACTTGAATGATGTTGCCATCTTTGTCAATACTGTTTCCTTTGGCATCCAAATCATTTCCAAACAAGTCCATCGGTTTACCAATAGATAAAAACACTTCTGATTTTGCACCTAAGAACTTATATAAAAACTTGGTAATTTTATGAATACCCGGAAGGGCTTGTTTGTCTATAAAATATTTTTCTTGCCCTTGCTTCTTTAAATGCTGTGAAATCAGTTTTTCGGCTTCCAATACAAAATGATAATTTAGGACCATTGGTACAGCAAATATTTTTTTTGCAGGATTTTCTGGAGTTGCTTCCTGAAAGTTTATGCGTTGTGCATCCATAACCGTTCCCACCAATCCCAATTTCAACCGTTCTTCCAACTGTCCATCTCTGGAACGGGTACCACCAGGAAAAAAAATGGAAGGGACGCCTCTTAGGGTCGAATAACGAGAATAAGCTTTAAGGGTTTCTAAATAAAATAGGTTCTTTTTTCGTCGGTCAATTTTATACGCACCCAATCTGCTAAAAAAGTATTTCATTATTGGGTTGTTGTACAAATTTAATCCCGCACCATATTGGAAAGCCTCTAATCCCAAAGAATGCAAGCACCAACCTATCAAAATGGAATCTAGGTTGCTGTGGTGTGTAGGCAACAAAACCACAGTGCCCAGTTTAGAAAGGCGTCTAATTTCATCTATATAACCAAAAGGCTTGATGTTGTCTGTCAAGCTAAATTGCTCTCCCCAAAAACGGTCATACGAACGATTAGAAGCATTCAGTAAGCGATTGAATCCAAAAGGAAGTGCCTTTGAAGCAAACGCATACGATTTAGGCTCAAAGTTTCCAATTATTTCTTGAGCATAGCTGTTAATGATTTCTTTATAAATGCCCGCTTGATCATCTTCTTGTTCATTCTCATTAGACATACTCTTAATCGAACGTTGCAACAACCGTTTCTTAGCATTTTCCCAAAACGCTTTCTCTTCTTTACTATCAATCTTCCAGGGATCTTGTTTTAGCCGAATGTTCTCTAAATATATGGTTTTAGACAACTCCTCTTCCAACTCACCATCTTTACTTTTAAGCTGCTGAATCCGCTCCCAAGTTTCTTTTACCAACTTTTCACAAAACGCCACTTTGTCTTGAGAAAGCTCATACAACTTCCATGTCTCAATATCGGTATTGACTTGAGGATAAATACCAGGGTGTTCATCTTCCCGCAATTCCTTCCTGATTTGCGCTTCTCTTGTTAAATTACTCACATTCATTTACTGTAAATGTAAATATTTTATATGAATCCATCTTTATTTTAATATTTTTTTGAGTTTCCACACTCCCCTCTATCCAAGTTGTGTCTGGTAGCTTTGCCTGTTTTATCGCCACAGAACTGCAAATCCTTCCCCACACGCCACTCATAAAAATTCAATCCCATATGAGCCAAAGTACTAGAATCAATGTAAAATGCCATATCCAAAAGTGAGCAAAGCAAACAGTCCAAAAGAAAAGCTTCACAGAAGCCAACAGTCCATAAGTGAGCAAAGCGAACGGTCCTAAAGAAAAGCTTCGCAGAAGCCAGCGGTCCATAAGTGAGCAAAGCGAACGGTCCTAAAGAAAAGCCGTAGGCAAGCGGTCTAAAAGCCGTAGGCGGTCCATAAGTGAGCAAAGCGAACGGTCCTAAAGCCATAGGCGGTCCAAAAAAAAAGCCCCACCCTAATTAAAGAGTGAGGCTTGCTTGGCATATTATTATCGATTCATAAGCTTATGGCTTACTTCCTCAATTCGATAAATCCTGTTTTAGTTGCATTCGTACCATTTGGCATTTCTACATACATATTGTAGAAGTAAGTACCCGCTGGCGCAATGCTTCCTGCACTTCCAGAACGACCATCCCATTGAATGCCTCCTTGGAAAGCTTCTCCATCGTAAACCACTTGACCATTTTGGTCAAATACCATTACATTCAAGCGACTTCCTACTGGTAATGAATCAGCATTCTTAAGCATCAATACATCATTGATACCATCACCATTTGGTGTAAGAATATTTGGCAACTCAATAGCATCTATTGCATCATTGGCATTGTCCAACTCTAAAGCTGGCTTACCGCCATTAGGCTGAATACCAATTTCAATACAGTTTGCAATATCTGTAGTAGTATTAACTCCAATCTCAGCAGTATCGCAGATACCTGCAGCATTGCATCCTATTACTTGAACAATCTCATTTCCTACAAAACCAGGTAATGGTAAATAAGTAAAGCAATTTGGATTCACATCATCAATTTCTAAGCTACAATCAAAGAACAATGGAGTCAAGCCATCTTCTTCAATAACAGCACCATCTATACAGAAATCAACACATAAGTAGCTAGGCTCTATATTGGTTGCAGAGAATGGCTCTCTACAGATTGTATAGTTAGGATCACAAGCATTGATTGCTGTTACAGCAATGGTTACAAATGCCTGATCAATACTACCATCTGAATCAACGATTGTATAACTGAATGAATCAAATCCAACAAATCCAGTATTAGGCGTGTATTCAATGGTTCCATCCATATTAAAGCTGACCGTACCATTATTTGGTTGACCATCTGCTGCTGTCAATGCAAAATTGATATTGTCTCCATCTTCTACATCAAAGTCATTGATAAACAAGTCAAGCACTATAGGAGCATTAACAGTAGTCGTTCCAAAGTCGTTCTGAGCATTTGGCGGATTGTTGCCTCCACAGCTACCAATAAGAATAATGGCGTAAATGGTCTTACAATCTCCATTGTCATCACAAATGGTAATTTCTACTGCATCTTCTCCAACAGTTTCTAATCCTGGTAAAGGAATGTAACGGAAACAAGTATCGTTTAAGATGGTAATACTACAATCAAACAACGACTCAACTTCTATTAAGCTGGCTGTTCCTGGAGAAGAAAGATCACACAATTCATTTGAAGACAAACAAATCTCAATCGGCTGAACAGGTCCAGTACAAGCTTCTAATGAATCAATTCCTGGGCAATAGAAACAACTTCCGTTGTCAATAGTCGCATTTGGATTATAATTCGCTGCTGCTGGATCAGTACAACCTGATATAACTGGGTCTGTCGATACAAAACCAAAATCTGCATCTACATAATTCTCTCCTTCTCCTAAAACCACTTGTTGGTTTGGATTAGAGATCAAGTCTTTGTCGTCTTGGTTGTCTATTACAAATACAGTATAGTTACCGGCTGGTAAATTAGTAAATGAATAGAATCCTTGCGCATTCGTGGTCGCTTGCTGTGTATTGATACCATTCTCGTATAAATAAACAACGACTCCTTCTAAACCAGGCTCGCCTGCATCTTCTGATGCATTGCTGTTAAGGTCACAGTATACAAAGTTTCCAATTGAACCTGTTGCATAAACACAGCCCATATTACAAGTTGCATTTGAATTGTAGTTCGTTGCTGCTGGATCAGTACATCCTACAACATCACCACAAGCACATCCAGCTTCTGGATAAGTACAACTTCCATTATCAATTGTCGCAGCTGCATCGTAATTACAAGCGTTTACATCGGTACAACCCTCATAAACACAGCCTATATTACAAGTTGCATTTGAATTGTAGTTCGTTGCTGCTGGATCGGTACATCCTACAACATCGCCACAAGCACATCCAGCTTCTGGATAAGTACAACTTCCATTATCAATTGTCGCAGCTGCATCGTAATTACAAGCAGTTACATCCGTACAACCCATTGGTTGATCTGTAGAAACGACTACTGCCGAATCTTGATCATCTTCAGAAGCAATACCATTGTTTGGCGTAGAATCCACATCTTGCTCATTGGCAGATACGATTTCTGCAACATTGGTAAAGGTTCCTGTTCCGTTAACCGTAACCGTTAAGGTTAAAGTAACAGATTGACTTGGAGTCAATGTACCAATATTCCACATTCCAGTTGCTGGATTATAAGCAGCATTGGCTGGAGCAAAAGAATTGAGTGTTAAACCAGCTGGCAACATTTCCATTACTGACACTCCTGTTGCAGTTGCAGCACCTTCATTGTTTACAACAATGGTATATACTACAGTTGCACCGTCAACAACCATTGTCTGATTTGCTGTCTTATCAATTGATAAATCAATCAAACAAGTACTGAAATCACAAGAACCGTTGTCACAAGTCGCATTAGGATCGTAGTTACAAGCACTTGCATCCGTACAGCCTAAGATTGCATTACAAGGATTTGGACAAGAACCTTCGCCATAATTACAGCTACCATCATTAATGGTCGCATTTACATTATAGTTACAAGCTGCTGGATCAGTACATCCTTCGTATTCACAACCCATATTACAGGTTGCTGTTGCATCATAGTTACTTGCTGCTGGATCGGTACAACCTGCAATGTCTCCACAAACACATCCTGCAATAGGATATTCACAACTATTGTCATTAATAGTTGCTAATGGATTATAGTTACAAGCTGTTGCATCGGTACAGCCTTCACAGCTATCGTATTCACAACCCATATTACAAGTTGCATTCGGATCATAGTTACAAGCTCCTGTATCGGTACAACCCGATACATCGCCACAAGCACAACCTGCTTCAGGGTATTCACAACTACCATCATTGATGGTCGCTAATGGATTATAGTTACAAGCAGTCGCATCTGGACAACCTGAATAAACACAACCCATATTACAAGTTGCATCGGCATCATAGTTGATAGCATCAGCATCAGTACAACCAACAATGTCGCCACAAACACAGCCTGCTACTGGATACTCACAACTGCCATCATTGACAACAGCGTTTGGATCGTAATTACAAGCAGTTGCATCTAAACAGCCCATTGGAGGTGTTTCTGAACCAATCGTTACCATATCTTGATCATCTTCTGTAGCATCGTTATTGTCTGGAGTTGAATCAATATCTGTTTCGTTAGCTCCTATTACTTCGGCAACATTTGTAATTGCTCCAGTACCTGTTACAGTAGCTGTAATGGTTAAAGAAGAAGACTGATTTGCTCCTAGGTTACCAACATTCCAGAATCCATTTGCTGGATTATAAGCAGCATTGGCTGGTGCAAATGAATTCATCATCAAACCTTCTGGCAACATTTCCATTACCATAACTCCTGTTGCAGTTCCTGGTCCTCCGTTGGTTACCGTAATGGTGTAAACCACTACATCATCCACAATAACCATTGTCTGAGAAACTTCTTTGTTTAATTCTAAATCAATCAAACAACTAGCAAACTCACAAGAACCATCGTTACAAGTTGCATTTGGATCGTAGTTACAAGCAGATGCATCCGTACATCCAACAACATCACCACAAGCACAACCTGCGATTGGTGGATAGGTACAACTGTTGTCGTCTATCGTTGCAGTTGCATCATAGTTACAAGCAGTTGCATCGGTACAACCTGCACAGTCATCAAAATCACAAGATCCGTCGTCACAAGTAGCTCCTTGGTCGAAGTTACAAGCTGTTGCGTCTGTACATCCGAATATAGCATTACAAGGATCTGGACAAGAACCTTCTCCGAAATCACAACTGCCATCGTCGATGGTTGCTGTTGGATCGTAGTTACAAGCAGTTTCACTGGTACATCCTGCACAGTCGTCATAATCACAAGAATCGTCGTCACAAGTTGCTAATGGATTGTAGTTACAAGCTCCTGCATCGGTACAACCCGAAACATCGCCACAGGCACAACCTGCTTCTGGGTATTCACAACTACCATCGTTGATGGTCGCTAATGGATTGTAATTACAAGCTGTCGCATCTGGACAACCTGAATAAACACATCCCATATTACAAGTTGCATCGGCATCATAGTTGATAGCAGCTATATCGGTACAACCAACAACATCGCCACAAACACATCCTGTTTCTGGATATTCACAACTGCCATCATTGATAACAGCTAATGGATTGTAGTTACAAGCCGTTGCATCTAGACATCCCATTTCTGGCATTTCAGAACCAATGGTTACAGAATCTTGATCATCCTCTATTGGATCACCATTGCCTGGAGTTGAATCTAAATCCGTCTCGTTGGCTCCTGTAATCTCAGCAGTATTGGTTATAGAACCTGTTCCTGTAACTGTTGCTGTAATAGTCAAAGAAGAAGACTGATTTACTCCTAAGTTACCTACGTTCCAGAATCCATTTGCTGCATTGTATGCTGCATTGCTAGGGCTGAATGAGTTCATCATTAAGCCAGCAGGCAACATTTCAAGAACCATTACTCCAGTAGCTGTTCCAGGACCTTCGTTGTTTACTGTAATCGTATAAACCACTACATCACCTGTAGTAACCATTGTCTGTGAAACTTCTTTGTTTAATTCTAAATCAATCAAACAACTAGCAAATTCACAAGAATCATCGTCACAAGTTGCATTTGGATCGTAGTTACAAGCAGATGCATCCGTACATCCAACAACATCACCACAAGCACAACCTGCGATTGGTGGATAGGTACAACTGTTGTCGTCTATCGTTGCAGTTGCATCATAGTTACAAGCAGTTGCATCGGTACAACCTGCACAGTCATCAAAATCACAAGATCCGTCGTCACAAGTAGCTCCTTGGTCGAAGTTACAAGCTGTTGCGTCTGTACATCCGAATATAGCATTACAAGGATCTGGACAAGAACCTTCTCCGAAATCACAACTGCCATCGTCGATGGTTGCTGTTGGATCGTAGTTACAAGCCGTTTCACTCGTACAACCTGCACATTCATCAAAATCACAAGATGCATCGTCACAAGTTGCTAATGGATCGTAGTTACAAGCTCCTGAATCTGTACAGCCTAAAATGGCGTTACAAGGATCTGGGCAACCTGCTGTTCCGAAATCACAACTTCCATCATCTGTTGTAGCAGATGGGTCGTAGTTACAAGCATCATCATCGGTACAACCTGGTGTTGAAATAACTGTTACAGTCGCTTCATCTTGATCGTCTTCTGAGGCTACATTGTTGTTAGGCGTAGAATCAATATCTGTTTGATCGGCACTAATAACTTGTGCAACGTTCGTATAAGTACCTCCTGTGGTAGCTGTTACTATTAGGGTTAAACTTACTGTTTGACCTACAGCCAAACTACCAATATTCCATTGACCAGATCCTGGTGTATAGAAACCTTGACTTGGTGTATGTCCGACATAAGCCAAACCTGTAGGTAATAAATCAACAGCCATTACACTTGTTGCAGCAGCTGGACCTTGGTTGTTTACCGTAATGGTAAAGGTTATGTTGTCTCCTTCTGCTACTTCATTCTGATCAACGTCTTTGTTTAATTCTAAATCAATCAAACAACTGTTGAACTCACAAGAACCATCGTCACAAGTCGCATTAGGATTATAGTTACAAGCATCTGCATCGGTACAACCCACTACTGCATCACAAGCACAACCTGCAATTTCTGGGTATGTACAACTGTCGTCGTCTATGGTTGCAGTAGCATCATAGTTACAAGCAGTGGCATCCGTACATCCTGCACATTCATCATAATCACAAGAACCATTATCACAGGTAGCTCCTTGATCGAAGTTACAAGCAGATGCATCGGTACAACCTAAGATGGCATTACATGGATCTGGACAAGAAGTATTGCCAAACTCACAAGAGCCATCGTTAAGGTTTGCCATTGGATCATAGTTACAAGCACCTTCTATGGTACAACCAGGATACAAACAAATGTTTCCGTCATCACAATTCGCAAATGGATTGTAGTTGGCTGCCAATACATCTGTACAACCAATAATAGCATTACAAGGATTGTCACAACCTGAAGCTCCATATTCACAAGAACCATCATCGGTATTAGCGAACTCATTGAAATTACAAGCTGTTTCATCCGTACAACCCATAACGATTGTAGGTTCTGAGAAAAACAAAACTTCATCTTGATCGTCTTCTGCAGAATCACCATTGTTTGGTGTTGAGTCAATATCGTCTTGATCAACATCAAATACCTCAGCTACATTTATAATGTCAATGCTCTCTGTGGTAATGATTACCGTAATGTTTAGTAATTCAAAAGAACCAGCTGGTAAATTACCTACTGTCCAAATACCCGTAAATGGATTGTATGAACCGTCGGAGCCTACATAAGAAACGCCAAATGGAAGAATGTCAATTACCTCGACACCCGTTGCATCAGCTGGACCTTGGTTTTCTACAAGTAATGTATACACCACTGTTTCACCCACTCTATTCTCTGGAGTTTCACTGATGTAAGTTTTATCCAAAGAAAGGTCAACCAAAGGAGCATTGATCATAACTGTCACATCGTCTTGATCATCTTCTGATGGATCGTTGTTACCAGGAGTCGAATCAATATCATTTTGATCGGCACTACTGATTTGAGCTGTATTTGTAAGAGAACCTGCACCTGTTGCAGTAACCGTAATGGTCAATGTTTCAGATTCGCCTCCACTTACAGTACCTACAGTCCAGATTCCCGTGAAAGGATTGTATACACCCAATGTTGAGTTAAAGCTTACATAACTCACACCAGTAGGCAATAAGTCAACAACACTCACATTGGTTGCATCTATACCAGCAGTATTAGAAACAGTAATGCTGTAATCAAACGTCTGTCCTTGTTCTACAATAGAAACACTCGCTGTTTTATCAACCGATAAGTCAATAAACTCTGGATTAGAAGTTACAGTAGCCATATCCATATTGTTGTCCAAATTAGGATCATCTTGATCAAGACCAATTACTTGCGCAATGTTGTTAATTTCACCTTCTCCGTCAACAGTTACATCAATCACTAATTCAACAAATGAACCAGCAGCTAAGTCACCAATTGTCCAAGCACCTGTTGCAGGAATATATGTTCCTTGATCAGTAGTATAACCTACATAATCAACTTGCGTTGGCAATAAGTCAAACACTTGTAAACCTGTTGCATCATCAGGACCGATGTTAGAAACATTAATGGTATAACTGAATGCATCTCCTTGAGATACAATCGCTACATTGGCTGTTTTATTAACAATAATATCAGCTGTTCCATTTTCACCACCAACGACACTAACAGTTACATTGTCTTCATCATCCTCTGATTGATCTCCATCATCGTTGTTTGGCGTAGAGTCAATATCCATTTGATCGGCTGCACTTACTTGAGCAATGTTTTCAACAGTTCCTTCTGCCTGAGCAGTTACGGTAATGTCTAAAGTTACTGTAGAACCTTCAACTAAACTACCTACGTTCCAAGTAGCTGTTCCAACACTGTACGTTCCTTGAGATGCAGTAGCACTCACGAAATCAACACCAGAAGGCAATTGGTCAAATACTTCAACACCCGTTGCATCAGCAGGACCTTGATTACTCAATGTCAATGTATATGTAAACTCGTCACCGAAACTCACAATTGAAGCATTAGCAGATTTGTTCAATGATAGATCCACTAGTGGGAAACCTCCGTTAATGACGGTTACACCATCTTCATCATCCTCTGACTGATCGCCATCGTCGTTGTTTGGTGTAGAGTCAATATCCATTTGATCGACTGCAACAACTTGTGCTATGTTCTCAATAGAACCTGATTCTACTACTTCAACTGTAATGTCTAAGCTTGCGAATGAACCAGCAGCCAAGCTGCCTACATTCCAAGTAGAAGATCCGTCTGTATAAGTACCTTGAGATGCAGAAGAACTGATATAAGCAACACCTGATGGTAAATCATCAAATACGCTAACACCTGTTGCATCGGCAGGACCTTGGTTGCTTACTGTAATGGTATAAGTGAACTCATCACCTACGTTTACAATTGCAGCATTAGCCGTTTTATCCAATGACAAGTCAATAAAGTCTGGACTTACCGTTACCGTTACACCATCTTCATCGTCTTCTGACTGATCGCCATCGTCGTTGTTTGGTGTAGAATCAATATCCATTTGGTCAACCGCAATTACTTGCGCTATGTTCTCAATAGCTCCTGCTGCATCAGCAGTTACAGTAATGTTTAAGGTTACAAATGAACCAGCAGCCATATTACCAACATTCCAAGTAGATGTTCCAGCACTATACGTTCCTTGTGATGCCGAAGCACTAACAAAGCTTATACCCGCTGGTAATTGATCAAATACTTCAACACCTGATGCTGCAGCTGGACCTTGATTGCTCAATGTCAATGTATAGGTGAACTCGTCACCAATACTTAATACTGTTGCATTGGCTGTTTTATCTAAAGATAAATCAACTGTTGTATTGAATACAGAACTGGTAATAGTTGCATTGTCTTCGTCGTCTTCTGACTGATCGCCATCGTCGTTATTTGGCGCAGAGTCTATGTCATCTTGATCAAGAGCACTTACTTGTGCAATGTTTTCAATAACACCTGTATCTGTAACCGCTACAAATATTTCTAAAGTAGCAATACCACCAGCAGTCAAACTCCCTACATTCCAGACAGAAGTTCCAGCACTATATGTTCCAACTGAAGCAGCAGAACCACTATATGATACACCTGCAGGTAATTCGTCAAATACTTGAATACCTGTTGCATTGGCAGGACCTTGGTTGGTAACTGTCAATGTATAAGTTACATCATCACCAACACTTACAATTGCTGCATTTACAGCTTTAGTCAAAGAAACATCAACAAAGTTTTCATCAACAGTAACTGTCACACCATCTTCATCATCCTCTGATTGATCACCATCATCGTTGTTTGGTGTAGAATCAATATCTAATTGATCAACGGCACTCACTTGAGCAACGTTTACAATAACACCAGATTCTTCGACAGTAACTGTAATGTCTAATGTTGCAATTGAACCAGCAGCAATGCTGCCTACATTCCAAGTAGATGTTCCAGCACTGTAAGTACCTACTGAAGCAGCAGCACTAACGAAGCTTACATCAGTTGGTAATTGATCAAACACTTCAACTCCAGTTGCATCAGCAGGACCTTGGTTGGTCAATGTTAAGGTATAAGTAAACTCATCACCTACATTTAATACCGCAGCATTTGCTGTTTTATCCAATGATAAATCAACTAAATTATTCGTATCATCGCTTTCAACGATTGCACTATCTTGATCATCCTCAGATGAATCATTATTATTCGGTGTAGAATCAATATCTTCTTGATCGGCAGCACTTACTTGTGCTACGTTTTCAATTGTACCTGTTCCTACAACATCTACAGCAATGTTTAAAGTTGCACTTGCACCAGCAGCCAAACTACCTACATTCCATACAGACGTTCCAGCAGTATAAGTACCAACTGATGTCATTGAACCGATGTAAGAAACACCCGCTGGCAATTCATCAAATACTTGAACTCCTGTTGCATCAGCAGGACCTTGGTTGGTCAATGTAACAGTATAGGCAAATTGATCGCCTACTGCAACGACTACAGCATTTGCTGTTTTGTTAATATTTAAGTCTATGAAAGTAGAACCAACCGTTACCGTTACACCATCTTCATCGTCTTCTGACTGATCGCCATCGTCGTTGTTTGGTGTAGAATCAATATCCATTTGGTCAACCGCACTTACTTGCGCTATGTTTTCAATAGCTCCAGCCTCATCAGCAGATACTACTATTTCTAAAGTAGCAATACCACCAGCAGCCAAACTGCCTACATTCCAGATAGAAGTTCCATTACTGTACGTACCTACTGTAGGAGACGAACTTATGAAACTTACACCCGAAGGCAATTGGTCAAATACTTCAACACCTGTTGCATCAGCAGGACCTTGATTGGTCAATGTGATGGTATAAGAGAATTTCTCTCCTTCATCAATTATCGCAACATTGGCTTGCTTCGTCAATGATAAATCAACTAAAGTTGGTCCTTCTACACTAATTACAGTAACAGCATCTTCATCATCTTCTGATTGATCGCCATCGTCGTTGTTTGGTGTAGAATCAATATCTGGTTGATCAGCATCAACTATTTGAGCTACGTTTACAATGTCACCAATTGCTTCTACCTTAACGGTAATATCAAGAGTAACAATAGAACCAGCAGCAATTGAACCAATGTTCCAGAAAGAGTTACCAGCACTGTATGTTCCTTGTGATGTCAAAGCACTTACGAAACTTACGCCTGTTGGCAATTGATCAAATGCTCTAACACTTGTTGCATCCGCTGGACCTTGATTTGTTACAGTCAATGTATAAGTAAACTCATCTCCAACAGTAACCACTACATCGTTTGCCGATTTATCCAATTGAAGATCAATAGTAGGTGTTCCGATTGTTACGGTAATACCATCTTCATCATCCTCTGATTGGTCGCCATCGTCGTTGTTTGGTGTAGAATCAATATCGTCTTGATCCGCAGCTACAATTTGAGCCACGTTTTCGATACTTCCTTCACTATTGGCAACTACAGTAATGGTCAATGTTTCAATACCCCCAACAGCAATAGAACTTACAGACCACAATCCAGTAGCTGGAACAAAAGAACCAGTACTTGTAGAAGCTCCTACATAAGTAACACCTGTTGGCAATACATCTACGATTTCAACACCTGTTGCATCAGCAGGACCTTGGTTCGTTAAGGTAATAACGTAATCAAACTCATCACCTACTTGCCCCAATACCAAACTAGCTGATTTGGTCAACGATAAGTCAGCCAAACTCGGGCTGTCTATGACTGTTACAGAAGCATTGTCTTCATCGTCCTCTGATTGATTTCCGTCATCGTTGTTTGGAGCAGAATCAATATCGGCTTCATTAGCTGAAATTACTTGTGTTACGTTGGTATAACTTCCAACCGCATTTGCAGTAGTTGTAATAACCAACTCATAAGAAGCACCAGCATCAACATCACCAATCAACCAAATTCCAGTAGCAGGAACGTATGTTCCAAAAGTAGCAGAAGAACCTGCATAGTCTAAACCAGCTGGTAAAACATCTATTGCTTCAACGCCTGTTGCATCACTAGGACCTTCGTTGGTCAATGTAATGGTAAAGCTTACTTCTTCTCCAACATTTACAATAGCAGCACTAGAAACTTTGCTAATTGATAAATCAACCACTTTCACTTCTACTGTTGCACTTGCATAATCATCCTCTGTTGTCACTCCGTTTCCAGGAGTAGAATCTGGGTCTTGCATATCAGAACTCATAATTTCAGCAACATTGGTAATAGAACCAAAACCTGTAGCCGATACAATGATTTCCATTACTGCAGACTCACCAGCAGACAATTCACCAACGTTCCACATTCCTGTGGTTGGATCATAACTACCATCAGTCAATACAGCGTTTATATAATCTATTCCTTGTGGTAAAACATCTTGAACAGTCACACCAGAAGCATTAGCGCCACCGTTGTTTTCAACTGTCAATAAGTAAGTAAACGGTTCACCGAAGTTCACACATTCAGGATTTCCAACGATTGATTTAGACAATTCTAAATCAGCAGCCTCTGTATTTAAGATGGCGCAGTCTTTAGTATCTTCATTCGTATTAGGTTGATCCACTCCTGTGATGTCTACACAGTTGACGATTTGTCCTTCTTCATCTACCATTGCAGTCATTGTCAATGTCTCACATTCTCCAACTCCTACGGTTCCTACAGACCATACATTGATTGCAGGATTGTAGTTGCCTTCAAAACCGATTAATGTACATTGATCAGGGAAGCCTTCTAACACTTCTACTCCTGTTGCAACAGAAGGACCATCGTTACATACTTCAACAGTATACGTTACAATGTCTCCAATGGCAGGGTTGTAGTTGTCAGCGGTTTTAGTAATCGTTAAATTAACTTCTTCGCCTGTAACTGTTACACTGTCTTGATCATCTTCCGATGGATCATTGTTGTTAGGTGTAGAGTCAATATCTGTCTGATCTACCGCAAATACTTGAGCAACATTTGTAATGTCACCAGCAGTCGCAATTTCAACATTAATTGTTAATGTTTGAATGGCTCCTACGGCTACATCACCAATACTCCACATTCCTGTTCCAGGACTGTATGTTCCATCTGAAGTAGTATGACCTATATAAGTAACACCAGAAGGTAAGTAATCAAATACCTCTACTCCCGTTGCATCAGCAGGACCTTGATTAATCAATGTCAAGGTATAAGAGAATGCATCTCCAACATTTGCACTTATAATATCCGCAACTTTATCCAACTGTAAATCTACTGTTGGTGTTGTTGACTGAATGGTTGCATCTGCTTGATCATCTTCCGAATCATCATTATTATTAGGTGTAGAATCAATATCAATTTGATCTGCAGCTACGACTTGAGCAACATTTGTAATTGAACCAGTACCTGTAACAGTTGCAGTAATAGTTAAGGTTTCAGAAGCCGCACTAGCTATTGATCCAACATTCCAGCTACCAGTAGCAGCTGTATACGTTCCAGTAGAAGTGTTTGCACTTACAAAACTCAAGCCAGCAGGTAATTGGTCAAAGACCTCAACACCTGTTGCATCTTCAAAACTCTCGTTTGTCAATGTAATGGTATAAGTTACTTCGTCTCCTACTTGTACAACTGTTGCATCAGCAACTTTAGACAAAGCAAGATCGATGTCCACATCATTAACTGTAACCGTTACAGAATCTTGGTCATCCTCAGATGAGTCGCCATTACCTGGAGTAGAATCAATATCATCTTGATCAACGATACCCACTTCAGCCGTGTTGGTAATCATACCAGCCTCAGTAGCAACTACTGTAATATCAATACTTGCAGTTCCACCTACAGCAATTGGTGTAGTTATGTACCAAATACCATTGAACTGACTGTAAATACCTGTAGTTGGTGAAATCTGAATTACTTCTAATGAAGCAGGTAAAATATCAAATACCTGAACATTGGTTGCAGCTACAGGACCTTGGTTGGTCACCGTTACAGTATATGTAAACTCTTCACCAATTTCGACATTTATTTCACTAGCTGATTTAATCAATTCTAAATCTGCCATTTGTGGAACAAAGCCAAAGTCTGCATCTATATAGTCTTCATCAGCACCCAAACTTACGTTGAATGATCCAGCAGTAGATACCGCAGTATCTTCTGGTCCACTTCCAACAATGACAAGATAATTACCCGCTGGCAATTCGTCAAAGATGTAGCTTCCATCATTGTCCGTTGTTGTAGTTTGCGTAGTACCATCTGGTAAGTTAAGCGTAACAATAACACCTGCAATACCATTTTCACCTGGATCTTGAACACCATTTCCATTTTCATCAAAGAAAACAAAATCTCCGATGCTTCCTTCTCCTGCCTCTTCAGCAGTTGTCGTTGTATCGTCTTGATCATCCTCAGATGGATTATTGTTATTAGGAGTTGAATCAATATCTGTTTGATCAACTGCTTTAACTTCAGCAGAGTTGTTAATTTCACCAGCAGCAGTAACCAAAGCATTGATCTCCAATGTTTCTGACCCTCCTGGTGCAATTTGGTTCACCATCCATAAGCCAGTTGCAGCATTGTACAATCCAGTCGTAGAACTAAATCCTACAAACTGAACAGCAGATGGCAATTGGTCATATACCTGAATGCCTGTTGCTACACCTGGTCCTTGGTTGTCTACTGTAATGGTATAAGTGATAATGTCACCCACCATTGCATTTGCAGCATCTACTTCTTTGTTCAATGACAAATCAATTGTATCTGCATTGAAACCGAAGTCAGCCGTTAAGTTGTCATCACCAGCACCTAAGTTAATGGTGTATGTTCCAACTGTTGTCAATGACGCATTATCAGGACCATTTCCAACATTGACAGTATAAGTACCTTCATCTAAATTCTCAAATAAGTAGTAACCATCGGCATCTGTGAATGTAACAGAAGAGTTTCCGTTGCCATCAACCAATTCAACAGCTACGTTAGGAATACCTTGCTCACCTGCATCAGGCATTCCGTTTCCATTGGTATCGTACCATACGTAGTCTCCGATGCTGCCCAACAAATCAACTGGCGTAAAGCCAAAGTCTGCTGTTACTTCATCGTCCCCATTGATGTTAAAGGTAAAGAAGCCAGTTGTGGTCAATACCGTACCATCTGGTCCATCTCCAACTTCTACAGTATAAGTACCTGGAGCTAAGTCAGAGAAAGTATAGAAACCATCATCGTTTGTAACGACTACTGATTTTGTACCATCTGGGTTAAACAAAGTAACTTCAACACCTGGAATACCAGGCTCTCCTGGATCTTGGATACCATTGTTGTTCTCATCTAAGAAAACAATGTCTCCAATGCTGCCCAATCCACCAACGGTAGTTGTAGCATCATCTTGATCATCTTCAGAAGGATTGTTGTTGTTAGGAGTTGAATCAATATCTGCTTGATCAGCTGATTGAATTTGAGCAACATTTATAATGTCACCTGATTCAGTAACCAAAGCAGTGATTTCAAGTGTTGCAGTCTGACCTGCAGCCAAATCGTTCAACATCCAGATACTTGTACCAGCACTATACAAACCTGTAGAAGATGTAAATCCTACAAATTGTAATCCAGCAGGTAATTGATCAAACACCTCAACACCTGTTGCGTCACCAGGACCCTGGTTTTCAACAGTTATTGTATAAGTGATGACATCACCTATTACAGCATTTGCAGCATCTACTTCTTTGTTCAATGACAAATCAATTGTTGCACCAGTGAAACCAAAGTCTGCATCTACGTAATCTTCACCATCTCCAAGGTTGACAGTATCTGTACCAGCAGTAGAAAGATTGGTACCATTTGGTCCATCTCCTACCGTTACAGTATATGTATCTTCTGGCAACATATCAAATGAATATGTACCATCGTTGTCAGTGATTGTTGTTACCGTAGCACCATTAGGATAAATCAACGTAACAGTTACACCAGAAATACCAGGCTCACCTGCATCTTGTGTACCATTGCCGTTTTCATCAAAGAATACAGTATCTCCGATAGAACCCAATGATGGGCTGTAGAAACCAAAGTCAGCATCTACATAATCTTCGCCTGCCCCTAATGTTACATTATCTGTACCAGCAGTTGTAAGATTGGCACCTTCAGGTCCGTCTCCTACTGTTACAGTATAAGCACCTGCTTCTAAATTGTCGAATAAGTACAATCCATCAGCATCAGTAGTTGTAGTTACAGCAACACCATCAGAGTCTGTCAATGTAACAATTACACCAGAAATACCAGACTCACCTGCATCCTGAACACCATCGTTGTCAGCATCATACCATACGTAATCACCGATAGAACCCAACTCACTCACTTCTATACCAGCATCATCTTGATCATCTTCCGATGGATCATTGTTGTTTGGTGTAGAATCAATATCTCCTTGATCGACAGCTAAAATTTCAGCAGTATTGTTGATGCTTCCAGATCCCGTTACCATTACAGTAATGTTCATAGTTGCCGTTTCTCCAACTGCTAATTCATTGATTGCCCAAATACCAGTATTGGCACTATATTGACCAGAAGTAGAAGTAAATGAAACAAACTCAACACCCGCTGGCAATTGATCGAATACTTCAACACCTGTTGCAGCACCAGGACCTTGGTTGACAACAGCGATGGTATAGGTTACCAAGTCGCCAACACTAGCAGAAATCACATCTGCCGTTTTATCCAATTCAAGATCAACAAAAATATCAGAAGACTGAATGGTTGCACCATCTTGATCATCTTCTGCAGGATCGTTGTTATTAGGAGTCGAATCAATATCTGGTAAATCAGAAGCTGTTATTTGAGCAACATTTTCGATTACCCCTTCGCCCGTTACCTCAGCAGTAATGGTCAATGTTTCAGTACTTGCAGCTCCAACAGTTCCTACCGTCCACAAACCAGTTGCAGCCGTATAGTTTCCTAAAGAAGCACTTGCACTTACAAAAGTCAAAGATGTAGGTAACTGATCGACAGCCTCCACACCTGGTGCATCAGCAGCACTCTGGTTGGTCAATGTCAGTGTATAAGTAACAATGTCTCCAATGTTTACAGCAGTAGCATCGGCAGCTTTCGTCAATGAAAGATCAACAACAACAGGAGCTGATTGGATGGTTGCACCATCTTCATCATCCTCCGATTGATCGCCATCGTCATTGCCTGGAGTTGAATCCACATCTGGCAAGTCAGAAGAAGCTACTTGCGCAACATTGGTAATAGCACCTTCACCTATTACGGTGACTGTTATGGTTAAAATTTCAGAAGAAGCACTAGCCACATCACTCACACTCCAAATTCCTGTAGCAGGAGAGAATGTACCAGAAGTAGCAGTATATCCAACAAATGTCAAACTAGTTGGTAATTGATCAAATACTTCAACAACACCTGTTGCATCTGTCGCACTTTCGTTGGTCAATGTAATGGTATAAGTTACTTCATCACCTACTTGAACAGAAGTTACGTCAGCTAATTTGGTCAAAGCCAAATCGATTGTAGGTTGTGTTGCTTCAATTGTAGAAGCATTTTCATCATCCTCCGATTGGTCGCCATCGTCGTTACCTGGAGTTGAATCCAAATCTGGTAAATCAGAAGCCGTTACTTGCGCAACGTTTACAATAGAACCCGCACCTGTTACTTCAGCAGTAATGGTTAAAGTCTGTGTACTTGCTCCAGCTACTGTTCCTACTGCCCAAACACCTGTTGATGCAGTATAAGTACCTAAAGTTGTAGTCGCACTAACAAAAGACAAAGCAGAAGGCAATTGGTCAAAGACCTCAACACCTGTTGCATCGGTTGCACTTTCGTTGGTTAATATAATCGTATAAGTTACTTCATCACCTACTTGTACAGCAGTTACATCAGCAACTTTATTTAATGAAAGATCAACAAATACAGGAGTAGCTTCAATGGTCGCACCATCTTCATCATCCTCTGATTGATCTCCATCGTCGTTGCCTGGAGTTGAATCCAAATCTGGTAAATCAGAAGCCGTTACTTGCGCAACGTTTGTGATAGAACCTTCACCAATAACTGTTGCTGTAATAGTCAATGTTTCAGTGGCTGCTCCAGCTACTGTTCCTACTGTCCATAAACCAGTTCCTGAGCTATAAATACCTATACTTGTAGTTGAACTTACATAAGCCAAGCCCGAAGGCAATTGGTCGAATACTTCAATACCTGTTGCATTTGTAGCACTTTCGTTGGTAAGAGAAATCGTATATGTTATTTCATCACCTACTTGAACAGATGTAGCATCTGCTAATTTGGTCAATGATAAATCAACTGTAGGTTGTGTAACCTCAACAGTAGATGCATCTTCATCATCCTCTGATTGATCTCCATCATCATTGTTAGGAGTAGAATCAATATCTGGAATATCTGATGCAGTAATTTGTGCAACGTTCACAACAGAGCCTGCTCCATTAGCTGTTCCAGTAATGGTTAAAGTTTCTGTACTTGCAGCACCAACAGTTCCAACTGTCCACAAACCTGTAGCAGCGATATAAGAACCGGTTGAAGTTGTTGCACTAACAAAACTCAATCCAGCAGGTAATTGATCCAATACCTCAACACCAGGTGCATCTGTTGCACTTTCATTGGTCAATGTAATGGTATAAGTAATGTCTTCTCCGATTTGAACAGAAGTTACATCAGCAACTTTATTCAATGAAAGATCTACTGTTACTGGTGAAGCCATAATGGTTGCAGCATCTTCATCATCTTCTGATTGATCTCCATCGTCATTGTTTGGAGAAGAATCAATATCAGCAAGATGAGCAGCCGTTACCTGAGCAACGTTTGTTATAGAACCTTCGCCTGTCACAGTGGCTGTGATGGTTAATGTTTCTGTACTTGCTCCAGCTACAGAACCTACATTCCAAATTCCAGAAGCAGTACTGTATGTACCAGCAGTGGTATTTGAACTCACATAAGTCAAGCCAGATGGCAATTGATCAAATACTTCAACATCTAATGCCTCAGTAGTACTCTCGTTGGTCAATGTAATGGTATAAGTCACATCATCTCCAACTTGAACAGATGTAGCATCGGCTACCTTTGTTAAAGCCAAATCGATTGTAGGTTGAACTGCTTCAATAGTAGTTCCATCTTCATCATCTTCAGATTGGTCACCATCGTCATTATTTGGAGTAGAATCAATATCTGGAATCTCAGATGCAATTACCTGAGCAACATTCACAATAGAACCTTGACCCAATACAGTTGCTGTAATGGTTAAAGTTTCAGTGCTTGCCGCACCAACGGTTCCTACCGTCCATACTCCTGTTGCAGCGATATAAGAACCGATGCTTGTAGTAGCACTTACGTAAGATAAACCAGTAGGTAATTGATCCAATACCTCAACACCTGGTGCATCTGTTGCACTTTCATTGGTCAATGTAATGGTATAAGTAATGTCTTCTCCGATTTGAACAGAAGTTACATC
>ENA-ORXT01002494-ORXT01002494.1-marine-metagenome-genome-assembly--contig:-NODE-2494-length-22044-cov-9.798106_pt1 | contig 22044 bp, 16 predicted proteins | sample MGYA00237868_ERZ511482 | MGnify/ENA metagenome assembly ERZ511482
AACTCATCAGATGTTGAAGTGCTGCTTAATATATCTTGCTCCATGTGTACGTATAGTTTGGTGAAATACGGGATATCAGAAAAAGGTGTTTCGGGTGGAAGATTTACATCCAGAGGTGTGATTACAATTCTTGCAATATAAATTGGATTAGACATAGGATTTGGCAAAGCCAAATAAAACTGAAACATTTCATCTTCGCATTCTGCCTTTGTAGCTAAGTTCAAATAAGATCTCCGAGCATCTGGGGTATGGTACTCAGCAAGATCTAAATCAAATCCAACAAAGGTGCCATTAGGCATGATTTCAAAATAGGCATTTTCTGGATTTAAATTGTTAGGTGATCTTAGATCTATTTTAGTTTCTAAGTGATTTGGATAAACTAATTTGTTTCCAGCGGTGTCAACCATGCAGTCATAGGAATTCTTATCTCTTTGAACTATTCTTAAATCAAAATCCCCTAAAATAGGAAGATTAGATAAATCTTCTTCTCCAAGATCGGGATTAATAGCAATGGTAGCATCATTGTCAAAGCCTATAGTAACCTGATCCGCTATATCAACCTGGTCAGGATCTATAGACCCTGTAACTGTGATTTTTTGACTAAATAGTTTATTATTAATAATCAAAAAACTTAAGAGGATAAATAAATTTTTCATATGCTTTATTATTTAAAATAAGAGGTAAGGCATTAACCTTACCTCTTTAGGAATATTAATTATTTACTTGATAGTTTTTAGTATCGGTATCACAAATCCATTCGGAGCCATTTGGCAGAATTCCTCCTTTATCTACAACACAAACATAACGACCAGGAGTCTTCCGTCTTATTTAACTGTTAGCATCAATTTCTTTTATCAAAGTATTTTTCGAAGAATACATATAATATGCTCATTGTAACAATCAATATGATATCATCACAATCAATTTTTGTATGAGATACTAATGATGTTAAAAAAAAAATGAAAAGTATAATACTAAAAACCAATATACCCCTTAAAACCTTATTAGAAGTCTCATTCACAATCAGCTGGAATTAACGGTTCTCGTTGATAAAACTAGTAAAGATGTGATCGGTCTTCTTCTGTTTGCTGTTAGTTAGACACCTTTACTTTTCACTAAGATAGAATGAATAATTAATTATTATAATAGGATTACATCTATTTAACATTAAGCTAGATTGTGGATTCTGCATTAAAGTTTCCATCATTGCTTGAACCTTGTTATAAATTGAGGTATATAATCTAGTTGCTCTGTTCGTCGATGATTTTAATTTTTAATTTTCATATCATATATACTATTTCAATACGACCAGAAAGTAAGCGAATCATTCCTACCATAAAGCCCATCCCCCAAAAGGGGGAGTGCGTTACCGTTCGTGACCATCAGGACTACCGTTCGTGACATTTCTCTATTTTATAAAAGATATAACACTTAGCTTGGGTTGGAAATAAATTTATCTACATCACAGATAGATAACATTGGTAGAATAATCTACAAATGGTATAAGACCCTGTATAATTTTTAAAAGACCAAATCATGAAAATATTTACACGAATAATCTTCGGACTAAGTTTACTCTGCATGTGTCTGACAGCAAATGCACAAATTGCCGATTTTGAAAGCACAACAGACGGGATGTTAATACCTCGAATGACCACCGCGCAAAAAGATGCCATTACCAACTTGAGTCAATCCTTACTCGTCTATGATACCGACACCAAATCGTTTTGGTACTACGAAGACATGATGTGGAATGAGTTAGCAGCCGGAGAATCTTCAGCTGGGTTTTCTGCCGGGTTAGCTTCTCCAAATGCGCCAATTATTGATGGTGATTTGGCTGGAGTTTCAAGCACGATTACTTTATCATCTCTAGGAACCATTACAGCCGAAACGTATATTGAAATTTGCGTGAATATCGACCATCCTTTTTCCGGAGATGTAGATATCAGTTTAACCGCTTCTGATGGGACAACTATATTAGATTTAGCTTCTGACCTTGGGGGTGGTAATAATTATATGAATACTTGCTTTACAACAAGCGCTTCAGAAATGATTAATACCGCAGCAGCACCATATGCAGGAAATTTTATTCCAGAAGCTGCATTTTCAGGATTGATTAATCAAACCATTGCGGGTGATTGGATATTAAATGTTTTGGATGACGATGGTTCTTTTGTAGATAACGGTACTTTCGTGTCCTGGTCTATAGCCTTTCAAAATGGAAATGTAGCGCCTACAAGTTCTGGGGGAGGCTGCACAAAATATGGAGATGGCTCGGCTGGAGATCTGACGATCAGTGGACCAATAAACTGGGCTACGACTCCGCCAGCTAATCGAAATTTCATGTTTCAAAACCTGACGATAAATGGAACATTGACTGTATCTAGCGGAACAGTTATCATGGTTTCTGAAAACTTTACTAATAATGGTACCATTGAAGTTTTACCAGGCATTCCAGGTGAACAAGCAGAATCAAATATAAACGGTACTTTCCCAAGAGTAGACGGGTATTCTTACGGCCAACTTAACCCATATTCACCAGAACAATTAAGATTTGAAATCACTCCATCACATATAGCCGGAGGGAGTGGAGAAGATGGATCATTAAGTACAACTTCTGCAACTGCAGTAACAAATAATATTCAAGAAGGTGGATCTGGAGGTGGCACAATAGTTATTCGAGCAGGATTAGGTTTTACAAATAGCGGAACTATTAATGCGGTTGGAGGAAATGCCATCCCTCATAATATTTCTAATCAAGATTTTACAGGTGCTGGCGGCGGCGGCGGTGGTTTCGTGATCTTGTTGAGCCCAACCATTACCAATGGAGGTACAATTAATGTCAATGGCGGAAATGGAACTAATCCAGGAACAGGAGATGATGACCATGCTGGCGGTGGCGGCGGTGGCGGTCTGATCCATTTTATTTCAGGTAATGCAGATGCTGTAGTTGGTACAAACAATATTAGTGGAGGAACACCAGGTGTTACCCCTTCTACGAATGTAGGGTCTGGAGGAGGAGATGGCGGTTGTAGCGCTGGCGCAGGAGGAAGAGGAGGGTTCGATGTTAGCAGTGCCCTTCCAATAACTCAACCTGTAGCTGGGGGAGTTGGACTGGTATTAAGAACACAGGTTGCAGAACCTTGCAATCTATCGTTTGATTAGACAGTGTAAAATAGCATAAAGAGGAGGAGAGATTAGCCAATGCTAATCTTTCCTCTTTTTATTTTATGTGCTCCATACATTACACATCTTCCCTAAAACATCCCCCAAAAGGAGGAGTACTTACCGTTCGTGACCATCAGGACTACCGTTCGTGACATTTCTTTATTTTATAAAAGATATAACACTTAGCTTGGGTTGGAAACAAATTTATCTGCATCACAGACAGATACCATTTGTAGAATAATCTACAAATGGTATAAGACCCTGTATAATTTTTAAAAGGCCAATCATGAAAATATTTACACGAATAATCTTCGGACTAAGTTTACTCTGCATGTGTCTAACAGTAAATGCACAAATTGCCGATTTTGAAAGCACAACAGACGGGATGTTAATACCTCGAATGACCACCGCGCAAAAAGATGCCATTACCAACTTGAGTCAATCCTTACTCGTCTATGATACCGACACCAAATCGTTTTGGTACTACGAAGACATGATGTGGAATGAGTTAGCAGCCGGAGAATCTTCAGCTGGGTTTTCTGCCGGGTTAGCTTCTCCAAATGCGCCAATTATTGATGGTGATTTGGCTGGAGTTTCAAGCACGATTACTTTATCATCTCTAGGAACCATTACAGCCGAAACGTATATTGAAATTTGCGTGAATATCGACCATCCTTTTTCCGGAGATGTAGATATCAGTTTAACCGCTTCTGATGGGACAACTATATTAGATTTAGCTTCTGACCTTGGGGGTGGTAATAATTATATGAATACTTGCTTTACAACAAGCGCTTCAGAAATGATTAATACCGCAGCAGCACCATATGCAGGAAATTTTATTCCAGAAGCTGCATTTTCAGGATTGATTAATCAAACCATTGCGGGTGATTGGATATTAAATGTTTTGGATGACGATGGTTCTTTTGTAGATAACGGTACTTTCGTGTCCTGGTCTATAGCCTTTCAAAATGGAAATGTAGCGCCTATAAGTTCTGGCGGAGGCTGCAACGAATATGGAGACAGTAGTGCAGGTGATGTGACTATAGGTAGTGCCGATTGGAGTACTACTCCTCCTGCAAATGGAAATTATATGTTTCAAAATTTGACTATCACAGGTACACTAACTGTAGCTAGTGGTACTATCATAAAGGTTGCACAAACATTCGATAATCAAGGAACCATCATAGTAAAAGAAGGAATACCTGGTGAAAGATGGGTGGGGAGTCTAGATGGGGGTTTTCCTAGAACCAAAGGCAATACTTTATCATTCAATAACGCATATAGTCAAGAACAGCTTCGGTTTTTATCTAGCTCTTCTCTTATTGCTGGCGGATCACCTGGGTCTGATGGTGGTAGCACAGGGCTAGAAGCAGAAGGCGGATTTGGAGGCGGTGCGTTATCTATAAAAGCCATTGATATCATAAACTCTGGTGCTATTAGGTCTAATGGTGGTAACGGAGCAATATTACCTCCGACTTCTAACATCTCTGGCTGCGGAGGAGGTGGCGGTGGATTTATTATCCTGCAAGGAAATAATATTAGCAACACAGGAACCATTGAAACTAAAGGAGGCGATGGTGGTAGCCCTGGTCAAGCAGGTGCTGAACTTGCTGGAGGAGGAGGGGGAGGAGGTTTGATCCATCTGATTTCACCAAACGCTTCTTCTGTAGGTGGAACACTTACGGTTGATGGTGGTGCAGCTGGAACAGCACCAAGTGGGAATACAGGCGCTAGTGGTGGTGGTGCTGGTGGTGCGGGAGCAGGTAACGCAGGTTATGGTGGCTTTTCAGATTTTGCTTCTCCACCAAATATTACTCCTGCAGAAACTGGTAGTATAGGAGTTGTGCTCAGAACTCAAGTAGCAGACCCATGTAGTTTTTCAAACTAAAAAATAAATGCAAAAAAAGGATTGGCTAAAATATAGCCAATCCTTTTTTTAGAATAATCCCTCAAGAAAGTTAAATTTTTGATATGCTTTACTACTTTAAGACCAGTGGATTTCAGTATAAAAAACAAGTTCCTCACAACAAAAACCGAATCTCCTGAAAATCAAAAATCCTAGTCTTATCCTCTAGACGCACGATCAACTTTCCCAGTGGATCTATACCTTCGATAATACCAGCGACAGGTTTCTCATCAATTAAATAAGTAGCCACCTTGCCTAGACGAAAGAGGCGCTCCGTATACTGCTGACATAACAATGCATGTGAGGTATTCTTCAATTGTAAATACCTTTTCTCTAGAAAGAAACAAAGTTGCTTTAATACAAAATCCAAATCTAGATCTTGTTTTAGAATGCGCTTTAGCGAAGTTGGGTTGGGTAGCTTAGAGTCAAAATCAGCTTGGTTCACATTAAGTCCAATACCAATGATAGAAGACTGAATCGCTTGAGCAGAGATATTATTTTGAATTAAAATACCCGCTATTTTAAGTTTTTCGCAATAGATGTCATTGGGCCATTTAATATGTGCCTTACGAATTCCTAAAGACTCCAATAAGTCCACCATCGCAAGGCTAGTGATGATATTGAGCATAAATTGTTGACGAGGCAACAGAAATTTAGGAAAGATAATAAAAGAGCTAAGTAGATTGGTGTTAGCTGGGCTGTGCCAGGTGTTGCTTCGCTGGCCTTTGCCTTCCGTTTGGACAGACGCTACGATAACTGTTCCCTCTATTTGAGAACCCGCTGCCAATAGGTTCTGAGCCTCCAAATTTGTAGATTTTAGGCTATTATAGCGTATCAGAACCTTTCCCATAAAAAGAGTGTTACTTATATTGCTCATATGATTATAATATATCGTAACTTCATATGTTAAAAGTTGAGTAAAGGTACCTTGGAAAAATTAGAAAGCTAAAATTAGCTTTTAGACCTAGTTTTTTTAGCATTTTTAACAAGATTTATCCACACCGAGATTTAACTTTACTATTTATATAAATCTAGAATAATAGGAGTTTAGAATTTGAACGTACCAAAAAAAGTTAAGACCACATTCCCAGTTGAACAGCTCAATGATTTGATCATTGATAGCATTCAAGATATCAAAGGGAAAAACATTATCAAGTTAGATCTCAGACAATTAGAGGACGCCCCGACTGATTTTTTCATCATCTGCGAAGGAGATTCGAATACCCAAGTGAATTCTATAGCAGGGAATATTAGGAAAAGATTGAAATTGGAAGCGGAGACTTTAGCATCACATGTCGAAGGAGAGCAAAATTCTACTTGGATACTGATGGATTATTTCAATGTAGTAATCCATGTCTTCTACAAAGAAACACGAAAATACTACGAGTTGGAAGATCTCTGGAGTGATGCAATTCTTACTGAGTACGAAGAGACTTTGTAGTATTATGAGGGCAATACGTCGAGAATATCTGTAATTCCCCAACATTTTCAGCTAAACGGACGTTTTTTTATTATTGAATAATAATTAATGGAAAATAAAGAAGATAAGAATAAATCACCTATGCCTAAGTTCAATAGTTATTGGATTTACGGTGTTATCGCTTTGATGATTATCGCTGCGCAGGTATTTCTTGTTCAGTTCGGAAATGTTGATAAAATCAACTATTCGCAACTTGAAGAGTATGTGCGAGACGGTGATGTAGATAAAATAATATTAGCCAATGAGAAAAAGGCAAAAGTTTTCCTTACCAAGGAAGCTTTAACTAAGGCGCCACATAAAGAGAAGGTATCTAGTAATAAACTTGGTCAAGCAGAAAATTACTATTGTCAGACTGCTAATGCTAAAGTCTTCGTAGACGATCTGGACAAATGGCAAACTGATTTAGCTCCAAGTAAAAGATTAGATATAGAGTTTATTGAGGAATACAACTACTGGGGTGCAGTTCTTGGTTGGTTGCTTCCAATATTTTTGTTGGTAGCTATTTGGTTGATTATCATGCGTCGTATGGGTGGTGGAGCTGGTGGTCCTGGTTCTCAACTGTTCAACATAGGAAAATCAAAGGCTGCACTGTTTGACCAGAACGCAAAAGTGAATGTTACATTCAAAGATGTAGCAGGATTGGATGAGGCGAAAGAAGAAGTTATGGAGGTCGTCGACTTCCTAAAGAATCCAAAAAAATATACCTCGCTAGGAGGTAAAATTCCAAAAGGGGTATTACTAATAGGCCCTCCAGGTACAGGTAAAACCCTATTGGCGAAAGCAGTGGCAGGTGAAGCTGGCGTACCGTTCTTTTCAATTTCAGGTTCTGATTTTGTAGAGATGTTTGTAGGTGTTGGTGCTTCTAGAGTTAGAGATTTGTTTAAGCAAGCAAGGGAAAAAGCGCCATGTATTGTATTTATAGATGAGATAGATGCTATAGGTAGAGCAAGGGGTAAAGGCCAGATGCAAGGCGGTAATGATGAAAGAGAGAATACGCTGAATCAGTTACTGGTAGAGATGGATGGTTTTAGTACGGACAAGGGGGTGATTCTGATGGCGGCTACGAACAGACATGATGTCCTGGATAGTGCATTGATGAGACCGGGTAGATTTGACAGACAGATAGGAATTGATAGACCTGATCTAGTAGGTAGAGAGGCGATTTTCAAAGTTCACCTCAACAATATCAAAACAAATGATGAAGTAAATGCATACACATTGGCAGAAATGACTCCAGGATTTGCTGGAGCTGAAATCGCTAATATTTGTAATGAGGCGGCTCTAGTAGCGGCAAGAAGAAACAAGAAGGCGGTAGATATGGATGACTTTAACTATTCTCTGGATAGAGTAATAGGAGGTCTAGAGAAAAAGAATAAAATTATATCGCCAAAGGAGAAGGAGATTATAGCATATCACGAGGCAGGTCACGCAGTATGTGGCTGGTTTTTGGAGCATGCATCTCCATTGGTGAAAGTAACTATAGTACCCAGAGGTATAGGCACCTTAGGATATGCACAGTATCTTCCAAAGGAAGAGTATATCACTAGAACGCAAGCACTTCTCGATAGAATGTGTATGACTTTCGGAGGTAGAGCTGCGGAACAAATTATCTTTGGAAAGATTTCTACGGGAGCACAGAGTGATTTGGATCAAGTAACCAAGATGGCTTATAGTATGGTAACGGTATTTGGGATGAATGAAAAAGTGGGTCAAGTATCATTTTATGATATGGCTCAAAATAATTTTCAAAGACCATACTCCGACGACACAGCGACCTTGATAGATGATGAGGTAAGAAAGTTAGTAGAAGGTCAATATAGAAGGGCGATTCAGTTGTTGACAGATAAGAGTAAAGAACTGGAAACTTTAGCGAAGCAATTGTTAGACAAAGAAGTACTGCTCAAGTCAGATGTAGAGCGTTTGATAGGTATGCGTCCAGTTTCTGCAGAGGAATTAATAGCTGAGAAAGAAGCTTTTATTGAGAATCGTTTGAAGGAGAATGGGGTATCGGGTAATGTTTTGGATAAGGTGGATGATAAAAGTGATAGCTAATTTTAGCTAGATTAAGATGATGAAAAAAAAGCCAGATCTGCGAAGCAGATCTGGCTTTTTTTTAAGCAGGATATGGGCACTGATTGATTTCCATTATATTTATTTGACTATTAGGGCGTTTCACATTATCTTACAAAAAAAAATGAGTTCTAAGATTACTCTTCTCTTGATTTCAATTCTAATTTCGTTTTCTAGTCTTTTAGCAAAAGACAAATATTGCAATGCAATCATTCACAAGTTTAGCGGTGAGCAAATTAATTGCCTTCTTAAAATGCCTCAAAAGGAATCTCCATCGAAACTGGTATTAAAGTTAAATGCAGAGTCTAATAAAAAAACGATTGGAACGATAGATATTGATTTTCTTGAAATTAATACAGTTAAGTCGAAGTTCGTATTTAAACTGACTGAATATTATTTTGAGGGTATGAAAGGAAGAACTCGGACCGATTATAGAGCTTTTTTGCTTATATATAAGCAATGTGAAAATTACCAAACCTACTTAAAGGCAACAGAGTATAAAGTTGATAAGAAGGGCAACCTTATTCTGGTTAGAAGTGGATACTCAACAAGGTATTATTTTTTTAAGAGAATGGAAGAAGAGTTGCCGTTTGATCTTACCATACTTTATGTGAATGGTGAAAAAATTGCAGTCCCAAAAAAGAGAAGAGTTGACTTTAGAGAATATCTTAAAAAAGATCCGAGTTTTATAAAATTTATCAATGCAAATAAAAGTATTAGTGTTGAAAAACTTGATGCTTTTTTGGACACGATCTGTAATGGGTAACTACTAATAATTAAAAAGCTAAAAATAAAAAAGGTACGACCACATTGTAGGCGCAACTTTTTTACTTTTGTAATTTCACGAAGCTTCTTCTTCCGTTTTCACTTGTAGTTGAAATCCGTTTCCGTGGATGTTTACGATCTCCAGCTTAGCATCCTTCTTCAAGTACTTTCTGAGCTTGGTTACAAATACATCCATACTACGTGCAGTGAAGTAATTGTCTTCTCCCCAAATTTTGGTTAAAGCTTCTGAACGAGGTAGGATGTCATTCACTTTAATACAAAACATCTTCAGTAGTTGGGCTTCTTTGGGCGATAGTTTGTCTTTACTTACAAATTCTCCAGCTGGCTGAAAGCTTAATATTCGTAATGGGAAGTTGAAGTGATAGTCACCAATCATAAATTCTTTAATGTCCTCCGCAGGATCTGCTTTGGCACCAGACCGTTTCATGATTGCTTGTATCCTAAGTAAAAGTTCTTCTGAGTTGAATGGTTTGCTTATATAGTCATCAGCACCAATTTTGAACCCTTCCAAAACATCTTCTTTCATCGTTTTGGCAGTAAGAAAAATGATAGGTACTTCTTTATTGACTTCACGTACATCCTTGGCTAAGGTGAATCCGTCTTTTTTGGGCATCATAACATCAAAAATGCAAAGATCAAATTGACCTTTATTAAAGGCTGTAAGCCCTGCTTCCCCATCTTGGGCAAGGGTGACGTCATAATCATGCATCTCTAGATAAGATCGGAGGACATCGCCAAAGTTTTGGTCATCCTCGACCAACAAAATGTTTTGGTTCGGCATATTCTTGTGTGATTTTAGTTTCAGTCTTAATAACGCAATATCCGTATTAAAATTTTAACATTTGGTGATTAGATTTCAAATGTTAATAAAAAGCATCATTTTGGCTGTGAATATGGAAAATTTAGGATAAAATTACTTCCTTTTCCGAGTTCACTCTTGACATTTACAGTCCCAGAATGAGCAGTTACAAGTGCTTTTACATAGCTCAGACCTAGCCCGAAGCCCTTCACATCATGCAAGTTACCCGTATGAACACGGTAAAATTTCTCAAAAACATGCTTTCGAGCTTCCTTGCTAAGGCCTATTCCGTTGTCCTCGACTACTATTTCTAAGCTTTCCGCTCTATCTATGGTGTAAACCTTTATATTAGGCTTATTGGGGGTATATTTATTGGCATTGTCTAGCAGATTGTGAATAATGTTAGAAATATGATTTTCATCTGCTTCTATGATATACTTGTCCGCTTTGAGTATAGATTCGACAGTGCCTGCTTTTTGAGCTACTTGTAAAGATATATTACTAACAGCTAGTTTAATAACAGCATGTATATCTACTTTGGTCAATTTGAGGTTAAGATTTTCTCGGTCAAATTTCGCCATCTGAAGCACTTTTTCTACCTGCTCTAGCATCCGCTTATTCTCTTGCTTGATAATACCAGCAAAGCGATTCACCTTATCTTTATTGCCGCTAATCATTGGGCTTTGTATGGAGTCGGCTGCTAGGGATATAGTTGCAATGGGGGTTTTGAACTCGTGGGTCATATTATTAATAAAATCCGTCTTCATTTCAGATACCTTTTTTTGTCTAAAAACGATAAGAATGGTATAAATAAAACAGAATAGGATGACACTAGTAAATAGGAGGGCTGCCAAAAGAGATTTCCAAGTTGAGGTCCATACAAAGCTATTGAGGTAAGGAAAATACATGTACAAGTAACCAGGCGAACGGATACCTTCAGTATAAAGGGGTATTTTATATTTAGAGTTGATAAGCTGCAGTTCGCTGTCGGTATATTCAGGGACTACTACTTGTGGCCCAAAGTCATCGACTTGGTAGTTTCCGTTTTTAATGACAAAACTGTTTCGAAGGGTTGAGAATACTCCATATCGGTATTCTGTGAAAATACCTCTTGAGCTTAACTCTCTATTAATGAGCCGTTGCAACTTAGCAGGAGAAGGGAGGCGTTTCTCTACGGTTTGTAGACGACGCTGAATATTCATTTTTTTAGCTTCAATGTCTACAGATAAAGTAATAGAATTGGTTTCTATTTCTTCTTGTTGGCTAAGGTACTTTGATACATCCTTTAATGCATCTTGGATGTTAATCTCAAAATTTTCTTTACCTAACTTTATAGACCAGTTTATCCAGTACATTTGGAGGACACCAATGCCGATCATAGCGATAGACATCAATCCAATGATTATCCAAATTGATCTTCTTTTCATGAATGGCAAATTACACAGAATTAGTTGAATTTTTAAACGCTCAGGAAAATGTGCAAATACTATTAATTAGAATTTTTGCTTTTATTTAACATTGATATCTCATTGGTATAGGTGCTAGAAGTAAATATTGCCAATCTAAATTGATGCAAGATTCCCGCGTGAGCGACGGTAGCTAGTGTCTGCGTAGCAGCAGTCCCTTAGGACCGAGGTGCATACCGAGCTAGCGGACGCCGCGACCTTATAGCATCCGCTTTTTCTGCGGAAGATATAAGGGCACGCCCAAGCTCTAAATCTAAAAATATGGTTTGCAATCCTAATCAGAATTTTACGAAACCCAATACATTAACCTACCCTTAACACTAGGAATTTAAGAAATATCTTATTTTTGGTCTAAAGTTAAATTATTGATTATGAAACGATTCCACTTATTATTGATTGCCGTTTTTGCAATGGCTGCGTTTACGTCAACTGCACAGGTCACTGAAAAAATTTATGAAATAACGATTATCACCCTTGACTCAGATGGGGACGAGGTGATTAAGGAGCTGGTTGTCGAGGGAGAAAATATGGAGCAAGACGAACTGGATGAGCTGATACAAGATCAGTTGAATGGGTATGAAGGGGAACTGGATGTCACAGTAAATATTAGCGATGTTAGTGAAGAAATCGAAAAGTCTACCAAAACAATCACTAAAATAATTAAGCAAAGAAATAATTCCTTTGAAGAAGAGAAAATTATAATTGATGAGACAGGAATGGAGATAGAAGTAATCGATGATAAAGTTTTTATCGACGGGGAAGAGGTTAAAGATGGTGACTATGGAGACAAGAAAATACGTATACTGAAGTTTGGAGAAGGAGAAGATGTCGAAATTGAAAACATACTGAAGGGGGAAGATATTGAGATCGGAGAAGGAGAAAAAATTTATTATATCGAACGTGAGGAGTCTAATGAAGGACTTGCTTTCTTGGGGATTTATCCTGCTGGTCGTTCTGTAAATGGAGTGCAAATAGGTAAAGTGATCGATGGAAGTTCTGCACAAAAAATGGGTCTACAAGTTGGAGATTTGATCAAGGCGATTGATGGTAAAGCGGTTACAACGTTTAATTCGTTGAGCAAGATTATTAAATCCTATTTGCCTGGGGAAACGGTGAAGATTAGTTACGAGAGAGCTGGCCAGTTGAATGATGTAAAGGTGGGGCTGAGTGATTATGATGAATTCAATGATCATGATGGACGTGCGCGCATGAAACGTAGAGGAAATGCACTCTCACAAAAGAGGCATAGACATGCTGGGCGCAAGCATAAAAAAACGGATCCTAATAGACCTACTTTGGGTGTGGTGATAAGCAGTGTGAACGAAAATGAAATTTTGATAGATGAAGTATTGGCTGGTAGTGCTGCAGAAAAAGCGGGTCTACTGAAAGGGGATAAAATTATCAAAATGGATAAGGCAAAGTTGCTTAATCAAGATCAATTTATTGCTACGATTAAAGCGCATAAAATTGGGGATGAGATTAAATTAAAAATCCTCAGGGATGGAAAAAAGAAAACAATAAGGGCAGTACTGCAAGCGCCCAAGCAACGAAGAGATAAGTTTAGTAACAATAAATCCAATCGTGTTGAACGAATTATTATTAAGGATAAAAATGCGAACAATAGTGCAGATTTAGAAACGGGCGGAGCTATTAGAATTAGAAATTTTGACCTTTCTCCAAACCCATCCAAAGGGGATATCAATGTCGTCTTCGAGTTGGACAAGCCGAAGCAAGGAGAGGAGGTGACAATGCGGATCATTTCAGTAGGCGGTAAAATAGTGAAGGAAAATTTTATTGATCTTCGGTCTGGCAATTTTAAAGCTGCATTTGATCTGAGTGAATATCCGAGTGGTGTTTATTTGTTTCAAGTGGAAAAAAATAAGCAGACTTTCACCAAACGTTTTGTACTAAATAAGGATTAAACCTTGAGTCCATTCTGAAAATGGACGAATTGTATAAATTGATTTATTTTGAATGAGATTTTTGATTTTGGAAATTGAGGATGACTGAGCATCAGTGGATTGAGAAAATTAAAAATATTGACAAAAGAATCATTATTGGTTTTGTGAGTTTTCGGAGTGGACTCAACCTTACATAGAAAAAGATACTATTAAAAATGAGCCTTACTGAATTTCGCTAAGGCTCATTTTTTGTAAGTGTAAGGAATTAATTAAAAGTTCAAAAACATTATTTTTCTCAATTTTCGGCAGGCTCAAGCATTTCCCGAGTGTTGAACTGTAGTTTTCTATATTTTCTAAAGGGCTAGATTTTCAGGTTTATTATTTTGGTGTTTGAGTTATATATTGATCTTGTACATCCGCTGGAAAATATTCATCATTGCTGGCTCCTGATCATCCATACGGCAGGATGCTATCATTATATGATTGCATGTCAGGAGATTCGATGCTCACTAGTGTCATGCGAAATGGGAATAGGGGAGGGATTACGATATTTGTAAACCACAGTTACCAAAGTCAAATGCTACTAGATAGTATTGTAAAAGTCGATTGGCATAAGTTTACTTTGGATATGATTTTGCCAGTTGATTCCAAAAATGGGCAGAAGATTGTAGCCCTTCTATTTAATAATTCTAAAGAGCATGTCTATTTTGATGGTCTCAAAGTTACCTAAGTACGGGCCAAGCATTAGGCTTACACGACATTTGTTTGTCGATTTTTGGAGTTCATGTTTATCTCCTTCGGTTCTAAAGCTTAATTAGCTTTTCTTGAATAGAATAGTTTTGATTGTGTCCATGCAGGTAATAAATTCCAGCTGGAAATTCTGCTAAGTCAAGTGAATTGTTTGTCAAGTTAATCTTTAGGGACTGCCCTGCAGTATTGTATAATTGAAAATCAAAATCGGATAGATTTATTTGATTGGAGGAGAGTAAAAATTGCCCCTCACTTGGATTAGGTTGGACAGAAATGCTTGCTTTTTGCAATGATCTCGTGGATACGTCCATACAGGCATTTACTAGATTGCAGCGTTGGTTTTCTAAAACACCGCGCATGAGTGCTATCTGTCCAAGGGTAAAACTGTTTTGACAAGTTTCTGCGGAGTAGTCCATAAAGTTCTCAATCATATCTGGAAGGTCGTTAAGGTTACTAGAGCAAGTATTCTGCAGCGTATCGCAATTGAATATTGCCGAACTACCAGCATTAGGAGTGTCTTCTATACCATCATCCTCATTACAGCTATCAGCTGCCCCGAACTGTCCATCACCCCAAACGTGTCTCAAACCTAAGTAATGTCCTACTTCATGTACCGCAGAACGGCCTTTGGTAAACTGGATATCTTCTCCTGTACCGGGATCAATAGTATAAGGATTGTTTATGCCAACTACTCGGTAGTCTAGTACAACGCCATCAAGATTAGGATCTGGGGCCATCAATTCGGGTGGCCAATTGCTAAGATCATTTGGTGGATATGCGTATCCTAGCACTTGACCTAAATTGAGACCAGCAAAAGTAATGGGCTGTATTTTGCAAATCCAAATATTGAGATGCTGCTCTACATCCACAGGGTCGCTTCCGCCCTCGCCACTCACTTTCACATTATCAGGTAATTCATTGGTGGAAATATTAACGGAAAACTCTTCCTCCGTTTCTGTATAAATTATTTCTTGTAAAGTAAAGCGAATCATAGGATTCCCAACCACATTTGAAAACAAAGTCCTTACGCTGTCAGCATCCAAGTTTAGTCTACCATAGTCTTCATTGAGAATTTCTATTTGAGATTGAATCAACTCTTCGTTTATTTTTTCTTCTTCTTCTTTCCAAACTACGTGAACCACTACCGGTATATTGTATTCCATGGATTCAACATGCAGCGTGGATGAACTATTTTTTGCATCTAGAAATGTTTGGTTAACGTATTTTTTGTAACCTGGATATTGCTTTTCCATTTGCTCAAGAACATGATGATGCCCACATATTTCAATCTGCCCAGACAAAGTATCATGTAAGAAAAACGTAAGAATAATTAGAGTGAAAAGGGTAGACTTGTTCATATTGCTTTTTTTAAAAGTAGAGCCAGTGAAAATTTTGCTCTCCTAAGGTATTGAACTCCAAAGTAGGTGATGGTATTTTAATAATGTTTAGAAATTTACATAATCCTCTCAATGCCTTGTTTCGAACTGGTAATTTCTCTAAATCTATATCAAGGGACAAAAATAATTGTTTGTATCTGGTGAAATTTTCTGGTCTAAAAATAGTTTCGTTTCTTATCCAAGCATTCCCGTATGCTCCGAGAATATCTTCAGCTCCGTATCCGACTGCTATATTTAGCCAAGCGGGAATTTTATCGTTGTGCGGGGCTGCGATTGACTTAATATTGAAGGAAAGCCAGATGGTTTGTGCATTGTAATCTTTTAGAAGTCGCTCGGCTGGATTGGAGCCAAAGGACTCCCTTGCTCGATCTTTAATAGTAGAGATTTTATCACCATTTATAATGGGTTCGGTACTATAAGAAATCGGCGTGTAACTAAATTTCATTTTTACTTTCTGCTCTTCCCAGATATATTCTTGCAGGCTAAAAAGTAAGGATCCGCCTGTATTGTAAGCAACATCATACCAAGACCAACCCCATCTGTTGGAGTGGCCATCAAAGTATTCAATAGAGGTCTGCGCGAGGGTGCTAAACGCGAATGCTGCTAGGGCGGATTTTTTTGCGGATAGACCAGTCCAGCGACTAGCGTGGTAGAATAATTTGGTCTCTATGTACGCACTATACGCATGACCGTATTTGTCCACATTTTCCCATTGGCCCCAGTCATTAAAAGTGTGAAATTTAGTCTTTGGAAAATCTTTATACCAGAACTGATTAACGGTGATAACAGATGCAGTGTATATTGCAGCACTGGTAATTCCAATGGTGAGCGCACGCTTCTTATTTAAAGTATCTGGTACTTCAAAGAAAGATAATTTTGTGTTTGTTTGCCCCTTGCATAGGTTATTTACAAAACCGAGTAATAGGAAACAAAAAATCAGATGTCGTGCCATTTGAGAGAAGTATTTCTATTCAACATTTATGACGAATATCTATTGTAATAGGTACCTAAAGATACACCATTGATGTAAATTATAGGTACACTAGTATAATTAAGTTATTTTTACGAAGTCTTTGTCTTATCTTTAAATTATGACGAAAAATATCAAAAATATGAATCAAAATAAATTAGCATCCTTGGGCGTAGTTGCCTTCGTTATTATCATCCTTCTCATATTATTGTCAAATAGTCTTTTTGTTACTATTGACGCAGGATACCGTGGTGTTTTGTTTAAGCGTTTAGGAGGCGGACTGGACATGGAGGGAGAGCCTTATAAGCAAGGTTTTCATATGATAGCGCCTTGGAATAAGTTGTATGTTTACGATGTCCGCATTAGTCAAGCAGATGAGAAAATGCAAGTTTTATCCAAGAATGGTCTAAATATCTCTATTGATATTTCTTACCGTTTTCAGCCGAACCAATCCGAACTTGCTTATTTGCACAACGAAGTAGGTTCAGATTATAAGAAAAGCATTGTAATTCCAGATCTTAAAGCTGCTACCCGTGAGATTATTGGTAAGTATTTGCCAGAAGAGTTATATTCCAGTAAAAGAGAAACAATCCAAACTGAAATATTTGAACGAACTAGAGATGCTATCGAGAATAAACATATCGTTCTAGATGCAGTACTTATTAAAGATATCGGACTACCTGAAACGGTAAAGTCTGCGATCGAAGAAAAATTGAAGGCAGAGCAAACGGCACTCAAATTTGAATATATACTAGATCAAGAAAGAAAAGAGGCAGAAAGAAAGGTGATTGAGGCAAGAGCCAAATCAGAGGCCAATGAGCTTCTTAATAAGTCGTTGACAGAAAATATCCTGAGAGATAAAGGAATCGAAGCTACGTTAGAGGTTGCAAAGTCGGAAAACTCTAAAGTTATTATCATCGGTGGTGGAGAAGATGGAATGCCATTAATACTTGGAAATTAAGCCATTTTTTTGCAATTTGAACATTCAATCAATTTATTGCCCTAATGAGATTTAGAAAGAACATCCAATATATTTTATTCTTCCTGCTTTTAGTAAGCATGTTCTCTTGCGCAGAGCCAGAAGTAGAAAATGGTTTTCGAGTATCTGGTGTCATACAGGGAGGAACTGGAGAAATTTCCCTACAGCGCCACGATGGAAATTCTATTATGCTGAACACCATTGCATTGAATAATGATGGTTCTTATACTTTCGAATTGCCAAATGCTGATAAGGCAGCCTATATTTTACAGCATAATGTGTCTCTTTATCCTTTTGTATACTCAGGCGAAGAGAAAGATATTAATATATCGGCTGTAGCAGATAACCCCCTCAAAGGGGATTATAAGGTAGAAGGTTCTGAAGGGTCTCGCGTGCTTCAAGAATATTTCAAACGTTATCATACAAAGACCATCACTAAAAAGGATTTTGAAGATATGATTGCTTCTAATAAGCATCCTTATATGACGAGTTTCATGACAAGTAGATGTCTCCAGTATGGGCCACAGACGAATGCTCTGCATATAAAAGCCCTAGAAAATCTGAAGACCACCAACCCTACATCAAAGCTAGTAGCTCATTATGATAAAAATATTAAGAAATCTAGGCAGCAAGCACTAAAGAGAGTTTCGCGTCAAGAGAAAGGAGGCCCTTTAAATGTTGGACAAGTTGCACCTAATATTGCTTTACCCAATCCGGATGGTAAAATAATGAAGTTGAGCGACCTAAAAGGTAAGGTTGTTCTCATAGATTTTTGGGCGAGCTGGTGTGGTCCTTGCCGTAGATATGGAAATCCTAAGCTGGTAAAGCTATACAACAAGTACGATAAGGATAAATTTGAAATTATGAATGTTGCCCTCGAAAGAGGTTCAAGTAACGCAAAATGGACTTCCGCAATTGAAAAAGATGGTTTGGTTTGGCCTTATCAACTGGTAGATAAAAATAGAGAGTTTTCTCCGCTGTATGGAGCGTCTAGGATACCAAGAATTTATGTGATTGATAAAGAAGGGAAACTCGCCGCTATCAACCCTCAAAGTCCAGAACTAGAAAAAACTATTGAAAGATTGATGAAATCATAAATACAAATCCAATGAAAGATCTAAAATATTTACTTGCGTACGTCGCACCTTTAAGTGCTTTTGTAGGTTTATATTTTCAGGGTTGGTTATCACCAGGATCATTCTATGTGGCATTTGTTTTTATTCCTTTTGTAGAATTGTTTAATGAGGGGAATTCAGATAATTTTAATGAAGAGGTAGAGCAATCTAAGTTAGCAGATAAATTCTTCGATATACTTTTATATCTGAATGTACCAATACTTTTCGCACTCATCACATATTTTTTATACACTATTACATACGTGTCCTTATCCAATTGGGAATTATTTTTTTCAACACTAAGTGTCGGCATCGTTACCAGCACTATTGGAATCAACGTAGCACACGAATTGGGTCATCGCCAATCAAAGATTGAACAAGGTTTGTCGAAGTTGTTATTAACTTTTGCATTATACACCCATTTTTTTATTGAGCACAATCGTGGACATCATAAAAATGTTGCTACCCCAGCAGATCCCGCTACGTCAAGATTGAATGAACCTCTCTATGCATTTTGGTTTCGATCTGTTTTTTTGGGCTATGCTAGTGCTTGGAAAATAGAGCACGACAGATTGCGCAAATTGGATATCCCTCTATTAAGTTGGCAGAACGAAATGATTCGCCTTCAGCTATTTCAGGTTATATATTTGCTTACTATCGGGCTTATCTTTGGTCCTATCGCTGTGTTGTATGCGATAGCAATAGGGATAGTCGCTTTCTTATTGCTAGAGACCGTTAATTATGTTGAGCATTATGGCTTACAGCGTAAGCGGCTACCGAATGGGAAATATGAATCTGTACAACCATGGCATTCTTGGAACAGCAACCATGATCTAGGTCGTATTTACTTGTATGAGCTTACACGACATTCGGATCACCATTTCAAGTCAACAAGAAAGTATCAGATACTAAGAAGTTATGATAAAAGTCCGCAATTGCCGATGGGCTACCCAGGATCCATGCTAGTTTCTTTTTTACCTCCTATCTGGTTCAAAATGATGAATAAGCGAGTCGCCGAATTGGCTAATACATAAGCCAAGTTAGCGCCTAAAAATTGAATTAGTATGATTCTTTTTGTAGTTTTCAGATTGAATTAATTACACTTATGCCGAATATTCCTTCTTTGTCTATCATCATACCTGTATACAATGAGGAGGCGACGGTACATCTACTTTTAGATAAAGTAAGACAGATCGGACTTGTTGAAAATATTACTAAACAAGTCATCGTAGTCAATGATGCTTCCTCTGATAATACTCAATCAAGTTTAGAAAATTACCAAAAGAAACATTCAGATTTTGAAATAAAACTGATCCACCACTCGATCAACAAAGGAAAGGGCGCAGCGCTTCATACTGGAATAAAAAACGCAACGGGCGATTTTATAATCATTCAAGATGCAGACCTAGAATATGATCCAGCAGAATACAATATATTATTAGCACCTATATTGAGTGGTCATGCAGATGTGGTTTACGGTAGTCGTTTTATGGGCGGAAAGCCGCATCGAATTTTATTTTATTGGCACTCCATCGGAAATAAATTTCTGACAAATTTGTCCAATATGTTTTCGGGTCTCAACCTGACGGATATGGAAACGTGTTATAAAATATTTAAAAGGGAAATATTACAGCAACTGCACCTCAAAGAGAAACGATTTGGTTTTGAGCCTGAGGTAACGGCTAAAATTGCTAAAATAAAGGATATCCGCATTTACGAAGTAGGAATATCCTACTACGGCAGATCTTATAAAGAAGGGAAAAAAATAAATTGGAAGGATGGTGTCCGAGCGATCTATTGTATTTTCAGGTACAACCTTTTTCAGTAAACTAAAGAGTACTAGTTTGAAAATATGCCCCCCTTTAAGTTTTTTTACCCACTTATCTAATTCCAATGAATCGGTCAACTCTTCTATAAAGACATCTGGAATAAGTTCCAAGAGTTCTTTTACTGATACATTTGATTTATTGTGCTTCTTTTTTGATTGCTTTGCCACTTTTTGGCGCTAAAATCCGAAATTATATTAAATAATTCTCTAATATATTTTTCTGAACTGTACATCCCTGATTAGTGTTGACCGCTTTAAGTTATTAATGTTGACTTCAATTTATTAAGTTATCGGACAAATTTGAGCTTGCAGGTTCTGCTGTGCATAAAATGGCAGCGGACTCAATGTCCGCTCCATTTTAATTCGACCTTCGGCATAAATCATCGCTGTTGGTCTGCTGTGCATTGGTAAATTTAAGACTTCTTTTTCAAAAGCCACGGGTGTTGTTCTATTTAAATTATCATGATTTCTCTTGTAATTATAGTTTTTTACTGCTCTTTTTACTTGCGCTTTCAGTTGTTTAAATGTCTGAGGTTTCCAGAATTTCAAATATTCATTTTTTATTGTCGAGTTGATTCTCTCTGCATAGGCGTTATCAAGAGCTGAATTGCCCATACTTATATTGACCTTATTTCTATTTAACAATTTGATATATGGTTTGTAAATGTATTGACTGCCCTTGTCTGAATGATGTATGAAAGGCCATCCATTTTCTTTTGTAGCCATCTTTAAAGCTTTGACGTTAGCAGTTGCCCTTAGCGAATCACTTACATGATAGCCTACAATTTTCTTGGTGTAGACATCTATAATAAAAACTGCATAATAGAAAATACCATTGACTTTTATGTATGTAATGTCACTTTGCCAAACTTGATTAGGACTGTGCAAAAGTAGACCTGATATTAAATTCATATATATGGATTGAGAGCTATAAGTTGTTCTTTTATAGTTCTTTACCCATTGAATACGATAGCCAAGCTGCATGAACAGGTCAATAAATCTATCCCTACCTATTAATTTTGGTTTTAAAGTGAAGTACATTTTTTCTATGCCGCATCCAGGGTGATCCCTACGAAGTGCATCCACTTCTTGAATTAGACAGGCTACTTTGTGATCAAAAATATTTTGACGCTTTTCGTATTGGTGAATTGCCTGCTTAGTTATGCCTACACATTTAAATAACTGATTCATAGAAAACTTGCTTTTAGAAGGATTATCTCTGAAAGATTGAACTGCTAGGTGGAGGAATTTTTTTTTATGTCCACATTGAGTTCTGAATCAGCGATTTCTATAAGTTTTTCTAAATACTCAATTTTAATCTGTTTTTCACCTATAACAGCTTTAAGTTTTTGATTCTCTTTCAGAATTTCTTTGAGCTTTACAGCACTGCTCTTCGTATTTTCCACAATTCTATAATCTTTATCATTAA
>ENA-ORXT01002495-ORXT01002495.1-marine-metagenome-genome-assembly--contig:-NODE-2495-length-22041-cov-13.417683_pt1 | contig 22041 bp, 11 predicted proteins | sample MGYA00237868_ERZ511482 | MGnify/ENA metagenome assembly ERZ511482
AAGCTCTTCTTTGGTAGTAAGTATAAAATCCATGCTAAATAATTTTAGTTTATTAATAGCACAAATATCTTATCAATGTTGAGTTGAAAAAAGGGACACGGGGGGGACAACGTTTGTTTTTGTTATTACAAAATAACTATTATTTAAATTTATCGTTCCTGATAGCTTTCTCCAGAAGCATCCATATAAAACTGATTGCCGTTAGTATCTTTTACCAGGCAGAAGATCTCTTGTAAATTATTCCTTTGTTGATCTGAAATTTGAGCATTACATTTTTTGAACTGACGGACAAGTTTAACAAATTGATATTCAACATTCTCATGAAGAAGCTCCATTGTCTCAAAATCAATAACATGGAATTTATCAACGGAGTTACCATTTCTTAATACTCCATATCCAGCTCGCATGATAGAGCTAAATGGGCTTCCATCGAAATAATTTACGTACCTTTTCTCACCACTTTCATTTATGAATCCATTATTATTCGAAAAGTCTTCAAAATAAAACCAATGTCCTTTGCCTTTGAAATCCTTGACGCTAAATAATTTAAAGAAGTTAAAATCGAATAAATCTAACGGAACTCCATTTTTATCAATTATTCCCATTTTTTTATCTTTGGTAACAATGGCATAATCCTTTCCCTGGATCAAAATTGGACCCCTTATATACACAACCTCTTCAGATTTACTATTCCGATAGGAATCATAAATATTGGATACAAAAGAGATACAACTGTCATTAACAATAAATCCTCCATTAGGTAAATTGTCCACGATTTCAGGATAAATTCTTTTGTTAACAGTATAATGACTTGGAGAAATATAGTAGAATTGTTGAATAGACTGATCAGGAAAGAGGAGTATTTCATTTTTATCAGCAATTTTCATTTTTAGGCATTCAACCCCCAAAGAAGCCTTCTCAAATTCTGGTTGTATTAAAACTTCTTTAGTACTTCTGGAAAGATAACCCCATTTATTTCCTCTTTTAAATGGAATCAAGTCAACAAAAGGCACGTCCTTCACCTTATTGAATTTAACTTTAAATGCCTTTATTCTTTTAGCCATTAGTTCCAGAATCCCACTCCAGTATTTTGAGCGCCTCAAAGACTCAATTAACTGTTCACTATGCAATCTTTCCTGATCATAGAAATTATTTTCGATCGCATTTCGAATATAGTTGCCCGCTTTTTCATTATCTCCTAATTGGCAAGCCAAGATTCCTGCCTGAAAATAATCCATTCCATTTTTCTTGTATACCTGGAACGCCTCTTCGTATAATGACAACGCCTTTTCGTATTTCTTTTCTTTAAAATAAAATGCTGCATTTTTAACGTGGTTACTGTAGTTGATGGAAATTTTCTTTACACTTTTAGGGTATTGGGTAGAAAACGTACCGGATTTACATCTTTCATCTCCATTTTGATTAGCGTTAAAATACACGGTTGCGGTCGAATCTGAAACTTCCGAAACTTGAACACTGCAAACTGAATTAAAACCACTTGCCTTTTTATATAAATGCAACCCGGGCACAATGCCATGGTCCTTACCTTTATTGAATTTTAATAGCCATCGAGGAAAGTAAGTCTTAGTATTTAAGGAGAAATACCATATCTGATCAATACTCAGAAAATCACATTCTATGGGTGTGTTTAAAATAAAGTCTTTCTGTAAATTCGGAAAATTTTCTTTGATCTCCTTAGAAATAAATAAAGAATCCGTTTCTATGCCACTGCGATAAATATAGTCGGGGAGTACTATAGGTGCATTTTTTTTGTTTAGTAAAGTTGCTACTTCTAACGCATTCGAATCTGAGAGAAGTATCTTTATCTTGCCGTACTTTACTATAAACATAGATTCCTTTAGCTGTGCACGGCCTGATATCTCATTAAATTTTGCATACGATTTTGGAATATTCCCATTTTCATCTTGTTCAATAATTTGCTTTGGTTTAAACTCTAAAAAATTTCCTCTTCTTAGAAAATATTCGCCCGTTACTTCTAAATGGTAATTATCAAGGTATTCATCTTTATTTCCTTTTACAATAATTTTAAAGCTGCTATTTAAATTGCAGTAAACTGCTCCAGAAATATAATTGGTATTTATATGAAATGTATCTTGAATTTGGCCTTTCAAAAAACCAGAGCATTGTAAAATAATAAAAATAATTAATACGATTAAATTTGTTTTTGTTTTTCTCAATTTTAAATATTTACAGTATTGAATTGATAGAATTTATTCCAACAAAGGTAAAATTATTTGTGGATTTGGAATTAGCCTAGCAAAAAATGCAAAAAAAATTACCGCTCCAACAGTTCCAAAATCCCTTTAAGCTTCTCCGCTAATTTTCGCTTCTGAACTTTCGAATATCCAGTGATAGGATTTGATAATTTCTTTCGGAATGGACCAGAAGCGAAGCCCGTCAGATAATAAGTCACTTTTGCCAGGTTGGTATTATTCAGATACCGGTCACTCAAGATAAGGTTCTCCTCCCGCAAACATTTGATCAGTAATACCGATTCCTCCTGCGTTAGAATTGGGTAACTGGAATTCTTCTTTGATCGATTTACTGCTTCCTCGAATTTTATACTATCTTCACTTCTCCTGATGGAGTCTGTTTGTTTTACCTCTTCGATATCATCTACCAACTTTGGTAAATCCAAACCAAGAAAATCTTTGTAGGCGTAGTACTTCGCAATCATATCCAAAATCTCTTCGGTACTGGCATCATACATAAATCTAGGATCAAATTCATAAGCTTTCTTATCACCGCTTTCAAATTGTTCCTGGTGAAACTTCCTTTTATTCGGAATGACATGCTCAACGAATCCATTGACGGGATCCTCTGGGTAATTCGACTCCTTATTCCCGAATTCCTTTACGATAAGTTCCTTAAAATAATTTTTAACTATCTGGTATTCATCAGCACCGGGAATACTGGGTGTGAATTTTTTAATGATATTTTTTTGCTCAAACTGTACAGCAGTAAGAAATGAATTTTTATTATTTACTTTGGAACCATTCGCTTTAACTACTTCATTCTCAAATCGGTTCTTAAGTCCCTTCTTGATGCTGTCGTACTTTGACTGATAGTATGTATTATAGTCTTTCATGTTTTCCTTTATGTTTAATTAGAAGGTAGAGAGACGGATTATATCTAAAGCAGATCATCCAGCTTATCAATTTCATCGTTCTCAAAATTCTCCAGATAAGCCTTGGTTGTATTTACATCAGTGTGCCCCATTGCCTGACTGATAAAACCGATATTTGCTTTTTTACGTTTTAGCGTAGTGGCGTAAGTATGGCGTGCCACGTAAGAAGTTAATTTGATTTCAAACTCAAGGAGCTCTCCAATATCCTTTAAGTCACGGTTCATTTTCTTTAGGCATTTTTTAATCCGATTCTTTTGTTGCGTTGGCGTCTGGTGGCGATCAGATAAAACCGGAAAAATATAATCCGTATCTAGATCAGGGAACTCATTTAGGATATCGATTAGATTTTCGGACAAAGGAATATTAAAATTCCCACCTGTTTTTTGCCGGGCATAACGCAATCGACCATTTGATATATCTTTCTTCTGCAGATAAGACATATCGACGAAATTCATTCCCCGGCTATAATAACTGAATAAGAAAAGTAGATAAGATTCTCTTAGTTCTGGATGCTTCTCAATTGCAAAAGATTTAAATCTCTCCATATCGAACAAGGACAATGCCCGTGGAGCAGCGGAAGATTTTAGTTTACTAATCGTGTAGCCGTTTCTATTCCGGCTAGTAGAAAATGGATAATACTTTTCGTCCGCATGACCATCAGAAATCGCCTTATTATAAGTAGAGCGCAGCGTTCTCATATAATTACTAACGCCACCACCGTTACAGCCTCTCTTGGTTAGGTAGCTCTCAAATTTGTCCAAAAGTTTTTTATCAATATCTGAAAAGATAAGAATTCTTTTTTTACCAGCGAAAGCTTTTAATTGATTTTTTAAGGTAACGTAAGTATTGGCCGTATTAACTTTCCCACGAAAATTTAAACTGGTAATAATTTCCTCCAAAAAAAATGTAACCGAAGTCTGTTTGGTATTATTGGAAAAAGCATCTTTAAAAGCTTGCGGAGAAAAGGCTTTGTCATTCTGCCTGTCTTCATTTATAATCTGCTCTGCTCTGGTAATCAGATCTCTTAGAATTGCATTCTTTACCTGGTAATTGTCTTCGGTTCGTCTGAACTTGGTGGCCTCCTTATTCCAATGCTTATCCTGGGTTTTATAGCCAGTTGATAACCTAACTGCTTTCCTATTATTCGTTACTCGAATCATAACAGGATGTGACCCATCCTTATAGGTTTTTCCTTTAAATAAAATGATTTTTATTGAAGACATAGGTGTGTTTTTGGTTTCAACATAGTTTCAACAAATATACTAATAAAGGCTAAAAACCAATAACTATCAATAACTTATTTAATTGTAATTAACTGATTTATAGATATTTATGAAATAAAGATGAAATACGCGAATATAAAATAACGTAAGAATTATTTCTGGGGGGCGTGGGGTCGCAGGTTCAAATCCTGTCATCCCGACATATGTAACTAGTTGGTAATCAAATAGTTAGAAGCAAAAAAGCCAATCGTTCTGATTGGCTTTTTTTATGGTGTCAACATGGTGTCAACAAATGGGTTGAAAGGGGTTTTCTTTATCGTTCTTTATTGTTTTTTTTAATAGGTTATTATTCAACACAATTTCTTTGTAATCGATATTAGTATTAAGCCACTGGTTTTACTTATTGAAGAATGATGGTACTACCTAAGTGTCTATGACTATGAGTGAATATTTGAATCGGGTGATGGATGTTTTTGATGAGTAGTGGAGTAGGGATATTTATTATCACTCCAACTCTTACTTCTTTTTAGCCGCATTTAAGAATCTTTTCATCTTATCAATTTTACCCATCACCCTATAGATTTCAGATATTCGAAGTAACTTATCTTTCTCCTTGGGGATTCCATCTTTCAATAAGTCTGATAATTCGGTATTTAAATTATTCTTTTTCCTGATCTTTTTCCTGCATTTTCTACAAGACCTGGGTTTTGAATGAACGATGAATGAAAATTTTTCGTACCAGTTTAACTGCTCTTCTTTAGAAAAGAACGTTTCATTTTTACAGGTTTCGCAGGTAAAGGGTTTATCATAATAAGCTAAAAACGGCATCGCAGTATCCATTGGATGATTGAAGATATAGTATTGTTTTTTGGGATTTGCAAGGATTGCCTTACCTTTATTAATACAATTATCACAGGCCCATTGCATAAGACTGGGATGACTTGCAACGATGTACATAAAAGATTTTAAATAGCTTTGACCGACCGCTCCTATAAATCCATCATAAGGAAAAAGGGAGCTGACTAATTCCAGTTCATCCTTCTCTCTGGGAAATTGACAGCATGGACAAGTAATAAATTTTATTTTCCTTTTCTTTTTTCTTTTCACGATTCCAGGATTTGGTAATACGAACTTAACATAAAAAGGGAGGAGGAAAGTTTCACTAAACAAAAGTTAAAAGTTACTGGCTAATCTAGATCTTTCAAGGGAGTAACATATTATCTTCGTATCTAAAGTTTTATTTCTTCGACAAGAAAAATTCAATTCAATATTTTCAGTAAATATTCCTGTTAAGAAGGGTCTATAATAAAAAGTTTAACTGAAGCACTCACCTAAAAAAATTAAGATAGAAAGCACGAAAACAGGATTGTGGAAACATGAAATTGGCCTTTGGGATGTTACCATATCATTCCGGTACGATGGCTTATCGTAAAAGAACGTAAGTGAAGAAAATTGTGATATTGTTATCCCAGTCAGTTTTTTATTTTAATAATTCTCTGTCACTATGAATTTGAATTGAAAAAATGCTGTTATTTTCAATATACAATTTAAGTGATTTTCGTTCTTAACAACTCTCTAAATTTAATGTGATATTAAAAATATCTTAGATTAGATTTCTGGCACTGTTAGGGGTTCTCCTAAATTGTAATAGCCTCTGTATTGTATTACATGATTATTCCTAGTGTCATAATTCATCGAAATATTAGGATCAGGATATTCAGTATCGCTATGTACCCACATTAATAATGGAGATTTTCGGATATTATCAGGTCCATCCAATAGAGACATATTCCAATTTTCATTTATGCAAGGGAGTATTGTACTAGCTTCTCTAAAATCAAATTCATAATTAGGAAAGCCATTTTTGCGCATAGCTGCATTGAATGCTTTTATTTTATTTGGAACTCTGGTCGCAAGCGTATTATAAATAAGATCGAGTCGAGCTTCCCTATTAATTCTCAGAGCTGCTCTGTTTACCGTTTGAATATAAATACGGAATAAAACGGCTACTTGTTTGGTGTAATTGTTCCCTCCTTCGATAATAGCGGAATTAAGCATTTCCACTGGGATTCGAGCATAAGCAGGTCTTCCATGATTTAAATAACCAGCGATACCGACCACAGGTGCTATGGTACTAGTTCCAATAGTTTTCATCATAGCAATTCTATTAGGAGTATTTGAGCGAGCCATAACCTGTTTCTCAGTAAATTGTCTTGCTTGGGCATTCGTTAATTGGGCATAAAAGGTGTTGTTATTTTCAATTGTTCGAACTAATAAATGAAAATTATCTATGTCCAAGTGTTCGGGGCCATTTCGGAATAACTCCCTATTGAATTGATTGCCTCTCAACCAAGGAATTCGATTTAAAAGATCTGCCAAGCCTCCTGTTTTTGGAAGAAATTCTAAGAAACTATTCAATCGTTCTGATGCAAAGCCAGCACCCCATGTAAAGTCTTTATTGTCCCAAGTATTAATAGCCGTTACTTTACCTTCGTGTTCACTTACAACTTCAAATCCCAATGCTGCTAGTGCTTTGAATTGACTAATATCACCTCCTTCGGCGCGATATGTGGCTGCGAGATCTTTTAAGGAAGTTTTAAAAGCAGAGATATTTTTTCCACCATAAACAATTCCCCATTGTGCCCTATTCCACAGGCGGTAACTGATTCCTCCCAATCTGACGGTTTTATTATCGACATTTATTTGATGACTTTGGACTGTATCTCCAGTTATTAAGCGACTTCCTATGCTGTCATTCCTATATAATTCTCTCGAGCCTCCCTGCCCTTCACTAGGAGCAACAATTTGGTCATTAAATCTCACAACTTGGGTAAACAATGTAAACTGATTACCTAAATCGCTAACCATTTGTTCAAAGCGATTAATAAATGTTGTAAAATTCTCGTCTATTGATTGGCCATTAGATGGGTCAATAAAATAAAACATAAGGTTATTAAGATCGGTTTTATCACCGCTTATTTTATAAAGAATTCTAGCATGTGGAGAAAAACCTCCTGAAGTATCGTCATCACCAGTAATCCAAAGTGGGCCAAAAATATCAAGCCAGCCTATGAAGTCGTCTGCTGAATAATTAGCTGGAGCTTCATCTGTCATTCCTAAAGAATTTATAAATTGACTTTTCTCACTTGTATATAAGCCTGTATCATTATTATAGATTTCCAAATAATAATTTTCGTTTACGGGATCTAAATTATTCCCAGCATTTATCAGAACATCTTCTACTGTCGATGATCTACTATTTTTCCAATTCATCATTATTGTGGCAGCTACAGCCCAGCAATCACTGTCTTTAGTTTGACTCATAGCCTGAATTGGCCGGACAATATCAACCAAATTATTACTACCCTCACCACTTATATTTACCTTCTCGTTGGTTCCATCAGAATCCGTTCTTTCCGCTTCCACATTTCTTCCACTATTAGCAGCGTCTGCAGCTATATCACTCAGCGAAGTTCTGTTTTTCTCTCGATCAAGTTGCGCGGAATCACGATCTTTGGTACCGCCGTCAATTTGTTGTTGTAGATGTTGACGAGTAAGTTCTTTGGCTTCTTTCTCCGTCAAATTTCCATCCTTTTTGGCTTGGTCAATTCTGTTTTGAATATCATCAGCATTCTTGGTATTGTGTTGTTGATTGACCATACCGGTAGCCATCTTGGCATACTCCTGCGCTGCTTTGGTATTTTCTTTGAACGTTTCTAAAGCATTGGTTTGATTACCTGCTAAACCGGTAATATCATTAAATGCATTTGCCTTACTTAATATTTCACCTAAGCCAGCTAAACCTGCAGCAGGAGCCGGTGCATCAGGCGCATTTTGAATATTGACCAGCGGTTGAGCAAAATCTTTATACTCAGGTTTGTATTCTGTGATTGTAGGGGTTGGGGTAAGAATTGGCTGAATCGAAGTTGTTTCCTCCGTTTTAAACTTGTCCCAGTCCTGAGATGAATTTTCCTTAACCATTTCACAGGCATCACAGTGTCCCATGATTGCTTCCATAAAAACACCACGCGTCGGAACGCTTAATCGATAAGGCGGCATAGGAGTTAACGGCTTGTAATAATCCAGCAAGTTGGTTTCCACAAATTCGTCCTCTCCAACTTGTTCCAGCATAGAGTTTCTACCAATTCGATACCCACTGGCTACGGGGAATACCAAAGAGTTACCGGCAATGGTAATCAATTCGTTTTTGATCACCGATGCTAAACTTCGCATCACTGATTTATGACCAGAGGTCGTGTAGGTTTGAATATTGAATCCGTCCAGTAACATATATCTTCTGTCCGGATCCAGGTTTCGCCACAAGACTTTGTTATAATATTCGAGATTACTGTTAAGGTGTTCAATTAGTTCATTGACTATGTATTCGTCTTCTTTTCGTGGATTTATTTTATCTCGAGTTGTTAATGGTATGTCAAGTGGTACGCCATCTAAAAGATTATCCCCTTTGTATCCATTAAATAAAATCCCATCGAAAAAATCAGTACTATAATTGATTCTAATGTTCTCAATATCAAGTCTCGTGAACCCTCCATCTAATCCATTTACAATTGAGCTCTCACTTTTAATTCTAATATTACGAGGTAGACTTTTTCTTGATCCGCTATAATTACCTTCATTTATTCTTACCCTTATCCTTCTTTCCCCTCCTTTATAATCAACCACATTGTTTAATTGCCAACTAAATGCATCGACTTTAATTGTGTCAAGAATTTTTTCGAAAATTTCTGGTAACATCTGGTTTTTGAAGATATCATCCCATTCCGATATCAATGCTCCTTTAAAATAATTATTGAGCATTTCAAAAACATCTGTATGTTCCAAAATATTAGCGTAAGCTATCCACAAATTTTTGTCTACAACATCTCCTTCGAAAAAGTCATCTCCTGAGACGGAACTAGGTGAAATACCAGGAATGGGTATTAACGGGTATGGTACAGGTTTAAAATCCAGGACGCGTATACTGTCTGCAGGTTTTTTTGACTGAAAATCAGCATCTAATTTCATGAAACTATCAAAAATTTTGGCATTTTCAATAATCGTTTCCGTAGTATATTTGTACTTGGTTTTATTCCAGTCAAAAGGATTGAACCAGGCTTTTGCTGTTTCAAATACATCAACCTCCTTATTAACTACGGTGCGAGTTGTTTTTGGAAATGACAAAATTCTATCGTATCTGGTTTTGGGTCTTTCTAAATTTATCCTGATAGTAAATTCACCTGTAATGGTTCTAATATTATCCGCTGAATAACTGTCTGAGGGAAAATCCACCCTGGAATATTTCGTTTTAATTCTCTCATTCGCATCAAATGCCTTTAACAAAGGATGATTTCTCCGTCCAAAGAAGTTAGCAAAAGTATTTAAGTAAGTATTAGAAGGAATCGGTAATAAATTAGTCGCCAAAATATCTTTCCACTTACTTATATTTTCGGTTGAAAATTGCGTTAACAATAATGGCACAAAAACACATTCCTCTACGCTAGCTACCTCCTGATATACCGCAAAATGTCTCAATACCTCAAAGTACATCATCGTCAACGAATGACAATGGTTGTGATTGGCAATGGTTTCTGCGGTGACTCCGTAGCTTTGATTTTCGGTTACGGTGGTGACTACCGATGAATTAAGTTCCCGGTAGCTTTCGGCATTTTGCATTAAGGATTGTCTCAGCTTTTCATCAAAAAACTGGGAGATGTTCCTGGAGCTATTTTGGGATGCCGAAGAATTTGAGTTAGAAAATCCACCTGCGATTCCCAGAGAGGCACCAATACCACCATAAGAACCGGCAGCTCCCAATCCGGCGGACATTCCGGAGGTATGCGCTTTACTGCTTCCACTTACTGATTCGTTTATTCCACCGCCAATTTGATCGGTGATATAGCGGTCACTTATCAATCCGGCGGTTAAACTTTCTCCTTGTGAAATAGATTGTGATTCTGCTCCCATGAGGGAATGGGAAGACTCAAAGACGACTATTTGCTTCTTTTGACCCGGAGCGAGTGGCAGTGAATAAACCAAATCTCCAAGGGAGTATCCGTCGGCTTTAAAAACCGACTTGTAATAAATAATATGTCCGGTAGCCACCGTGACGGCCTGGTACAAAGAGAGCTCCTTTTCTGCTTCCGGCGCATCTTGCCATCTAATGGGATTCGCAAGATTTATTTCCTTTCTAACGTAAGACTCACTACTTCTGACTAAGTTGTATTTTACTTTTCCTTCCTCTTCACTCTTTTCAAGTTCATAATTTGCTACTTCTGGATCCGAGGTACGGACGATAGCATTGTAGTTGTATTCTTTCAATGTCCTGTTGGGCGTAGACAAATTTATACAACCACCCCCAATGTCCTGCGTGTACTCGTCGGATTCAATCAGATCGGCCTGATCGGGAAGCCGATTTATTTTAGTGGTCGAATCATCACATCCACAGTCTTCGTGATCTCCAGATTCTTCGCTATCGGAAGGTAAAACGACCGCTGCATCTGACAACAAAAGAAAAATAAATTCGTCCGAAATGGTCTCATTAGGTTTGTTTACAATTTCAATATTAGCTGGGTGATCAGGCATTAATGATACGGTCACTTTTGCACTTTTAAAATCTCCAAAAGGGTAATCGATTGAAAAATTACCGGAATTGTCGGTTTTTCCGGCAGAAACTATTTTTAAATTTTCATTTTCCTCCGTATTGGCTTGTACGACAATTGTCAGGTCGTTGAGATCGTGTGCCGTACCTTGCTGCAGCACCTTTCCCCGCAGCCTCTTGGTACTTTTAGGTTTGCCCGTACCCGATTCGTAGGATATTTTTTCCGTTGGATACGCTTTGATTTCAATTAAAATATTATTCAGTTCTCTATCGTCAGGATCAAATTTTTTCTCCCAAAGAATGGCCCCATCGTATCCTTTTAATTTCACCGTAATTAGGCCGCTAATATTATTTGCTACAATCTGGCTATCCTTAACGTACGAAAAATCAATTTTATAATCTGTTAATTCGTTTTGACCAGTAGACCAGTTGTATGGTAGAATAACCGGGCTAGAATTCTTTTGATTGTACTCCACAATCAGGTCATAAAAATCCAGATCTGAGGTAGTTAATTCATTTTGCGATTCGAATTTGACGCTTCCTGCGATGGAAACCAAGTCTACGGCTGAAAGGGAAAGTGGGAAATCATAAAGCGGGTCGATAAATGGCTTCATAACTTTTAGTATCACTTCGAATGGAGAGGTATTTTGTATTCCAGTAAAAAAGTCCATTAACTCCTTTTTATTTACCTCGTCGCCTTGTGATATTAATTTTGGTTGAGTATCTCCGAACTCTGTCAAAATTTCGATAAATTCTAATAGTAATCTATCATTCTCGAACTCAGAACCATTTAGAAGTTTATCGGTTAAAGAGCTTTTTGCCAATTCATACGGTTCCTTATTAAGTAAAAATACTTCTCTGTCGATTGCTTTTGGTAATGCTTTCAGGCCTTTGGTGTTAAGCTCTCCAATAGTACCGTATTTAGATGTAAAAGTAAATTTCTCTTCTTGATAATTTCTGGCATCATAGTCTGAGGAAGGTGATTTTTTTTGGTAGAGTATACCGCTAAAAGATTCTGAATGTATTTCATTTCCTTTATTGTCCTTGATTAGAATGGTGAAAGGAATGGAAAAATCATTAATGTTGATATCTGGATTCAGGATTTCGATAAAATGATAAAGATAAAATCCGTAAATATCGGTTGTGTTAGTTCCGATAATTTTGCTGAGTGGGATCTTGATACCATATTCGGTATCCTCTGGATCATGCGATATTGTAAATGTTATTTGGTCGGAAACAAAACGTTGTGTTATTTGATGGGAAAAGTTAAAAGAAAACCTGGGAAAAACGACTACAATCTGCACGTTCTCGAGATCACCGTGTTCGGATTGATTTTCAAAATTAAAAGTATGTTGAATGGAAGGCATAATATCAGGATTTATGATGGTTATGTGTATAGCAGTGTTTGTTTCCTTTTGAAAAGGGTACACCGGTTGATCTAAATTTTATTTTTTATTTTTATAGAAATTTTCCAGTCAGCTCAATTGCCACTGACTAAAAACCCAGGCGATCGCTCTCGGCTAAGATGAGTTTGGATAACAATTTTCGTTGGAGATATCCTGTTTGTTATTTTCATTTGGTTTGTTTTTAGTTTAGCATTTTTTCAACCATTCAATAATCGCTATCGGATTATACCAAACCTTATTCTCGGCCTCTCGCTGGTTGTGAACATCCAGTTTTTTATAGATACTTTTCAGCAGATCCTTGATACTTTTAATACTCATCAAGTCCGCGGTTTCTTTTTGATTATATCCCTGTCTTAAATAAGTGAGGGCTTCTGTTTCTCGCTCCGTTAGTTTAGAGGCGTTTTTTTTATTAATGGGACTTCCGAGTAACATTTGTATCCTTTTGGCAATGTATGGACTTGAAAAAGGTTCTTTGTTATAGCTTGCTTGTATCGCGGTGTCTAACTCTTCGGCGGAGCTGGGCTTGGTTAAAAAATTGATCTGACCATTCGCGCAGAATGCCTCAAAGATTTTCTCATCGTCTTCAAAATGAGATAAAATAACAATGCCGGGACAACTTTCTTTTAGATTCCTTTTTAATTTGGAAGCTGCAATGATTCCGGCTTTCTCATCCAGGTTTGGTTGCTCCGATGGCATTTTGATATCCATGATGATAACATCCGGTTTTAGTTTTTCCACCTTTTCCAGAATTCCCCAGGAGGTGCCAAAATTTCCCAGTAAATCTAAACGTTGGTGCTGCTGAATTAAATCTACGAGGTGCGCCCGATATAAAGGCTCATCCTCGAAAATTAAAACTTTGATATTTTCAATTTGATCCATAATGCTAATACAAATATAGAGAAGACTTTTAATGCGTTTATCCCCCCAAGTAGGGGGTAATTAAATTTTTTGCTATTATGTTAGTAATCCAATTGGATTTAATGGTATTTTTAAATTTATCTTAACTCCTTTATTAATTGCGGTAGTGATTGTTATACCCGCATTCATTTTTTTAGCCCTGGAATATAGTTCTCTTAAGCCACGATTGCTGAATGAATTGTTTTCCAGTTCTTGCGTTAGGTCAAAACCAATCCCGTCATCCGTAAATAATAAATCGAGGCGACTGGGAGAATAGTGGAATTCCAGATTAAGATTTTTTGCCTTACTATGTTTGGCGGAGTTGTTGGCCAGTTCCTTAATCATCTGAAACAAATGATAATTGATCAAAAAACTTATTTTCACATTCTCCGGAATTAATACTGGAGAAGTAGTGACTTGAAATTTTATGTCAGTATACTTCAGGCGATTTTGTACAACTGATCTTATTTTTGTCAAATGCTGATCCAGTAAATAGTATTTATGGGTATTCAAAACCCACATTAACGAACGAATATCTTCCCGGATTTCTTTTTGTAGCTCATCTATCCTTTCGGCAAGTCCCTGATTAAAAGGTCTTATTTTTTGTTGATTGAGTAACGATAGTATTTCAATTTCCGGCATTATTCCCGAATGTAAATCCTCCACAATCTGATTCCTTTCGGAGATAATACTTTTAGTATATGCCAGTTTTTCCGCGTACACTCGATAGGCTAATAAAGAACCAATTACAAAAACTTCAATGAGAATAATCCCTATTTGCCCGTTGTTATATAAAAATTCACTTTTAGCAAAAATTTGTGCCTCCATACCCCACATCACAAAAATGTAGAGGAACATTGGAGAGAAAGTCAAAATATAAAGTAAGAAGAATTTATTTTTTGTTTGCGTATAAATACCAAGACCACTAATAAATATTGACAGGAGACATAACATCGACAAGATCGCCATTACGATTACCATCTTGTTTAAAAAAAGAGGATTAAAGGGCACAAACTCCGGCCAAAAAATTAGACCTAGTAATGCTGAAACGCATCCCGTCTTTAGAAGATTGAAAAATAGATTTAACTTTTTCCTGGTTTTAGCAAGGGCAAAGAATTCCTGAAAAAGCCCAATGAATCCAATAGATCCAATCGAAATACTAATAAAAGGGGCACAGAAAAAAAGATGGTTCAAAGGATTGTCCACTAGTGCTGCGTAAAGAATGGAGTAAGCTCTGGAATAGATGATATACAACACATTTCCAAAGAGATAAATAAAGTAATAGGTATTTTGCCGCGACCGGGAAAATAAAATTAAAATAAAAGTGGCGACCAAATAGGTCATGGAAATACCAATGTCGACGCCTCCATCAAATGACATATCTTCCAGTTTTTGCGACAACTGTGCTGCGGTGTAAAGGTAGATACGGGTATCGACGGATAAATATTTCTGATCAATTTTCAAATAAATAGTCTGACAAGAATTACTACTCACCTTAAACTCAAAAATTGGTCGACTGTTTTTAAATGTTCTTGAAAAATGAGGATAATCAAATCCGACTTTTTCAATTTCCTCAATTACTTTGTCACCTCCACTGGAATAAGCAGTAATCGAGCTAAAATCAATGGAAGTAAAATATAGAAAGCGAGATTTTTGTTCTTGTGAGTTATTGCACAACTGAAACCTCAATACTTGAGTCTTATTGGCTGCCGCCCTTATAGTAGTATTCTCCATGACCTCATATGGTCTGTTAGCCAATAGACAGACATTTAAAGAGTCAAATTCATAATCTTTGTATAATTTGAAATGATCAATTTCAATATTATTTTTATTTGCTATTTCATAAATACTTAACGCCGACATCTGCAAAGGTAGGGCAGTATTGATCATCACGAAAAGTAGAACAGCACTTCTAAAAATCATAATTGAATTATTACCGCTGCTTCCGTCCGAAGATTGACAGAAAACTCGTGAGGTATCGAAAGGATTCCGATACCTGTTTCAGAAAGTGTAAGTGGTGGCTGGTCGGGCATACTTCATTTGGTTTACTGGTTTAAAATCTTATTTGTACACATAGTACTGCTGCCTTTCAGCAATTCAGCTGAAAGCAATACGATTTTTTATTACGTTTAAAAACGTTTTAACGACAAATCGTAAAAGCACAAACCCTTCTTAATTATTTTTTTTTGGAGTAACGGAAAGACAGCATTATAACAATGCTTTTCAAAGTTTTCTCGATCATGGATTGATCTATTCTTAACAGTATGGGCCATAAATATAGTGTACATTATTTAATTAGACAAATTTTTTGCTGGCTTATTGTAAAAAAATGTAATGCCATGCCATATTTTCGTGTCGATATCCCCCGAAATCGCTAGTTGGTAGATTTCAAATTGATACTTTGTTTCGGTTGGTGGAAGAAATGAGGGGCTATTAATTTTACGCTGATTTTTTTATAAAGAATGATTGTTTTTTAAAATTTATCCTTGCTACATTACTGCATAGCGTTAGACTAATAAAAAATGAAAATAATTATCTTATCGTCAAGCATCTCCTCTAATCTGTTGTCAATTTGGAATCAAGATAGCTACTGGAATCTTATGCAAAGAAATTACCAACCTAATCTAAATTAAAAAAAATACCTAAAATTATTTTCCAAGAATTTCAAAAAATAAAATAAAATATGAGATTCTATTTATATCTTTATGATTGATAATGTATGATTGCCCGTCAATCTTGCGCAACAAACCTAAATAGAAAACAATGCCTACGCTCTTTCTAACCGCTGCCAATAGCGAAGCCCAACCGTTGCCTACCTTGAAACAGGAGTTCGAGGAAGTCAACAATTTATTAAATGAGCGAAAGTTGAAAAAAGACTTTATCGTTCATTCCCTTCCTTTTGCCAACACCGAAAATATTATCAACGACTTACGAAAGTTTAAGGACGATATCGTCCTTTTTACTTTTAGTGGTCACGCAGAAAAAGATCGGCTGGAACTGGAAGGTGGTGCTGCGGAAGCTGGAGGGATTGCCGCATTGCTTGGTCGTTGTCCCAATCTAAAACTGGTCCTGCTCAACGGTTGCTCTACGGGTGGACAGGTTGATGCGTTGCTGGAAAAAGGGATTCCGATGGTCATTGCGACCAGTGCACCCGTCGATGATTTTCGGGCCACTCAGTTTTCTATTACTTTTTTTGAGGAGCTGGCGGTAAAAAGAGCTACGGTAAAAAATGCGTTTGATGCGGCCATCGATGCGGCTAAAGTCAAGGGTACGATTGTTAGCGAAATAAAAAATAGAGGTGCTGGTTTTTCCGCCAGCGAAAAGGAGGACATTCCGCTTTGGGGATTATATTATCAGGATGATCAGGAAAATTTGGTCAACTGGACGCTACCCGAAAATAAAACGGAAGTTTCTACCGCTAATGAATTTATTCAAAATGCGCTGGAAGGTATCTACGAAGAATTTAAAATACCACTAAAAGAACAAGGGGAAACCGATAACGCACGAGATGTGATTCTTAAACGGCTTCCTTATTCGATCAGCGAACCGATCCGAAAATTACTGGCGCCACGGGATAACTCCGAGCAATTGTTTTTTGATCGACCCAGTGGGGAGCGCTTTAGAATGTTGATCTATGCTTATCGAAGTATTACGGCTTTTGTCTCTTTTGTGTTGCTAGCCCAGTTATGGGAATTAAAAAGAAACGAAGAAACCGTCGATCCCGGAGCGGACACGGCGCGAATCGTGGAACTATTAAAAATCTGGATAAAAAGCGATTACCAGAAAAATATGTCCACTTCTCCATTACCATTATTAAAAGAATTACTGGTATTTTTTAAACAAAAGAATATTTCTTTCTTTTTAAAAGAATTAGCTGAAGTTGCCAACGAATTAATGGACGCAGATGGCGAAATGGTAGATTCGGTTAGCTATCTGGAAAAACAAATTACGGATAATCCAAAAGCAAACTTGTCCTTTCTTTGTGAAGATACCGAACAGCACCTGGCGGTTCTATTATATAAATTTGGTTTTTTGGTACACTACGGATTGACCTCTATCAAAGACATCAATGTACTATATTACCCCCAAGATGACCAACCCGATTTCGAACATCAAATCGTAAAACTCCAGCAAGCCTTAACCAATCTGGAAGACAGAACCGAAAGCAATCCGGAACATCACAAGACGGCAACCATCCTGCTTCGCCGCATCGACGATAAAACCCGCTACCTGTATTTATCGCCATTTTTTATCGACGAAAATGCGTACACCAAAACGCCCAAGGCCAAGCTCTGCTCTTTTGTGGCCTACGATGCACAGAAAAAACAGTTTAGATTTCGCCACGTCTCCAAACCGGATGATTTGATTTTAATTGAAAAAAAGAAAATCAGTGCCCTGGCTCGAATCAAAGGAAACATAGATACACAGGATCATTATTTTTCCCTCATCAACGGACAGTTTTCTGCGTTTTGTCAGGCGGTCCTTGGAAAAAGCATTGACCAAATATGAAAACATTACACAGCCCATTTAAATTTCTGGATGCCTATACCTTGGCGGATCGTACCGAATTTTTTGGTCGGGACAAGGAGATCGAAAAATTATACCAACTGATTTTTAAGACGCCATTGCTGCTCGTTTATGGTGCATCCGGTACCGGAAAGACCAGTTTGATTCAATGCGGTTTGGCGAGTCGATTTGACGGGACCGACTGGTTGCCTTTATGGATTCGTCGGGAGGAAAATGTTAATCAGGCCTTGGAAAATGCGATCCACGAAGCGCTACCAGACGGTTTTGAAAAAGACAAAACTATCTCTGAAAATATCACCCAGCTTTATCAACATTACCTGCGGCCGGTCTTTTTAATTTTTGACCAGTTTGAAGAATTATTTGTTTTTGGGGAAGCAGCAGAAAACGAAAAGTTTATTAAAAATATCACCACCATCCTGGATAAAGAATTACCCTGTAATATCATCATGGTCATTCGGGAAGAATATCTGGGACATTTATATCCTTTCGAAAAAGAAATACCGGAACTTTTCGATTTTCGGATGCGGGTAGAACCAATGGATACGGCCAGAGTCAAAGAAGTGTTGACGAGTTCTTTTACTAAATTTAATATCGAAGTAGAACCATCTAAGGAGGAACGACTCGATCAAATTATCGAAAATGTGAGTCGTGGAAAATCGGGCATTGAGCTGCCTTATTTACAGGTGTATCTGGATCGACTCTACCGGGAGGATTTTGTTAAAACTTATCCCGATAAAACACTTACAAAGAGTAGTGATGGCAATTGGTATCCGATCGAATTTACCAAAACAGAAATCGAAAAATTTGGGACGATTGAAATGGTCCTGGATAAATTTCTGGATGAACAAATACAAAAGATTCAAGCTAACTTATTTTCCAAAGATCGTAAAGTAAAACCGGATGCCGTTCGTTTATTGCTAGATGCTTTTGTCTCCGACGAGGGGACTAAAAGGCCGATACGGTATCAGCGAGTAGACAATCAGATACAACTGATGGCAACCGAAGAAAATATGCCCAGACTGTCACCGGGCCATCTCGATTTTTGTATCAATGCGCTGGAAGAAGCCCGGTTACTTAGAAGCGATGCCAATACCCTGGAGCTCGCGCACGATAGCCTTGCTGCGATTATAGATAAGCGAAGAACCAACGAACAACGACAACTCAATGACATCCGACGGCAGATCCGTAGTATGCACCAAAATTTTCCAAAGACCAAAGAATATTTGACCAGTAAACAAATTACGGTTTTTGAAGACTACATACCTTTACTTTATTTAAACTTTAATTTAAGGCAGTTTTTTCAGGACAGTCAGAAATTTAGAGGGAAGGAAGCAACGGAAGAACTGGAAAAGGTTAGGCAACAAGCGGAGCAGGAACGGAAGCTTAAAGAGCAGGCGGAAGCACAAAAATCGGTAGCGGAAAAAAATGAGAAAAGGGCCAGAGGGCGAACCTGGATGGCGGGTATATTTGGTTTGATGGCTGCTGGTGTGGCCCTTTTGGCTTTTTCTTTATATGGACGGGCAAATGAATTAACGAAGGCTACTGAAAAACAAAAAATAGAAATTGAAAAAAATCTTATCGCGCTAAAAAATAACGAAATCGCTTTGCAAAGCGCACTCAAAACCGCCCAACTGGCCAAGGATACCGCTGAATTAAAACGTATAGAAGCAGAGCTTGCAAATGAGGATGCTAGAAGGCAAACCTCAATTGCAGTTAGTGCTAAGGCAAACGCGGATGTAAGACGACAAGAAGCAGAAGCCGCTAAGTATACTGCCGATCGAGAAAAGGAAAAAACAAAGCAGGCACTTGGGGAGGTACAGAAAGCGAAAATAGTTACGGAAGAAGCTTTAGGAAAAGCTAATACTTTGGTGGATGCGTTTTACTTTTATGCGGATCGGTTTGCTTTAGCCTTTAAAGATAGAAAATTTTACTTTATTGATAAAGATGGCAAAGAAGTTAAAAAACTTGGAAAATGGACAAAAGCGGAACAATTCGACTATCGAGGATTTGCTACCATTCATAAAAATGATACTCCGTTTTTATTAGATACCTTTGGAAACACCTATAAACTTGCTTATTCTCTTGAAACCTTGGAGGCTAATTCCGAAGCCTTGAATTTGTCTAATCAAAAACTAAAGCAAGTTCCAGCTATAGTATGGGATAATCCTCAATTGAAAGTTTTGATTCTCAGCGAGAATCATCTTGAGAATCTACCTAAACAAATAGGACAATTAAGTAATTTAATTTCATTATATCTTGAAGAGAATAATTTATATAAATTACCCGCAGAAATAGGACAGCTAAGCAATTTATCTACATTTAGCCTTTCTTATAACAAGTTGGATGAGCTTCCTATGGAAGTAGGACAGCTGAGTAAATTAACCGTTTTATCTCTTAGCGATAATAAGTTGGCTGAACTTCCTATGGAAATAGGGCAGCTGAATAAATTAACTGTTTTATCTCTTAGCGAAAATAAGTTGGCTAAACTTCCTACAGGAATAGGGCAGCTGAGTAAATTAACTGTTTTAAGTCTTGGGGATAACGATTTTACTGTATTTCCTAAAGAAATAGGGCAATTGAAGAACTTATCTTTATTAATTTTTAGGGATAATAAATTAGTTGAATTACCAGGAGAAATAGGGCAACTGAGTAGTTTGTTTTCATTAGACCTTAGTAGAAATAAATTAGCTAAAATACCTAAAGAAATAGGGCAACTGAATAGTTTATCTTCATTAGATCTCAGTAGTAATAACATAGTTGAATTACCAGGAGAAATAGGGCAACTGAGTAGTTTATCTTCATTAGATCTCAGGTATAATAAGTTAACAAAAATACCAGGAGAAATAGGGCAACTGAGTAGTTTATTTTCATTATATCTTAGTAGTAATTACATAATTGAATTACCTAAAGAAATGGGACGATTAAGTAATTTATCTTCCTTAAATATTAAATATAACAAATTAACTAAACTACCTATAGAAATAGGACAATTAAATAATTTATCTTGGTTAGGTCTTAGTAGTAATAACATAGTTGAATTACCAAAAGAAATAGGACGGTTGAGTAATTTAGCTTCATTAGATGTTAGAGATAACCCAATTGAAAAAAAAATAATTGAAGTAATAAAATCATGGTTACCTAATCGTAATATTTATTATAATTTTGTTTACCAATTAGAGCCAGCTCAAAATGCGTATAGAAGAAAAAAATATGATGAGGCATTTAAGGACCAACAACAATCAGTTGAAGAAGATCAAAGTAGCTATAGCAGTTGGTATAATCTTAGTTTCTATGCTTTATTTGCTCATCAACCCAAGGTAGCAATTGAAGCTGCTCTAAAAGTAAAAGAACTAAATTCAAAAGCAATAAAAGTAGACACCAATCTCGCACTAGGCTACCTAATGAACAGCCAATGGTCAGAAGCCCAAAAAATCTATCAACAATACAAAGGCAAGCATTTTCCAAATGACAAGCGTCTATGCGATGAAGTCTTTCTAAAAGACATCGCAGACCTCGAAGCCGCAGGCATCACCCACCCCGACTTCGAAAAAGTAAAACAGCTGTTCAAAAAATAATGACCCACTTAAAAACTAAAAACAAAATGCCAAAAACAATCTACGCCACCCTCATCGGAATCAACGAATACCCCAGCGGAAAACTCACCGGCTGCATCAACGACGTCGTAGATATCCACCAATACCTCGAACAACTAACCCAATCCAACAAAGAGATAGAAACCTATTCACCCACCTTCTATCTAGCTCCCAATAACCATGATCTCGAAACGATCCAGTTATCCACCATGCCCGTCGATAGCTACCTGGCACCCACCAGAGAAAATATTTTGGGTTCCTTTCAACATTTTGAAAAAGCCAAATCCGGCGACATTTGTATTTTTTATTACAGCGGTCATGGTTCGTTTAATGATGCGCCGGAAGCGTTTTGGCATATGAAGTCGGCTCGGCAAGTGGAGACGCTGGTTTGTGTAGATAGTCGGACGCCGGGCGGTAGAGATATTGTCGATAAAGAGCTCGGATATCTACTCTGGAAGACGACCAAAGATAAAGAAGGCGTACACTTTGTGGTGATCATGGATAGCTGTCATTCGGGCGATAATACGCGGAGTGGTGCGGAAAATGTCATTGCCAAAGAAAGTAATCCCAACGTTAATAATAAGGGACTGGAAGAATATTTTGGGTACGAAAAAGGAGGGAATGAATTTTATAAATATGTTGATGGTGA
>ENA-ORXT01002496-ORXT01002496.1-marine-metagenome-genome-assembly--contig:-NODE-2496-length-22035-cov-10.682439_pt1 | contig 22035 bp, 10 predicted proteins | sample MGYA00237868_ERZ511482 | MGnify/ENA metagenome assembly ERZ511482
TCGGATTTGAAAATGATAGCGTGTACTTCAGGTGGTACTATTACTATAATGCCCCATTACTTGAATCTAGTATTTCCCAACCTGACTTGAGCCAAGCTGAATGCATTGTGGCGTCTAATCAAGTGGTCATGTATGCAATTGCAGCAACTTCGATTCCAGAAATATCATCAGAACAGATAATCAATTCAACTAGTGCTGAAGGCAATGGAGAAATATCGCTTATGACATCTAATGGATCAGGTGATTACGAGTATTTATGGAGCCATGGCGCATCTGGGTCCTCTGTAACTGACTTAGAACCTGGTGAGTACACTGTAACTATAACTGATTTATCTTTTTGTTCCCCTCCTATCATAGAGACTTATACAGTGGGTGGATTGACCTCGACCTCGACAAGTGACTTAACAATTGATGAGAATATGCTATCTTTGTACCCCAATCCATCCGAAGGTCAGTTTTATATATCTTCGGATAGAGATTTAGGTCAAACTCAAATAACAATTTATACATTGAACGGTAAGGTAGTATATAATACAGATGGAGTTCTCAATAGAACGTCAAAAATGAGAATCGACCTCTCTGCTCCTGATGGTCTTTATATATTAAAATCCTCAAATGGTGAAAGTACAAGAACACAAAAGTTTATAATAAGTAATAATTAAGTTTATAATTTTTAAGCTTCACTTTCTGCCTTTGCTTTGGTAAGATGTGATTTAATAAACGCAAGTTAGATTATCCAGAATGTAGTAACTATCTAATTAGATGGTTATTACATTCTCTATTTAACTATAGTTGGAAATTTATCTGGTAGACTATGAAGACTAATTTTCTATTCTGCGTCGAAAAATAACAATATTATATTTTTACATTATTCTAATCGTGAATATACTTAAATCCCATCAAAGCTAATAGATTCATAAATTCCTTTAACCAATAAATTAATCTGCCTACCTAAAACATGTAGCTCATGATCTTATCCAATAAACCCTATTTGATTGCTTTCTTATTTCTTAATTCTATTTTTGCGTTTAGTCAGCAACAATACCAACTTGAATTTACTACTTTAAGTCAAGTAGAGTTAAAGTCTGAATTAAGTATGAAGAAGGCTCTTGGAGTACATTCTCAAAATTCACTATCATTACAATATAATCATACTGATAGGCTAAATATCAATCACAAAAGGTATAAGCAAAGCATCGCAGGCTATCCTGTCGAAGGTGCTGTCATAGCCACTCACCAAAATGAAGACGGAAAAACAACAGCTAATGGACTTTGGCTCACAGATATGAATCCCGATATCCCAGCTTCTATTTTACAAGAGAATAATATATTGGATATAATAAGAAAGGCATTCCCATCATACAGAAAACTAAGCTGGGAAATAGAAGATATTAATGATGAGTATCGTGTCGATATTTCTAAGGTTTGGTATAATGAGAACTATAGTAAAGATGGTAAAGATTATCTATTGTCTTACAAAGTGAAAACCTATATATCGAATCCTTTCGAGTCATATACTTTGTTCATAGATGCCCTTACTGGTAAGATATTATCTAAGTATTGTACTCATCATACGGCTAATGTCCCAGCAGTTGCCGAAGGATTGTACACTATGGGTCCCATCCAAATGACTGTAGACTCGATCAGTGAAAATGAATACAAGATGATCAAGTATAATGATGAAGGTGAGGCTATCATCAGAACACGAGATGTCCTAAACAATTTTAAAATTGTAGAGTCAACTGATAACGAGTGGTTAGATAAGCCTGCTGTAGATTGTCACTGGGGCACAGAGAAGACATTAGGATATCTTAAAACAGAGATAGAAAGAGAGGGAATGGATGGTGAGGGTAGTGCTATAACCGTTAATGTACATGCTCAGGATCCTATGGGAGGTGGTCCGGTGGGCAATGCCTTCTATTTAAATGGAAGTATTAATATAGGGGATGGAAATGCTAATAGCCCTATAAAAGTCCCATTGAGTAGCCTTGACATAATAGCTCATGAGATTTTCCATGGAGTAACAGAAAGCACCGCTAACTTGATATACAATGGAGAATCAGGTGCTATAAATGAATCTATGAGTGACATATTCGGGATAACTGTAGTGGAACATACAACTGGTAGTTATTCATGGGACATAGGTGCCCAATTAAATGATGCCTTAAGGCGAATGGATGACCCCAAATCATTAGAAATGCCAGCATTCTATAATGGAGAATATTGGTTTGGCGGCGCTGACGTTCATATCAACAGCTCCATAGGTAATCTATGGTACTATTACTTAGTAGAAGGTGGATCAGGGGTCACAGAAACTGGAGAAAAATTTAGCATCGAAGGTATAGGCTTTGAGAAAGCTGCTACCATAGCTTATAGGACTCTGAGCGAATACCTAATAGAATCCTCTGATTATGAGGACTACTGCAACTTGTCTTTACAAGCTGCTCAAGATTTGTATGGCGAATGCTCACCAGAAGTTGTTAGCGCATCCGCAGCTTGGTTTGCAGTCGGCTTAGGTAAAATAATAAAGGGTACAGATATTAAATTAACACAGTTTGAAAATCTAACATCTGGTTGTAGCCTAGAGTCTGAAGAATCAATATCTATTGAGCTCGATTTTGAGTCGTGTGGCGATTTGCTTACAGTAGGTACACAAATTACACTCGCTTACTCTATCAATGGTGGTAATCCTATTACTGAGGTGTACACAATACCTCAGACTATAAGTCCTGATGAGTCATTCATGTATACATATAGTCAAAAAGCCGACCTGAGTAACGTGGGATTATATGATATTAGAACCTGGGTAGATTACCCTCCTGATGCTCACCCTGTCAATGATACGCTTCAAATAAAAGTAGAGAATAGAGTTTATCAAAACGAGGATATAAGATTGGTAGATATAATACATCCTAACCAATCTACAGCATGCGGATTAACGTCAGTAGACCCTATCGTGCAAGTTCAATTTTTGGGATGTGACTCACCGCCAAACGGATCTACCATAAATATTAAAGCAACATTGGATAATACAGTTATAGAATCAGAATTTGTGCTTGCCAGCGAGCTTGAATATGAAGACATCATACAACTGACTCTACAAGGTGCATTACAAATAGACGACTATGGAGTACACCAGATAAGTGTCGAGATATCTTATCCGAATGACCCTAACTTAGCAAACAATATTGTAGAAAGTAACATTGAATTTTTTCAGCCTAAAGATCAACCATTTGTATTTCCATTCGACGATGAGAGTGAGCTATCATCACTTCGCATTCGATTAGGCTCAGCAGTGGATCAGGATACATTGATAGACAGATTCGATGATAGTAGCGAAAGCCAGGCTCTTATGTTCACCGGGGGTGATGTCGTAGATCTTAGTACCAACGAACTCTATATTGAGCTGGTAGAAAGTGAAGAAGAAATCTGGTCGAAAAATATATCTCATGAGACGCGTACTTGTATGTGTATAGATGCTACAGAATGGGATGAGGCTTCCTTATCCTTCGATCTATATATCCATCAGGTAGTAGGCCTCTGGAACTCGCTAAACATTAAAGATCCGTGGGCAGCTAATATGAGAATTCTAGTTAACGGCACGCCAATCACGGAGACTTACTCCTATAAATCTCAAGATCAGTTCGATAATTATATTGTTGACTTATCTGATTATGTAGGCACATCTTTCGAAGTTTGTTTTCAGTCTAAGTCTCTAATGGGAAGAAACCTTTATGGGCTTATCCTTAGTGGCGAAGATGCGCTTGGAGATCAAGTTATAATAGATAATATTAATGTTAGTGATAAGCTTGTAGTATCAAGTAGTTATGAAGAAAGTACCTACTCAAGTATTTCTTACTACCCTAATCCAACTCATGACGAAATTAATGTATCAATAATGAGCAATTTCAATGAAGATATTTATTTCGAAGTGATCAACACATTAGGAGAAGTCATTAAGCAATATAAGTACCATGTCACAACAGGTGCGAATACAATAACACTACCATTAGATGAAATAAATCAAGGAATATACCTTCTAACGAGTCGATCCCTAAAGAATGAGATTCATTCAGCTACTAAGGTAGTTGTAAAGTAACATATATTTATCAGCTACTGAATTCAAGCTGTAAATGCAACTTGGTTAATTAATTGACTCATTTTCTGGTAGGAATTTATGTACTCAAATTGATCATTTGACTTTTGGACTTAGGCAATAATAAAAGTAAGAGAAGCTAAGCGCGGAGCAGCCCGTCCCGCTTTTTGGGAGTTAAATATTTGAGGGGTATTCAGAAGTAAAAGCAAATCACCACAGCGAAGCCTGTCCCGATTTTCGGGAGTGAAATATTTATTAGCCCTGGGTTGAAAACCCAGGGCTATTTTTGGAGTAAGATCCAATTTGGCGTGATTTTTAGAAATTTCGATAGCTATCGGAAGATAAATTGCCAACAAGAAACACCCCGTTATTAAAGTAAAATCAAGAAATAATAGCGCAATCCGAAACCTTTAATTTCGATTGCCTCCCTATAGTTGTGCAGTTTAACCAGTAAGTGAAGTTGTAAGATGTCGTATAAAATATGCTGGTATCAAATATTTTATATATTTAAAAATACAATAGACACTAATATTCTCTTTTCAATTCCAGAATTCAAAAAATTTGAATACATTACTGGATGTCAGAAATCAATCAAGAACAAGTAGGAAATTCCGAGGGTAAAAGTACGGCCATAGTTCTCAAAAAATTTGGAATTTCAGCCCTAAACTCAATGCAGCAAGAAGCTGGTGAGGTCATCCAAAAAAAGTCGGACCTAGTCTTACTATCTCCAACAGGAACAGGTAAAACACTTGCTTTCCTGCTACCAATCCTCCAAGATCTTGATCGTAACGGTTTAGAAATTCAAGTACTTATACTCGTACCATCGCGTGAACTAGCCCAGCAAATAGAACAGGTAGTTCGGAAAATGGGATCTGGATTTAAAGTAAATGCCGTCTACGGTGGTCGTGCGGGCATGCAGGATAGGATTGATTTAAAACATCGCCCAGCGATTCTCATTGGCACCCCAGGACGAGTAGCCGATAGGTTTAGAAGGGATAGCTTTTCTTTGAATCAAATCAGAACGCTTATTCTTGATGAATTTGACAAATCCTTAGAAATTGGTTTCGAAGAGGAGATGGCGGAGATTATAGAAACGCTACCTAATGTCCAGCAAAGGATACTTACCTCTGCGACCAGTGACGCCAAGATACCCGATTTTGTAGGAATGCAAGAACCTGTTTTCATTAGTTATTTAAAAGCTGGAGACGCTAAGCTTACCATAAAAGTAATCCTGTCTCCTGAAAAAGATAAGCTCGCCGCTTTAGTGAAGTCACTTGCTTTTATAGGTCATCAACCTGGAATTATTTTTTGTAACTTTAAGGATGCACTTGGACGAGTAAGCGAATATTTGGAAGATCACGAGATTGATCATCAATGCTTTCACGGAGGTATGGAACAAGTGGATAGAGAACGCGCACTCATCAAATTTAGAAATGGAACCACTCGGCTATTGCTGGCAACGGATTTAGCTGCCCGTGGATTGGATATTCCCGAGATAAAATTTATTCTTCATTACCATCTTACACCGCACCAAAAAGAGTTCACCCATAGAAATGGACGTACCGCAAGAATGAACAGCGATGGGGTTGCCTATATTTTGAATTGGAAAGACGAGCCTCTACCAGATTTTATTCAAGACATTGCGCCTGAAAATCTAAAAATAGAAGATCTTCCAAAAGCGAAAATTTCAAGCTCGGTAAAATGGAGAACGGTATATATTACTGGAGGTAGAAGAGATAAGATATCAAAAGGAGATATTGCTGGCTTATTTATTAAGCAAGGAGGAATTAAAAAAGATCAGCTTGGAGTCATTGAACTCCAACAGAGTTGCGCCTACGCTGGCGTTCATGCGGAAGTAGCTGAAAGGCTCATCGAAAAAACTAACAACACCAAACTGAAGAAGAAGAAGGTGAGGATAAGTATGATTTGATAATTCTTTGTTGATTTAAACAGTTACTTCGGTTGAAATAAATTGATTAGGTTTAGCTTTATAATTGATAAATGTATCTTTATGAAGTTTTTATAAGTCAATAAAATTAGTAGTTTTCTTGTAGAGATATTCAGAATCAAGGGCAGTTACTCAGGCGTATTCAGAAGTAAGAGAAGATAACCGCAGGGCAGCCTGTCCCGATTTTCGGGGGGGGGGTAAAAAAGATAGACCAGGGTTGAAAACCCAGTTCTATCATGAGAGTAAGATCCAATTTGGCGTGACTTTTATTTGAAATTCCGATTGTGATCGTAAGACAAATTCCCAACAAGTATTACCCCGTCTATAGCGCAAAGTCCAGAAGAACGGAGCAATCAAAACCTTTAAATTTCGATTCCCTCCTTATGGTTGTACAGTTTATCCTTCTTGTGAATATCCCTAAATTATCTCCAAGAACAATCTGTATTTATATGAAGAAGCCATTTAATGTGGCTTATACATTATATAGAGGGTGTTTGAAATTTTGGCTTTATGGACTTTAAACTAATTCCGAATACCCTTAATAATACCCTTAATAAAGTGTATTATTGTTACCCTTAGATAAGTTCAAATTTAATTTTTTCCACCCATAATGTAAATTTATAAATGTTCCAACTTGTTGCATTAAATACTGAATTATCAAATATTGTTTTGATCTCGATAATGATCCTGTCGATCGGGGGTATTTTAAGATATTTTCGACAACCTTATATAATCGCTTATATATTAGCTGGGGTATTGATGGGCAAGCACGGGTTTGAAATACTAACAGATGAAGAATCAATTAAGTCGATTGGAGAGTTCGGACTTATCTTGCTGCTCTTCTTTATAGGTATGGAAATTAGTTTACCCGTCTTTGTAAAAAACTGGAAAATACCCACATTTGGGACTATTTTTCAAATACTTGGAAGTGTCTTAATGGTTGGACTCATCGGATGGTTTTTTAATTGGAGCATCAATAGGATAATCGTATTAGGTTTTATTATTAGTTTGAGTAGCTCTGCAGTGGTGATAAAATTGCTACAGGATAATAACGAAACGGAAACTAAAGTAGGTCAAAGTGTGATCAGCATTTTATTAGTACAGGATATTTTGATAGTTCCAATGCTAATAGTCACTACCTATTTAGGTGGGGAAGTACCTTCAACTAACGAAATCATATTGCAATTGATCGGTGGTTTACTATTGATTGCTGGTATTGTTTGGATCTTGTGGAAAAAGGAATTTTCTATTCCATTCAGCGAAAGACTGAAAGATGACCATGAAATGCAGGTTTTCATGGCTATAATTGTCTGCTTTGGTTTTGCTGGTTTAACTTCATTTTTTGGAATATCCGCAGCTTTAGGAGCATTCGTAGGGGGTATGGTTGTTCACGCCGCGCGCTCGACAGAATGGTTTCATGACAGCCTGCACTCATTTCGAGTAGTTTTTGTAGCAGTTTTTTTTGCATCCGTCGGGATGCTAATTGATGTTTCTTTTTTAACAGAACACTGGAAGATAATTACACTGATAATAATTGCTGTTTATGCCGGTAACCATTTTATTAACGCCGCAGTTATTCATTATTTTGGTAGAAATTGGAAAGTAAGTTTATACGGTGGTGCCCTGCTTGCGCAGATTGGAGAATTGAGTTTTGTGTTGGCATCAACTGCTTATTTTTCAGAAATAATTACGGATTTCGAATATCAATTAACTATCATCATTATTTCACTAACCTTATTGATTAGCCCCTTTTGGATTTCTGCAACAAAAAAAATAGTAGGTTTATAAATAATTGAGTTCGGGATAGGTATAATATACTTTCCTAGTTGCCATCGACATTTAGTTGTCGCCTCAATACAGCCTTACTACTTAGAATAGGTAAAGTACTAGTGGTTCATAAAGTGATTCCATCCACAGAGAAATAGGGATATGCAAAAGTAAGAGAAGATATCCGTAGAGTAGCTTGTCCCGATTCTGGGGTTTAAATATTACTAGCCTTGGGTTGTGACCGACTGATGCGAAGTAATCAAAATCCAGCGTATCTTGATAGGAGGAAAACTGTAGTAAACCTGCTACAGCTAACATACTGACTAAATTGTATGCTCTAGTAAGGAGTATTTATTTGAAATGCCAATAGTGATCGAAACACAAATTGCCAACAAAAATCACCCCATTTTTAGAGTATATTTAAGAAGAATGGTGCAATCCTAAACATTTATCTCGCTACAGTTGTACAGTTTAACCTTCATGCGAATATAGTCTACTTTAAAAAGAAAGAATCTCCGTGTGAAGGATAGTAGAGAGACGACGCCAGGAGTAGTCCCGAAAATTTTCTTTCGGGACCGCAGCGAACGCGGAGTCTCGGATAGCCTGACCATGATAGAATTATTATACGACAACGGAGTATAATAATTCTATCAGGGGCACACCCAAAAAAAAAGAACCCAAACGCTTCTACGCTAGGTTCTTCATTTCATATAAATATTAATCGCTCTTTTGACTATCTCGCAATAATCATTTTCTTTATTTGAATACTTGATCCTTGTCGCAGTTCATAAAAGTATATCCCTGCGGCAAAGTCTCTTGCTAAAATTTCATGTTCATGCCACCCCTTATCATAGTTTGAAGTATGACTGTGAATGGTCTTTCCTTCCAGGTCCCGAATACTTAAGCTTGCATTGCCTGCGGTATGCAGATAGAACGGAATAAGCGTTTTCGTGGCAAAAGGATTTGGTTGATTTTGACCAAGGATGTTGACGGAATACTCTTCGAGTAAATTCTTAGAAACTAAATCTACCTTACCCGATACGCCTCGCTGATCAAAATGCAAGGCTGGTTTATTTGCGTCTACATTTAATACGTCGCTCAGTAGAATAGTTTCATCTACGGTAAGGTAAAGTGTTAATAATTTTTCTGGTATTTTTTGATCATATTGGGTCCAAGCAAAGTGCCCAGTATTTCCGGTGTGATGAATGTTTCCATCCATAGATTTTCCGGGTACGACTGCATTTATTTTTCCTTGAGTAGTAGTCAAAACAAACTGAAGTGCTGTCATATTTTCGTTGCAAGTATTAAAGATATCTACTGCAGTTTCTTGTCCCGCAACCAAATATTTGTCTTCAAAATGAAGCGCATATTCTGCGAGATTTCTTGCCTCCACTTGGTTCTTGACATTGACAGGATTCGTGCCATCTATATCACCCATCTTGATGCTAAGAAAGTTTAAATCAATCTGCGTATTTTCTATATTGGCACAATAATGCCCATCAACAATTGTTTCTGAAAGCGGGTTTAGAGGGTCCTCAAATTGATGATCAGCCGCTATAAATCTATAGGAAGGACTAGCGCTGAAGTGTTCTATTTGATATAAAATTAATCCCCGTATTTCTAATAAATCCGAGATGTCAATTTTGCCATTGAGGTTAACATCTGCGGCGATATACTGATACGGATTACTAAAAGTTTGTAAGCCTAAAATATGTCGCTGTATCAAAACTAAATCAAAAGTACTAATACCAAGTGAAGGATTCTTATCGTAGATAGGGCTTACCTGACAGGCAGTGCCCATAGGTAAATCGTCAAATGCATAAATGCCAAACTGATCGGTCAAAGTATGATGTGTATCATTATTTGAAAGCTGCATCTCTACTTCTTTCATGGGTTCTCCTCGAGTACTGTAAACCATCCCAGCCAAGGTCGCCATCTCTGGTCGACTGCCGCATACCGTGTCAGGGTCTATGAGATTTATCATGTTGGAGCAGATACTACTGTTGCCATCACCAGTGATGATTTCTATCGCATATTGAAATGCACCGAGGTCATTGCAATCCAATACCAAGTTTCCTCCAATCACTTGAGTGAAGTTTGAAGGATTTACAAATCGGATAGTCAACGATGGATCATCCGCGACTGAGGGATCATCCAGTACGCTACGAGGCTGGACAGCAAGCAATCCGTTTTCGCCTATCTCTAAAGTCACGCTGTTGCAGAGCCCAGAAGGAGAAAAGTCAAACACTGAAATGATCAAATCTCGACTCAAGCTGTTGCCGCAATTGTCTTCCGTAGTAAAGGTAATGGTGTGTCTACCCAGTGGATAAACCGAGCTCGCATTGCTGCCAATGACTTCTACATTGGGTGCTTCTGGTTGATCACCATCACTAAAAAAATCGGTGACGTATCGGGTATCATTGTTCTCTGAGCAATCGTCCATTACTTGTGCGTCTATTACATCTACCTGTACCTGCTCGCCACTAAATATAGTGACATCTTGGTTCTGTGGAAAGACTGAAAATCTTGGTGCTTCATTATCTCTGATGGTCAATGTTTGTGATAGACTGCTTGCGTTACCACAGTCATCAGTCGCCGTAAAGTTTCTGACTACCTGAAAGTTACATGGGCTACCCGTAGTGTCTCTAGTCTCTTCGATAACTATGTCATCATCACAGTTGTCAAAAATAGTAAAGTTGATAATGGGTAGTGTTTGATCGCAGTCTATCGTAAGATTTGCTGCTAGATTAGTAGCTGTTAACTGCGGTGCGCTTGCATCTATGATGGAAATCTCTATCGTGTCAAGGGTTACATTACCGCAGTCATCTGTCACGGTGTACAATCGGGTGACTTGCTCTGAATTTGGGCAATCCCCAGGAATACTGGTGTCTACTAACTCTATGAGTAGTTGCGCATCACAGTTGTCTAAGGCACCAAGATCGAATGCTGGTATCTGAAACTCGCAAGAAATAGTGAGATCGTTTGTTTGCCCTCTAATTATAGGAGCAGTGTTGTCTTCATAGTTTATGAGCTGAACGGCAAAGTTTGCATTACCACAGCGATCAGTAGCCGTAAATGTTCTTATTACCAACTGTTCGTTTGCACATGCACCTGGCACAGTGTCTAAGACAACAAATAAATTTGGCGTATCGTCACAGGCATCTAGTATAGTAGGCAAATCCATACTTGGTTCTTCATCGCATTCCACTGTTTGATTTGGAGGGAAATCTGAGAAAATTGGTCCCTTATTATCGATAAGACTGATCGTCTGAACGAAAGTATTTACATTGCCACAAGCATCTGTGGCAGTTGTCGTTTTCGTGATCGTCTGGATCACGGGGCATTCTCCGTTTTGCGCTGTGATGTTTGTTTCTATGATCAAATCATCATCACATGTATCCGAAATAGTTGGGTCTATAAAGTCAGGTACAAGCTCGTTGCAGTCCGCCGTTATTTCTGCAGGTGCGTTGGTAAATACGGGTGCATCTAGATCATTGAGTAAAGTAATATTTACAGTACCAGTAACAGTTATATCCGTGCAGATATTCAATACTTCCCAGGTGCGTATTAGACGCTGAACACAAGGGCCATCTTCCAATATTGTGTCCGTAGCTAAAAATGCAAATACGCCACAATTATCTTCGATGGTAGGTTTGCCGATTTCATCACTTACTCCTTGACAAAGTAAAGTAACATCTGGAGTAAAAGTTATGATTGGTGTGGTATTATCTTCTAAAGTAATTGTCTGCGTACAAGTTGCTTGATTATTAGAGTTGTCGGATACGATGAAGGTTCTAATTATTTCTCCGACATTGCACTCGTTCACATTTTTTACGTCGCTAAAGTTGGTCATAATAGCACAGTTATCCGAAGCCACAGGAAGTCCAGTAAGCGAAGTGTCATTCGGATCATTATCGCAGTTGATCGTAATATCTGCTGCACAATTGATAATCACAGGCGGCGTTTTATCGAATACACTGACTTCTACTATACATTTATTTTGTAAGCCATTCAAGTCGGTTACCTGCATTTCTAGTATCAGTACTTGGCCAGTTTGCGCACAGCTTAATGCGATGCAATCGCTGTAAGCTGTATCTCCAACCAATCGAATTTCTCGATCAACCAATTCACAATTGTCATAACTGCCACTGTCCACATCTTCTGCGCAGATCATAGAAGTTTGGCTCTCACCGATGCCCACCGTTGTAGACAAATCACAAACAGCAACGGGAATTACATCATCAATTATGTTTACAGGCACTGTACATTGAGCGGTGTTTCCGCAATCGTCTTCTGCGATAAAAGTAACGGAATATTCCCCTACAGGTACCGTGAACGGACCATCACCGTTTCCAAATTCCCACTGAGCAGTTACACTCGTTACATTACTACAGTCGTCGCTGGCATTAATGTTTGGGAAGTTTACAGTTGCACTACAATTAGCCTCGTCTGCTCCAAATGTAAAACTATCAGGGCAGTCTACTACTGGGCCAAGGGTGTCTTCAACTATTATGATCTGAGTATCGGAGGCTCTACTATCAGTACACCAGTCTATCACGGTCCAGCGTCTAATTATTTTAGTAGTGCCTGTACAAACGGGTGTCTCATTATCTTCAAAATCTACAATGAAGTTGCAGCTATTGCCACCGATCATTGCTGCGATGGAAGGGCCACCAACGTTGGCTGGACTAGTATCTCCATCGCTACAATCAATAGTGATGTCATCTGGAAAAGTTAAGCCTGTTAAAGACGGTCTTATGATATTGATAAGCTGAATACAGCTACTACTATTTCCCAAGTTATCCGTCGCAGTCCAGGTTCTTTCTATTGTCTTTAGAAAGTCAATATTTTCACATTCGTAATCGATCAAATTATCGAAGGAAACTAAACTAGGATTTTCATCGCAGTTATCTGAAACTGCAGGTTCCCCTACAGCTGAAGGAGAGCTATCTGCGCTGCACGGAATGTCTACATCTATACACGCTAGGGTAGGCCCCGTTTTATCTTCGATAAGTATAGTGCCCACACAAGCTAATCCAGTACTGGTATGCGTGAGTTTATAGTCTAATATTTGTCCCGAAACATCGCAGCTGATTTGATTGCCAAGAGAGAGACCCTGGTCAATAATGGTCACTTCATAATCATCGTAGCATGCATTTGCGATGGCTTCTGAAACCATATTTGGGGTGACGGTCAGTACTCCATTTGGGATTGTCAAATTTACTTGATCATTGCATGCAACTACGGGCGAAATACTGATTATCTGCGTAGTCGAAGTAGTACTTCCATTGCAGTCCGCTACGAACCAAGTGATGTTATAAGTACCTATTTCATTTCCTGTAGGTATAGCTATACTTGTGTTCATCAAGCTGACGGGTGAAGGCGGATTAGGTGGATTCGCTAGGGGAGGAGTTATATTATAATTAACTTCTGTAGCATTGCATCCTGCACGCACTGTAGGCAAGTCAACTTCGAATGATGGTGCTGTACAGTCCGCTTGATTGGCTGTAATATTTACAGTACCACCTGCAACAATTGTGCAGCAAGCCTTCGTAATTTTTAGATCCCAATGCTTCCAATCTGCGAGGCAACTGTGTGAAAAAGCTTGGAGCGTGACTACATCATTTACACCAGATGTATAGGTAATTGTTGCGCTTCCTTTGGCAGGACCCGCTGCTTCATTTATAAACGCATTGTTGAATAATTGAATTTGAACTTTATCTCTTTCCGGTAATGCATAATTTTCATTGTAGCTTACTTCAAAAGTATAATTTTGACAATCTTCTAGTGCAATCTCTAAAGCATCTCCAGACTGAATCAGAGATACTGTAGGCGTATTGCAGTTTGGATTGAGTAGAACGCTACCCGTATTTTCTGAAGGAGCGGGGCAGGACTGTGCTAATATACCATTAACTAGGATGGTCATAATTACCAAAGCTACATACCGATTTAAGGTTCTAAGGGAGCCATTTACGGCCCTCAGATTAGAGTGTGTCATAGTTCATTTTTTTACCCCTAGCTCAGGTACTGAGACAAGAGTTTGTAAAAATCTCTGTATTTTTTTTTGTAAATCGGTATATGGAAGGAGACCAAATTCATATGGAATAGGTCTACAATTAATCATAAACGGGGGCTTTGCTAAGTGGTTACAGATTATAGATAAGAATTATCTATAAGCTCTCTCTGCCGCTAGTTCTATTTAACCACATGGTATTTAGCAAAGAGTATAATTTTCTTTATTTTTACATCAAATTGATACCATGTACCTGACGCTGATCACCATTGTGATTTCTTTATTTGTAGCCATGTTATTTTTGAATGTATATTTTCGAGTAAATGTATTCAAGCAATACAAATACTTGACCCAGCACAATATAGACTTTGGCGCAAAGCACATCTTCGACGATGAGAAAATGACAAAGGAAATATTACCAAACTACCCAGGTCATGAGGCTCAAATTTTAGGTTTTACCCACAATCTGCGGAGGTCTATCAAGATGGCCTCGGTGTTAGTGGCTTTAATTACGCTTTTTGGTGCTATTTTGATGTATTACCGTCATGATGTGTAGTCATTTTGCCTATTTTATAGCAAATTTGGGTTCTTATGGCATAAACAGTGTCTTTCAATCGTTACTTAAAAAACACCTGCAAAATGATCCGTTTCTATACACTCTTTATATTAGGCTTTCTGTTCTCTTGTGACATTATCAATCCAGAGGAAGAGATACCCTCTTTTATTGAAATCGAAAATTTTGAATTGACTGCCACGCCAGGTACGGGTTCCAATAGCCACAATATTACCGAAGGCTGGGTATATGTTGATAATGTACTTATTGGTGCATATTCTCCTGATAAACCTTTTCCAGTGCTTTTCGCTGGGAGCCATGAAATACTAGTAGATCCAGGTATTCATGAAAATGGAATTAGTCTCAATCCAAGCTTGTATCCGTACTATACTCGTTATGCGACGACTGTAGATTTGGTTCCAGGCGAGGTTACAAAGATAAGTCCGGTGTTTGAATATCGGGACAATATCGATTTCCTCTTTATTGAAGAATTTGATGCCCAAACTTTATTTACTATTGATAGAGATTTAAATGAAAATACAAATATTGCTTTCGAAACGGTTGGCGCACTAGAAGGCGTTTCTGCAAAAATTGTCTTGGATGAAGACAACCCCATAGTCAATATTGCAACCAGCGAAGTATTTGATTTGCCGACTACAGGCGGTTTCAAGACGTTTCTAGAAATAAATTTCAAAACAGATGTCCCGATTGCTATTGGCTTGTTGACTTCAGATGACTTTGGAAATATAAAACAGTTATACGGGAACGGACTCAACACTACACCCGAATGGAAAAAAGTCTATATCAATCTGCAAGAAATAGTTATCAACAATCCAACTCCACCTTATCAAGTTGGCTTTGGTGCAACATTGCCAGACGGATTCGAGCAGGCAACTATTATGCTTGACAACATCAAGCTTTTACATTTTAAGCAGTAACTTGCACTCCATACCGCTTCCCTATATCAAGCTGAATGCATAGAAGGAAAATAGATTTAATTATCTACATGATTTTTGATTTTGTCATGGCTATGATAGCCTGGACATTATTTTTCAAATACAGAAAATCTGTAGAAGGTTACCATGAGTGGGCGGAGGTTTTTTACGATTCTAACTTTTTAGTCGGCGTTTTTGCTATTCCTATGGGCTGGCATTTACTGTACACTATTTTTGATGACTACCGCGACCTCTACCGACTGTCAAGACTAAGTGTTTTTACGAAAACCTTTTTTGTAACCTTAGGTGGGGTAGTGATTCTGTTCCTTACTTTATTATTGGACGATATCATTCCATCCCCCAAGTATTATCTGCACTCTTTTATATATCTTTTCACCATTCACTTTGTACTTACTTCTATATCTAGGATGTTTATGTTGACGCTTGCAAGTCGCCGACTCAAAGCAGGTAAGGTTACTTACAACACCGTTATTATTGGAGGGAATAAAAATGCTTTAGAGCTTTACCAAGAAATTCAAGGATTAAAAAAAGGACTGGGAAATAAGTTCTTAGGATTTATCGATACCAACGGAAGTAGTACAAGGGAGCTAGAGACTGTGCTACCTGTACTGGGCAAGCTTGATGATTTAGATCAGGTTATTTCTACGCACAAAGTAGAGGAGGTTATTATTGCATTAGAGAAGTCTGACCATCTAAAAACAAAAAAAATTCTCAATATACTTTACGGTTACGGGGAAAGAATTTTGGTTAAAGTCATTCCCGATATGTATGATATTTTGCTAGGGTCGGTCCGCATGAATCATGTTTTCGGCGCTATTCTTTTAGAGGTAAGACAAGAGTTGATGCCCAGGTGGCAACGTCTGCTCAAGCGGTTAATAGATGTAGTAGCTTCTGTCATTCTGATGATTTTATGTTTCCCCTTGTACTTATTTGCAGCAGTTCGAGTCAGGCTTTCATCGCCTGGTTCTATTTTATACAAGCAGGAGAGAATAGGACAACATGGAAAACCCTTCAAGATTTACAAGTTTAGATCTATGCGCACGGATGCAGAGTCAAAAGGACCTCAACTTTCGCACGAGCGGGATAGCAGAGTTACCTCATGGGGTAGGGTTATGCGGAAGTATAGGATTGACGAAATTCCTCAATTTTGGAATGTGATCAAAGGAGACATGTCGCTGGTAGGCCCGCGGCCAGAAAGGCAGCATTTTATAGATATCATTTCCGAACGTGCTCCCCATTATGTACACCTGCTGAAAGTAAAGCCCGGGATTACTTCATGGGGTATGGTTAAGTATGGCTATGCATGTAACGTAGCGGAGATGCTCCAGCGCCTCAAGTTTGACCTACTCTATATTGAGAATATGTCTCTGGGGCTAGATTTTAAGATTTTATTTTATACTCTTTTAGTCTTGATACAAGGCAAGGGAAAATGATTTGGGGCCTACACCTGAAAAAAAAATGCCCTTATACTTTACAAGTATAAGGGCATTTTTTTTCAGGTGTCGTTATGTTTCGGGACTCGGATGTCTCCTCGGTACTTGTACCGAAGAAAAATCGGTACTACGCACTTCCTCCTTCGTCGTCACCCCTGCACAGCACTAGTCCAAAAAAGAAAATATAAAAGTTCATTACTTGTATTTCACTAAGGCATGAAAGTAAAATATAAAAATGGCTATTAAAATCGTAACACATCCGATTTTAATAGCCATCATTTTATTCCATGTATCACGGAACTGAAGTAAAATTCTATTAAAAATTATATCACTATCCGCTAGTTGGGTACTAAAATATATAGCCTTTAATTATTAAAGACTTATGTGAAATCGTATTAATTTGACAATCAACTTGATAGAAATCTAGTACCCAGTATGCGGATAGTCACTAAAAATTATAAGTAATTCCTAATCTATACACTATTGGAATACTTTGAGATGTAAATTCTTGAGAAAAATCCCAAAGAATTGTAGCCGTAAAGCCAAATCCTTGACCACCAGATCCTCCATAACCACCACCTAGATAGTAGTGCGCATTGGTCTCTCTTATGGTCTGTACTTTATTCGTTTGAGGATCTGTTAAAAATCTTCCGCCGCTGACCAATCCGAACTCTTCATTTATGAATTCGAACTCGCCGTGGACAAAATAGTTTTGAAAAATCTTATGTCTTGTCCAAATACCTCCTCCATAATTGATGGTGTTAAGTGTAAGGTCTTGACCGCCACCGTTATTTGATTTTTGGATATTATTCAAAAATGAAATTTTGGGGCCAGCTGAAAAATCATCTGTAATCTTATATCCGACCATTGGGCTCAATCCCCAGACAAAACCGCTCGTGCCATTAAAACTTCCGAAGTTTAGCGTAACATCTGCACCGTACCAAAGCCTATCCGTAATATCCCCGCCGCTCTCATCAAAATATTCACTATTTCGTTCTGTCGTAGGTTTTTTCTTCTTTTTCTTTTTCTTCTTTCTTCTGTATTGAGCATCTACATCTACAGTGAAAGCGGTCATTAAAAAGGTTAAGAGAAAACCGAATATCAATAATTTCTTCATTTTGTTCCTTTTTATCATAAATATACAATAATAACACATGCATCAAGCAAAATGTTATTTCGCTTTAGTTAGAAATATGTTAAGTGTGTTTCGCAATAAAAACTATTGATTAAAGGATGGAATGCGATCGACCTCTATACCATATCCATTAGAGATAAGATAATCGTACCATGACTTAGCTCTTGAGATACTAGAGAAGCTGACAAACGTTTGATAGTTGTTGAGCTTATCTTCATAACCCAAGTCCTCCTCAAACTCCTTTTCTAAAACTTTAGTGAGACCGTATACATAGAAGTCTCTATTCCCACCACCACGGCCAATAAAAGGCTGTGCAATATCATACTTGAGAATCTTACATATCTTGTCATAGTCCAGCTCCTCTTTACTGTCTAGAAAGTCTAGGCCAAATTCTTTTAGGTATAGCGTGTAAAATTCTTGTTGACTTAAAGTCTTGTGCCGCATGAGGAAAGTCTTCAATTCCTCATTTGTGGAGATATCAAATATAGGCAATCCGAAATCATGATTTAAAAAGCTCAGATCTAAATTACCTTTGTTATTTATCAAGCCATCAACATGGTCGAGGATGACTCCTAGATCTTCAAATTTTGCTTTAGCCAGTATCGTTTTTTGCAAGTCAGCCTTCAAGGCTAAGTCTACATTTAGCTCTATACTAGCGACCAGTTGTTCTTCTATATTTCTTCCAATAAAACTTGTTTGAATAATATTAATTTGAGTAGTTCTATCCTCTATTTCTCCAATAAATTCTGACTCTTTCAGATATTGAGAAAGTATAGATATGATCTGCAATAGTTGCTGTGATATGGAGGTAGACGTATTGACATAATCTATAAACCACTGATATCTAAACAAACTGTTCACTACATAAGCTTTGTCGTCCATACTGAAGTCTTCAATAGCGTCCAACGCGAAATTCAAATTTTCCTTTGGATTCTCCTTATTGAAAAATCTCATAATACTACCGATTTCTCTATGACTGAATTCATACGATTTTAGAAACTCAAGATCTTTAGCATTAAGCTGCTCTTTAATGGCAAGTTTTCTTATATCCTTTATGGGATTCAATTTTTTTATAAACGATAAGGTCTGTTCCTTTTTTGTTGTAAGACTTTCATCGAAATCCAGCAGTTGATTGATTTGATTGTATTTAACCTCACTAGCGGATTGTAGTTTCAGCACGAGCGCTTCCTTTGCAGCACGGGCTTTTTGTGCATCACTTTTTTTAATATTCGTAGGTTTATTTATTTCACCGTCTATATAGTCAATTACGATAGGTCTTGAAGTATGCGATTTGATATTTTCTAATGCGTCAATGAGCGCGCTATCTTTTCTATCAACGATATTCCAGTAAGTTTTAGCAATACCTGTCCCATCAAATTCCTTTAAAAGCGCAGCCTTGTATACAAAGTGTGTCAACCATTGTCGATTATATTTAAGATTATTCCAGTTCTTTGCGTAAATCAATTCAATAATTCTTCCTGCGGAAAATGAATTTGCTCTATTAGTTACATGCAGAATTCCCCAGTACTCCAAGGCAGGTATATCCTTAGCTTTAGCGATGCTTAGAATTTTATTTTCAACTTCTATCCTCATTTGCTGACTGGTGTTCACGTCTAACTGTTCCAGCAGCTTTTGAATTGGAGCATTGACTTTGTAAGAAATGTCAAATTCATTAAAGTACGCTACTAGCTTCGTAGTCGTTTCCAAGAAGTTATACTTCAACGGTGGTATAAATGCATTCGTTTTTTTCATTACCTTCTTATACTTATTGACCAGCCTGTTCACCTCATATGGATCACCCTCAGTCAAGGCAGTATAAGCTTGAAACGCGATAGTATCATTTACAGAATTTAATCTTCTAATTAATCTTTCAAGATTTTTTGTTTGGGCCTTTTTCTCCTCTTCACTTACGTATCGCCACTTTGATTCATCCCAAGTATAGTTTTGATAATTTTGAGCCCAATATATAAGCAGATCTTTAGCATACTCTTCTTTATTCGTTTGGATTATTTTTACCATCGTAAAATTTTCCAATAACTTTATCAAGTCTTCATGACCAGTTGTCGACTTTGTTGTATAAATGTAAGCTGCTAAATAAAATAAAATTTTAGAGTCATGAGTCCCTATTAGGTTTGCAATCAAAGCCCTATTGTCTTCTTGAGGTTTTAGCTTCGTACACAAAGTTGTGCCATAGAAATCAACCTCATCGTAATAGTATTTATTGGAAATATTATATTTTCGTTCTAGTTCATTATTGAGGTTGTCTTTTAGTAGAAGTTTTGATTTCTTGAATTGATTATAGTCTAAACGTATCTTTTCAATTGATTGCTTTTTTGCACTAAGCCCAAAAACGCTATTGTAAATTTTATTTACAAAGTCTGGGTCACTTCCCCCATCTGCAATGATTTGATCTAAAGATAAGTTCAGATCCTCGTTCGCCTCAAAGTATTGAATAGCCTTATACTGTAGTAGACCTTTTTTGATTATAGGATTGTTTAGTTCTAAGCAGTTTAGAATTTTATTCAGCGGTACACCTTTGTGGAGTTGAAGATATTTAAGAGAAATTAAATGCTGTTTCAGCTTTTTCGGATCTTCTTCATTTTGCAGGTCGAGACACAATTTTGAAAAAGCATCCATAGGGCTGATACTCACAAATTCCTTATGCTCTATCTTTCGTTCAATTTTTTCTAGGGGTACGGTATAGTATATTTGTAGAATATGAGAGTATTTTATTTCCTTTAGATGGGTATAAAAAAAATCGAAAAATTCTGCCTTACTCGTTTTTATATTTAGATCTATCTGAGCCGTCGGAAATATCGTCCTTTCTTGTAAAATGTTCAGCGCCTGATCATGTGTCTCGGCTTGATCTAGAAAACTAGCTATATCCCTCAGGTATCGGCTATTTCCAGTCTTTAGTCTCCACTCTAGTTGATACAAAGATTTATTGTTCTCACTACGTACTCCATAGTCAGTTTGAGAATAGTTTTTATTTATAAAAACTAAACAAACAATAAATATTAATACAATTTTTGGCATTATTATTTTTCCTAGAAGCGATTTCTTACTGTGGTTTTATTTGATTTAGTGGTCCAGTAAAATCATAATGATAACGCATGAGTTATCATGAGTTATTGATTAACAAAACTTTACAATCGTTATATTTTGAAAAATCAAAATATCCCTTCAAAAACGAGCTTTGAAAAATCGCTTACATGCCTAGATATGCAATAATTAAACCGATTTGTGACCGTAAATATAATTATGTAGAAAAAATATGGATATGTTAAAAGTGACGATTATTTTGAATAAAAGCCGACGGATCTAGATACCCCTCCCAGTCTTTTGAATATCCTGGTCCCATACTCATATCAATGAAATCTCTCAACTCTAAATGCAAGTGCGCCTTGTACCTACCATGCGCTGTCCCGATTGTTCCAAGGTGCTCGCCCTTTTTTATTAATTGACCAGGATATGCAGTCATTTTGTCTAAATGTGCATACACAGATTCTAGGTAAGTGAATTCAGAATGGCCTTGAAGCTTGTGAACAATACGGACAACATTTCCCCAGCCACAACAGATGTCCTTTGATACGGTGACTACACCGTCTCCTATAGCGTAAACGGGATCACCTAAATCTGTGTTTCCGCCACCTCGACCATTCCAGTCCTCTCCTAAATGATTCTTGTTGCCAAACCTCGAAGCCAAGTAATAATGCTTTGCATCAGGTTTTCCTACTGGATAGTCAAAGCTCTCTGTCAAATAATCTGGATTGAAATAGAAAATGCTATCGTAGTATGCATATTGGGAGACGGGATTTACTTCCTCCGTATTTTTTAAGATTGGATTTGTGACATTAAATTCTATCAATGTGAAGCCTGATATTAAAACTAATATGCCTATCAGGGCACTATACTCAAATTTTGATAGCATAAAGATTGAATTAAAATTAACGATTATGTTCAATTACAAAGTTAAACACTATTGCCATTATTTACCCTTTTTAACTTCTTACTAATTATATAATTATTCCTTAAAATCTTTTATTATCTTTTATATGACTATCCGCTTTTGAGTACCAATCTCTAATTAGACAATATATATAAGAAATAGAGCATATCATTTCTTATTAGTCA
>ENA-ORXT01002501-ORXT01002501.1-marine-metagenome-genome-assembly--contig:-NODE-2501-length-22015-cov-4.420139_pt1 | contig 22015 bp, 19 predicted proteins | sample MGYA00237868_ERZ511482 | MGnify/ENA metagenome assembly ERZ511482
TACCTATATGAAGACGATATGCCACTGTGGGATAAGGCAGAGCATATCGCAAAAACGCTCTATGGCGCGGATGAGTTAATTGCTGATAAGAAGGTTCGGGATCAATTTGCACGTCTACAGGAGGACTACGGTCACTTCCCTGTGTGTATGGCCAAAACGCAGTATAGCTTCTCAACCGATCCTAGCTTAATGGGTGCACCAACAGGGCATGGAGTACCTGTTCGTGAGGTGCGTCTGTCAGCAGGGGCTGAGTTTATTGTTGTCGTTTGTGGCGATATCATGACGATGCCTGGATTGCCACGGGTACCATCGGCTGATCATATTCACCTTAATGAACAAGGTCAGATTGACGGGTTGTTCTAAGCCTGTCTGATTAAATTAGATACCTAAGTCTGGTGTCTAAACGTTTAAAGCCGATAAACGTAGTGTTTATCGGCTGTTTTGTTTGTCAATTAAACCGTTTAAAATGTTCTCTTTTTGTTTCATATTTAACTTTATTTATGAAACAAAAGGGGTTATGGTATGTTCCGGATGAACGGTAGCTTAAACAGCATGACCTGTAATATTATATTCGAGGGGGAGTTATGAGTAAGGATTTAACCACTTCCAGTATTCACCGGCAAAATATACTGAATAATCCTTACGCGCTTGAGAAGATTAGTGAGTATTTCGCTTTTAAAGGAACAGAGTTTGAAGAAGAGCAAGTTTATACAAAGGCAGAAGTTGCTCATTTGCTTGGAATCGATACCCGTACTGTTGAGCGATATATTCACAGTCATAAAGACGAATTAGGCAATAATGGTTACCGCGTTTTAAAGGGAAAACCCTTAAAAATCTTCAAGTTACGGTATGTCTCCGACACGGGTGTCGGAGACAAAACGCCGAGTATTGGTGTTTTTAATTTTCGCTCTATTCTCAATTTGGCCATGGTGCTGACAGAGAGCGAGAGGGCTCGCGAAATCCGCTCTCGCACGCTAGACATTGTCTTAGATGTCATCGCCAAAAAAAGTGGTGGTCATACGCGCTTTATCAATCAGCGTGATCAGGAGTATCTTCCTTCTTCCTATCAAGAATATAGCTATCGTAAGCGTTTTACCGATGCGCTGCGTGACTGTGTCGACATGGGAGGGGAGAAATACCGTTACTTCACGAATAAAATCTACCAAGCAATTTTTAAAGAAGATGCTGCCGAATACCGACGCATTCTAAATATTACAGATAAGAGCCGCACCCGTGACACTATGTACAGCGAAGTGTTAGAGCTTATCTCTAGTTTTGAAAATGGTATCGCTTATCAGCTGCATAGCCGCAAAGTTGAGCTAGGCCGAAAGCTTACGGAAACTGAAACCGAAGCGGTGTTTGAAGCATCGGAGTCTAACCCCTTTATACAAACTTATATCGAAACTGCGCGGGTAAAAATGGCCAGTCGTGATTTATGCTTTCGCGATGCGTTGCACGATAAAATTGAAGGCTATATACAATCAGTGCCGACAGCTGACTTCAAGAAGTTCTTAGGTAAAACGAGTAAAAGCCTGTCAGAGCGATTGGAGGATCTTGAAACCTTGGCGGTGTTTCAGCGCTTAAAGGATCGCTAGATGGATTTGCCGATTTATTATTTTGATGTTGAAACCGCCATTCAAGAGCACGATTTAATCATTGACCGCAGTGGAGGATTGGATGGGTTACGTGAAATTGGGCTACTTGAGAGCGTGCTAGAACATATCCAAAACGATTTTTATTATCCACAGTTTGAAGATAAGCTCACCCATCTAGTGTTTGCGGTCAATAAATTTCATGCCTTTAACGACGGCAATAAGCGTGCGAGCCTCTATTTAGGGGCTTATTTTATGGAGCTTAATGGCTACGACTATTGCATCCAACGTTTTTGGCACGAGTTTGAGAATTATGCGGTGGGACTGGCTGAAGGCCGTTTGGATAAGCCTGTCTTACAGCAGATGCTTCGAGCGTACATTTATGAAGAGGATTTTAGTGAAGTACTTAAATTGACGCTTATCGAGTCTCTAACAGCTGAAGGATATCGTTAAAGGCGTATCTGCAAGACCATGGCGTAATTTTAATAAGTATTGTTTACCTCGTTTGATAAGATACCCTCATTTTAAATTTGGAAGGCTGACAATGCGCCCTAACGGTTTTTTGCACAAGATAGTGTTTCTGGCTTTACTAACGTGTTCAGCGCCGGCATTTGCAGAGCAAGAGTTGATTTTTATACTCGCTGGGCAGTCAAACATGGCCGGTCAAGGTGAGCGCTCCAAGCTACCGGCTGCGTACCGACGAAACCCCACTAACGTAAGCTTTTATCATAATGGGTATAAAACATCGCTAAACCATTTTGCTCACTTTGGGCCTGAAATTAGCTTTGCACATGCTATTTCCAAGCGTTTTCCTCGACATAAAATCAAACTCATAAAATTTGCAGTCGGTGGCACATCAATGTTGGCATGGTCACCTAATTGGTCTGCGCAGCGGGCTAATTTGACGAAAAATGCCAGTGCGGGGCCATTGTTTAAAAAGCTCATGCAAACCGCTAACGCAAGTTATGATGCAAAAACATCGCGTATTAGTGGGGTGCTTTGGCTACAGGGTGAAGCGGATGCAAAATACCCCGCCGTCGCTCGTCAATATATGACTAACTTAAGAAATTTTGTGGTTGCACTGCGCCGTCAATTAGATAACCGGCCGACTCAGTTCTTAGTGGCGGGTGTTAACCCACCGGTGAAGTACTTTCCTGCCTCTGCGTTGGTTAACCGGTCTCAAAAACAAGTAGTCGCAAGTTTGCCTAATATGCGCTTCATTAATACCGCTGACCTTTCAAAAAGAGCAGATCAGCTACACTACGATACGGTAGGGCAGCTAAAACTAGGCCGGCGGTTTGCAAAAATGGTGCGCCCATAACGTCAGGCGCTTGGCTAAAGTCAATGCATCTTAGGGTTGCTTGTCGCTAGTGCTGTTGGCCTGTGTGCCATGCGATATCGCTTCCGCTTCGGTTTGTGCAAGCGTGGTCGTGGGATCTTTTTGGGCGGCGATATTGTCTGTTGTCGGCTTATAGTTTTCAAGGTGACTGATGTCTATTTCGTTACCCAATCTTTGCTTAAGATCCCAAATGGCCCGAATACGTTTGCCGTAGAAGTTCTTCTCACCGATGGTATCGTAAAGGCCTGAACGTTTTAATGCATCTGCAACTTTAAATTTAGGCCGGCTAATGCAGAAGGTAATACCGGCCTCTTTTAAGCCTTCAGCCATGTGTGCCAGCATTTCTTCACCCGTTGAATCAATCTGATCAACCGCCTCGAGGTCTAAGACGATGGCCTTAAGGTTTGGCTTATCTGCAATTGAATTAAGTAGGCGCTTCTCTAAATAGCCTGCATTGGCAAAATACAAATCACCGTCATACCGGTACAACGCGAAGCTTTCACTGGTTTGCATTCCAAACACCTCAGCGTCTCTAAATTCACCGTTTTTATCTTTAGACAATTCAGCAAAGTGCGGCTTCATGGTGCGATAGAGATAGAAAACCAGCGAGAGGATGACACCGATGAAAATCCCATTTTCAAGGTGTGGCGCAAAGGCAAGCGTTGTAATGAAAACAACGACAGCCACCACGCCATCGTGCGGTGCGACTTTCCAAGCATCACGAATGGGTTCAAGTTGAATCATGCCATAGACAGCAACAATAATAATGGCAGCGAGCGTGGCGTTAGGTAAATGGAACAGCAGAGGAGTTAAAAACAGCAGCGTTATCCCCACCAAAATGCCTGAAAATATAGCGGTGAATCCTGTCCTAGCACCTGCATCAAAGGCAACGGCGGTACGCGAGAACGACCCAGAGACGGCGTAACCTTGCGTAAATCCCGCTACAATATTGGCTAAGCCTTTTCCAACCATTTCTTGATCGGCTGAGATGCGCTGCCGCGTTTTTGAAGCCACAGCTTTAGCGATAGAAAACGCTTCAACAAAGCTTAGTAGCGCAATAATAATGGCTGGCATTATTAGCGGTTGAAACTGTAAATCATTGGCAATAGGAATAGATAAGGCCGGAAGCCCGGGGGTAATAAAGCCAACCACCGCGCCCCCTTTATCGGCGTAACCTACCAACCAAGACACGAGTATGGTAAGAACAACGGTGATCAAAATGCCTGGCAATTTGGGGAAGTTTTTGCGAAAGAAAATAAGCAAAAAGAGCGAGAATATCCCCATAAACAGCGTTGGGATGTGCGTACTGCTTGGTACTTGGCTCAAAAATTCACTAAAGGTTTTAAACAAGCTCTCGCCACTTGTCATCTCAATACCGAACAGCTTACCGACCTGTAAACTACCAATCACGATTGCTGCAGCATTGGTAAAACCGATCACCACGGGGTGGGATAAGAAATCAACCAGCACGCCCAGTCGTAAAAAGCCGAGCGCCAGCTGAAACACGCCCACCATCAATGCCAAAATTGCCGCGTGCACAATGTACTCTTCTAAACTTAAATTGAGCGAGGCCAATGCGGCCGCCGTCATCAATGAAATAATGGCGACGGGACCGTTTTGCAACTGTTTAGATGAGCCAAAGATGGCGGCAATGATAGGGACTAAGAATGAAGCATATAAACCGATGTGCGGCGGCAGGCCAGCCAGCTGTGCATAGGCCATCGCCTGTGGAATAAGCACTAGCGCGACTGTCGCGCCAGCAATCATGTCGGCTTTTAGTATTTCAGGGTTGCGCAGTTCGCCGATCCATTGTTTGAATGGCGTTAATCTTAGCGTGGCATCCTGAAGCATTTCATAAAGGTAGGCTTTTATCATTGTTATCAATTATTAGTCTTTGACAAACCACCATTATATCAGCCATCGCTTGTTGCTTCGACCGCTATTGTTTTGTGCTACATAAAGAACGGGTGTTGATCGATGCCTTCACGGGTGACGCGTTCGGCATCAATTTTTAGCATGGCTTGATAGTAGGCATCAGCTTTTGTTGTTTCATTGCGGCCGTTTTCAAAGCAATCTAAGAATTTGTTGAGCACGTAATCAAAAGATGCATCGCTTTTAATTGAGCCAACCGCTTCGGCCATCGGCACCATAACGGTCTCTGAGTTGAGAACCTTGCTCACTTTGACGATGTTTTGTAAATGTTCTTGGCTTAGTTTGCCGCTCAGTTGCTTTAGCGTCGTGGCCAGTTTTTTCTCTGTGGCGGTATACTCTTGAGCGGTGTAATCGGTATTCATGATCACATTAACAAGGCCATTGTATTGCTCAAGCAGGGGGGTAATCTCATTCATAATTATTGGTCATTATTATTATTCGGGGTTTTGTGACAGACTTTTGCGGGCATTGGGGAATACCTGTTAAGTCGATCAAAACAGTCTATTGAGATCTACCTGATTGTCGGCTTAACTCAGTTTATGACGGTCATAAAGTCGATGATTGGTTGAGGTTGGCGATGTAAGGCAATGAAAGATAATGCATTTTAATCTGGCATTAAGATAGAAATGTTAGTGTGCAATATTTATGCTAAGGCATTTAACGAATATAAATCTTGTGAAGTGCTGTCAGTTGTTGATATATAGAACAAAAAACTATTTTAATAAACCTTGGGGATAACATGCTCAAACTAAACACGTATAAGATATTCTTATGTGTAACGTTAATACTTAATGGACTACTGGCACTGGGGAGCGGTGCTGTCCATGCAGATGAAATGGCTAAAAAGACGCCGCAACAAACCACGTTAGCGCTTGAAGATGCCAAAGAAGCCGTCATCAAACTGTTTGTCGTTTCACATATTGTCGATACGCTAAAGCCATGGAATTCTTATATAAGCCGTACCACAGGCTCTGGATTTATTATTGATGGTGATCAGATTTTAACAAACGCGCATGTGGTGGCTAACGCGACGTTTATCGAAGTTAGAAAGCACGGTGAAACGACGCGCTATGAGGCAAAAGTTGCCCATATTTCACACGATTCAGATTTGGCGATTGTGACGTTAAAAGTGAAAGATCCCGCGTTTTATGAAACTGATCCATTAAAGTTTGGCGAGTTGCCGTTGGCTCAGCAAGAAGTCACTGCATTTGGTTATCCGGTGGGTGGGGATAGTCTGAGTATTACCCGAGGCGTTGTTTCGCGTATTGAGCGCTCCGTTTACGTACACAAAAACAGAAGCTTAATTTCGGTGCAGGTCGATGCCGCTATAAATCCTGGCAATAGCGGTGGCCCGGTTATGTCAGATGGCAAGGTGATTGGCGTTGTTATGCAGTCGATGAATGCCTCTGAAAATGTGGGTTACATGATCCCCACTCAGGTAGTGAAGCACTTCTTGGTAGATTTGGAAGATAAACACTATGACGGCTTCCCAACGCTTGGGATTATGCATCAAGAAATTGAAAGTCCTGCGCTGCGTGAAAAGTATGGGGTATCAAAAGATGAAAGCGGGGTGCTAGTGTCGATGGTGTTTCCAGGCTCACCGGCTGAAGGTATTTTAGAGAAAAGCGATATTATTACGCACATAGACGGACACAAAATCGCTAACAACGGCATGGTTGAATTTCGACATAAAGAGACCATTGCGTATGAGCATTTTGTAGATATGCACCAGTTGGGTGATGAGGTTAAACTTAAGGTTATCCGCGATGCAAAGTCACAAGAGCTCACGGTTAAGTTAAGCAAGACGCAAGATACCTTTGAACTGGTCGCGGCCCCTAGTTTTGAGAAAAAGCCAAGCTACTTCATTTTTGGTGGGTTTATTTTCATGCCGCTAACAGATGATTTGATTACAGCTAGCCGCCGCCGTATGGGGTTTGATGAGCGCATTCTTAATTTAAAAAGCTTTTGGCCCACGGACAAGCGTAAAGAGGCGGTTATTTTGACGCGCGTGCTGCCTGCCAATACTAATAAAGGTTTCCATGATATCTCCTTTATTTTAGTTGAGAAGCTAGATGGTAAAACGTTTGAGGATTTCGACACGTTTTATAAGCTAGTCAAATCAAGTAAGGCTGATTTTATCAAACTTGAAGATGAGTTTGGCTATCAGGTCGTGATTGATCGTAAGAAAGCCTTATCAAGTCAGCAAAAGATTCTTAAGCTCTACAATGTGCCAGTAGGTCAGTCAGATGACTTAAAAGCGTTAGAGGCAGAGCCTGAAGCGGTACCGGCGAAGCCTAAGGCTGCCTCATCTGTTTAAAGATCATTGTTCTTTGTTTTAGGCTTTTAGTTTAAACAATTGAGTATTAATGAGCCCGATGTGATTAATCACATCGGGCTTTTTTGTGGATGGTTTTTAGGTTTATCTAAGTTAATGGTTATTGGTAGTTGACTTTATTAGTGTCTTTATGGCACTATTGATTAAATGTCAAAAAGACACTAAAGGAGATGGCAAATGACTATCATCATAAAAAAGCAAAACGGGGAGGCACTTCTTTTCAACGCTACCGGTTTTTCAGGAGGTGAGCGGCACATTCAACTGCTTGACACATCACCGCTTGAGACAATGTTATTAACCATTAGCGCTAAGATTACATCTGCTAATGATTTGATGGATTTGTTGTTAGTTGAAAATGCCCTGCGTCACACGTTTGGTCAGTCGCTTGAGATTAATCTAGTGCTGCCTTATCTGCCTTATTCAAGACAAGACCGAGTCTGTGCAAATGGGCAGGCCTTTTCACTAGAGGTGATGACCAAGCTATTGAACACAATGTACATTAAGCAGCTGGTGACGTGGGATTGTCATAGCGATAGCGGGTTAGCATTGACCCAGGCGTTAAACGTACCGCCTGCAATCATTATTGAATCGGACGCTGCGTTATCGAGTTTATTAGCACATGAAAATTCGGTGTTGGTGTGCCCTGATAAGGGGGCGGTACCACGCTGCCAGAAAATTCAGCAAAGGCTTGGACTGAAGCGCATCGTATTTTGTGAAAAGCTGCGTGACCCTGCGACAGGAAAAATTATCAAAACCGATGTGCCAAGCGATGATTTGAGTGGTCGCTGCGCGATAATTACCGATGACATCTGCGATGGGGGATTCACTTTTATCAAGATAGCTGAGCAGCTTCGCATCAGAGGGGCTGAACGCATTGTACTGTTTGTCACGCATGGCATTTTTAGCAAAGGGCTCGACGTGTTTGATGGGCTGATTGATGAGGTCATCACAACAAACAGTTTGGCGCAGCAAACTCACCCAAAGCTTCGGGTCATCAATTTTAACTACACGTTTGGAGAGCCATCATGAACCCATTAATGTCGATTGATTTTTATAAAGCCGATCACAGACGCCAATACCCTGAAGGCACAGAGTATGTGTATTCAAATTTTACGCCTCGTTCATCACGTTTGGCCAATATGCTGGAGGGTTATGATGATCGCATTGTCTTTTTGGGTTTGCAGGTTTACATCAAACGCGTGTTGATGGGTCAGTGGCAAGCGGCATTTTTCGACCAGCCTAGAGAGAAAGTGTTAAGGCAATACCAGCGCCGCATGGATAACGCATTAGGTGAAGGGGCCGTTGATGTCGAGCACATTGGCGCACTGCACGATTTAGGCTACCTGCCTATTAAGATAAAAGCATTACCGGAGGGTAGCCGCGTCAATATGAAGGTGCCAGTATTTACCGTCATTAATACCTTGCCTGAGTTTTTTTGGTTAACTAATTATTTAGAAACTAGCATTAGCGCTGAGGTGTGGAAGCCTTGTACTACCGCCACCATTGCCTATGAGTATAAGCGCTTGTTGACAGATTACGCTAAGCGCACAGGATCGCCTTTGGACTTTGTAGCCATACAGGCGCACGACTTTAGCTTTCGGGGTATGAGCGGGTCTGAGGATGCGGCCATCTCAGGGTTGGGGCATTTAACGAGTTTCATCGGAACCGATTCGGTCGCTGCAATTGATTTTGCAGAACACTATTACGATGCTGAAGGCGTTGTCGGTGTGTCAGTGCCTGCCACAGAGCACAGTGTTATGTGCATGGGCACCAAGGCCTCTGAGATTGAGACGTTTAAGCGGTTAATCAATGAGCTATACCCCAGCGGAGTGGTGAGTATTGTTTCAGATACGTGGGACTTTTGGAAGGTTATTACCCAGTATACCGCCGCGTTAAAACAAGATATTTTGGCACGCAAACCAAATGCGCAAGGCTTATCAAAAGTTGTGTTTCGCCCCGACAGTGGTGACCCTGTAAAAGTGATTTGTGGTGACCCTGACGCCCCCTTCGGTTCACCTCAGTATAAAGGGGCGGTAGAGTGCTTGTGGGATATCTTTGGCGGCACTGAAACCAACCGAGGTTATAAGCTGATCAGTGATCGAGTTGGATTAATCTATGGCGACTCAATCACGTTAGAGCGTGCTAAAACAATTTTGGATAAATTGTTAGCAAAAGGGTTTGGGTCGGGCAATATTGTCTTTGGTATTGGCAGCTACACCTACCAATACCTTACGCGCGACACCCTTGGTTTTGCGATGAAAGCGACCTGGGGTCAGGTAGACGGGGAGGGGCGGGAAATATTTAAAGACCCAATTACCGACAGTGGCGACAAGAAATCTGCTGCGGGTTTGTTAAGAGTTGAGAAAACTCAATACGGCTTTAAATTATCTGACCGGCAAACACCCGCGCAAGAAGCGCAAGGGGCATTAGAGACGGTATTTGAAAATGGCAAGCTACTTAAATCGGTCGGTTTTGAGTCGATTCGCAAACGATTGGAATCAAACGTTTAATCAAAAAGGCTAAACACTATTGCAGAGAGCCGCGGCATCGCTGCAATAGTGCCACTGATGGTTGTCTGCCTTACCCGTATTTGCACCGTAGCAAATTCTGCGCATACAATGGGTTTTATGACACATAAAGGTAACGTTGTGAAAATAGCCGCCATATCCGACATCCACAGTAATATTTACGCACTTGAAGCCGTCATCGCCGACTCTAAACAGCGAGGTGTTGATGTCACTGTTAATTTAGGTGATATTTTATACGGCCCGATTGCACCTAAAGCCACGTATGAATTGTTAATGGCGCATGATTTTATCACCATCAGCGGCAATCAGGATCGAGAAATCTATGAGGCAACATCACTCATGGTTGAGTCAAATCCTACTCTGAAATTTGTGCACGATGAGTTGGGTAATGATGGGGTGGATTGGTTGAAGAACTTGCCTTTTGATCATCAACTAACGGATGAGGTTTATCTTTGTCACGGCACGCCAAGTAGTGATTTGATTTATCTATTGGAAAATGTAGAAAGCGGTTTAGCGCAGGTTCGAGGTGACGCTGACATAGTAAGCTTGCTCAGTGGACAGGCCTCATCGGTTGTTTTGTGTGGGCACACGCACACGGCGCGAACAGTAAGCACCAGTACGCATCAACTGATTATTAACGCAGGAAGCGTAGGCTTGCCTGCTTATCGGGATGATGAGCCATTCTCACATGCCATGCAAAGCTTTAGCCCTCACGCAACATATACCGTTATTGAGTCGTCTGATCACGGCTGGAATGTGCAACACATTAAAGTGGCATACGATTATCAGGCTGCGATCAATGCCGCTAAGAAAGTACTAGGGCATAACTGGGCGCACTATTTAGCAACAGGTAGGTCTGCCCATTAATAAAATAATTATTATAGGTTTAGCGCTGGTTGGTGTATTACTTGGGGTTTGGGCTCTTTACCTTGAGCCTGCAAGCTTTCGCATTAATGAGGAACGTATCGTCGTTTCAAAATGGCCCGCGGCCTGTAATGGCAAACGTGTGGCGGTACTCGCTGATTTACACGTAGGTTCCCCCTACAAAGGTTTAGATAACCTTGTAACACTGGTTAAGCAGGTCAATGCTGCCAAGCCTGACCTGATTGTATTGCCAGGCGATTTTGTGATTCAGGGAGTAGTAGGCGGATCGTTTGTGACACCAGAAGCTGCGGGCAAAGTACTGGGCCAACTTATCGCCCCGATGGGAGTATTTGCGGTATTGGGTAATCACGATTGGTGGCTGGATGCTAAGCGAGTAGGGACCGCGCTGGCACAAAATAATATAACGATGCTGGAAGATGCATCGCAGATAATCGCCCTAGGAGATTGCCAGCTACGGCTAGTGGGTATTACTGACTTTTGGGAAGGCCCGCATAATGTAACTCAGGCGATGCAAGGCATTGATGAGGCTGAAACAATTCTGGCTTTTACTCATAATCCAGATATTTTCCCTGAGTTACCGATGCGTATCGCATTAACTATCGCAGGCCATACTCACGGCGGACAGGTTTGTTTTCCCTTATTCGGTTGCCCAGTGGTGCCCTCTAAATTTGGCGAGCGTTATGTGCGTGGACATGTCACAGAAAACAAAAAACATTTGTATGTAAGCTCCGGGGTTGGAACAAGTATTCTTCCCGTGCGGTTTTTAGTGCCACCGGAAGTCACTATTTTAAAGATTTATAGTCACTAATATTGCTATAAAGAAGCTGAATAATCAGCTCGTGGTGGGTAGTATGGGCGGCTAATTCAAAGCAACAATATATTTATGATTCCTTGGACGCTACTTGGCACGGCTAACATTCCCAATAACGGGGGTGAGTTAAAACTCACTCAGCGCGAGAGTGAGTTTTCAATTCATCTAAAAGGTGCACGCGGCGAGCTGATGAATAGCCGCATGCGCTGTTCTGAGCGGGCACTGGCTGATTTAGGTTGCGCGCACATTGCTGGTGAAGAGAACACCAAAGTTGTCATCGGTGGTTTAGGGATGGGCTTTACGTTGGAAGCTGCACTTAATATAACGGGCGAGGGTGCAAAGATCATCGTGGCTGAGCTGGTGCCGGAGGTGGTTCAATGGAACGAGGGCGCGCTGGGTGAATGTGCGGGGAGGCCTTTAAACGATAAGCGTACCCAAGTGCATTTAGGTGACGTTGCTGAGCTATTTAAGTTAAAAAAACCAACCTATCATGCGGTACTGTTGGATGTCGATAACGGGCCTGAAAGCTTTACGCATTCAGATAACGATGATTTGTACTCGCTAAAAAGTTTATGCGCCATTCAAGCAACGCTGCACCGAGGCGGTGTATTGGCGATTTGGTCTGCGTGGAATGATCCAAAATTTAGCGCCCAGCTTAAAAAAGCAGGCTACAAAGTGCGCACAGAAACCGTTAGAGCGCACAAAGGTAAAGGTAGCCGCCACACTATTTATTTGGCGACTAAACCTTAAAAGCCATTCACTAAGATCCCATTTCTCTTAATAGTCCTTTAGCCATATACAGCAGCATTAATACAGCCGCCGCCAGCAGTCCCCATAAGAGGTAGGTATAGGTCGTCTCATCTTCTACTTCAGGCACGGTAGATAATTGAGTGATGCTAGCAATTTCAACCGCTTCAGGCGTTACTTCTTTTAACAATGGGTCTAAATTCATTCGGCTGCTCTGCTGCCGCGTGCGACTGGCATAGCGTATCTGAAACGGGCCATCGCCTTGAGCCACAAACACCAGTTCAAGCGGCTCCCATGCTAGCGATAATTTCAGCGAAGTGTCATCTGCCATATCCTGTTCTAAGTCAATGCGCCATTCGCGTGACCAATCGCGACTTGTTACATGGCTCGCCTCTGATGTAACCAAACCATCGTTCATTTGAATTGAGTACTGTAAGAAACGCTGGCTTGGTTGCCAATTGGCGGCTTTATTGCCTTGGCGTTGAGCGCTTCGAGTGTACAAGCGCCCCTTGTATAAACTATCGGCGCTCAACCCTGCAAGGCGCCAGCGTTTAACGTTAACCGACGGGGGTAAGTCATAACGATACTGACGAGCCGTTTGGGCAGGGACTAGGTCTACCGTATTCCAATTTAATCGTTGATTAATGCTGACGTTTTCGTAATAGCCTGATACGCCGTTCAATGCTTTTATAAGCGGTTCAAAATCTTCAGCCCCTGACAGGCGAATAAAGCGTTTTGAGGTGGCTTGTTTAAAACTGAGCTTACGATTTTCCAGTGCTACCCCGTTTTCGATCATGTGATAAGGCAGTTGCTTGATGGGTAAGTTTTGCCAGGTGGTGAGGTCATCACTGGCCTCAACGCGCAGGCTTTTAGGTAGCCATTGGTCTAAGTTTTGCCAGTCCAGTACCAGTGTTTGCAGGGGGAGTGCGTGCTTATCATGGTTAAGCGTTGGGTTATCGATAATTAGATAGCGCTGGCCGGTTTGAATAAGCTTAATGGCTTTATAGCGCTGCTCATCCGATTCTTTTTTAAGAATCGTCCCAAGCTTTTCAATATCACCCACCGAAAAGAAGTTGAGTGTGCGGGTCTGCTGCTGGACTTCTTTATCAGCAGCTATCGCTCGCACGGTAAATGGCACGGCTTGAGCCGCCGCATTGAACACCTGCAGGTCTTGGCTATTTTCTTGTAACAAATTAGCCATGACCGACCAGGGTATCGGCACGCTTTGTAAAGACCCGCTGCCTTTGCTTAAAGTCGCTTGAAAATGATAGCCATTTGAGTCGTCAGAGGCAGCGGTTTTTGACTCGGCAAAAGTATTGGCAGTAAAGCTCAGTAAGGTACAAGCAACAAGCGCTAATAGTGGTTTAAGCATCGGGCTTCTCCTCGGTGTTAACATCCTTTTGGTTTTCATCTTTATCGGTCGTCAAGCTGGGCATTGGCGCTAGGTAGCCAATAAACAGCAGTAGGCCGCCGACACTAATAAACGAGATGACGCGCTCTAGCGTGCCTGAAGAGGCAAAATCGACGACAAATAGTTTAAGCACGACGACACCTAATAAGCCTGCACCGGCAAACCATAAGTTGCGGCTGAGCGTGCGGTTGCCGCGCCACGCCAATATCATGCCAAACAGCGTCCAGACAATCGCTAGTGTTGTTTGAGTAACTGGCTGTAGAAGCAAATCTGGGAACTGCCACGCATAAGCAAAGTAATGATGAAGCACGCGTAATATAGTCATATTAATGGCAATAAAAATAACCAGTACCGTAGCGTAGCGCATGAGCTCGGCAGGTTTTTTTGAGCCTGCGGGGTTAAGCTCTTTATAAAGCGTGTATAAGGTCAAACCAACAAGTGCCACGACAATGTCTAGTGGGTTTAGTAAAGGAACCCAAGGCAATGGGTCTGGACTGCCAGAAGAGGCTAGTGATATCAGTACCCAAACCCCGCTTAGCGCGGCAAACGGTAATGCGACGGTGTTAAGCAGGACGGTTTGATGATTGGCAATTGGCCAGACTTTGGCACGTAGCATAAGCCAGATAAGGCCTAAACCAACCAGCGGCAGGCTTGCTAAGTACCAAGCATTTTCTGAGCTAAACGCTGCGCGCATCCAATGGTGCACTTCATAACTAAGTAACAGCGCCACTAACCAAATAGCGATGGCATGCAACCCGCCCAATGCGGCTAAAAAGCGCTCCTTTTTCTGGTGCAGATATAATACGCCGTAGAGCGATGCGAGTGCTAAAGGCCAGAGCCAAATGCCATGGCCTGACGTTAAAGAGTAACCGCTTTGTAGGAGTTTTAGTAAAGCGATGCCCGTTATGAACAGCCCAATGGGCAAGGCATAGCGCAATAATGCCCAGGCTTTGAAGCGGGTTGAGGCGATTAACAACGCACTCACAATCGCTGCATAAACGAGGTGTAGCTCAATAGCTGAGTTAAATAGATCGAAGCGAATGATCTCCCACTCAAAAGCGGCCCATTGTAAAAGCAGCGGGATGAAAAACAGCAGCTTAGCTGCGACTTTTTCGTAAGGCTTTTTGCCTTCAAAGTCTTGAGACAATAAATAACTGCACACTAACATCGATGCGGTAATAAGCAGCAGTGCGACAAAGTCGCCATTAGCAAATGGGTCGACATTAACCCCATTAAATAAGTTAATTGCCGACTGATAGAGCAATGCACCTAACGCTGCAAAGTGTAAGAAGATCGCAAAGGCACGGCGTAGCCACTGTTTCTGGCGTATGCTGACCCACAAGATCCCGACCCCTTCAATCGCCCACGTGGCTGAGGTCAGTGCACCATCAACGGCAAACGGCACCGATAGGGTGGCAAAGATCACCCCCAATGAAAGAAACGTTTCTGCGAGCAACTGTTGTGGTTTACCGTAACGCGTCCAAAGTCCACGGCTAAGTAGTAGATAAAATAATCCTAATAATAAAGCACTGATTGCAATGCCATATTCAAAGTCTTTAACTAACGCTGCCTGCATTGCAAAGCCAATCACTGGTACCCCAAACACAAGCGTGCTGTCGACTTTATCTTTGAAGTTAACGGGGGTGCGTATTGCAAACAGCACCGCAATTGTCACGTACATGACGAAGAATAAAATAAGAAACGGTTCGGTCGTTGAGAAAAATTGGGGCTGATAAGAGCCCATTCCCCAAACGCTGGCAATCACAAAGGTAAAAACAAATCCAAGCAGGTTAAGCACGCGCCAAGATTTAAACCAGGCGATAGTAACAATGCCTAAGTTAAGCAAGGTGTAAAAGCTGAATAGTCCGATATAATTGTTGCTGCCGGTTGAAGTTAATAAGGGCGCTAAAAAACCACCGGCCGTGGCGAACATAGCCAACGAAAGGCTGTTTTGTAAAACAGCTAAAAGAACGCCTGCAGCCACCACAACGACTAAGAGACCAAATGCAACGGTTGAGGGAATAATATTATATAAACTAAACGCCCCAAATACCGTTAGGTAAAGCAGCCCAATACCACCGGCTTGTAAAATTAAGCCGTAGGCGCCTGCACGCGTGCGCAGTCGCCATCCAAAAAATAACAATACCAATGCGGTGGCAGCGGCTCCCGCTAGGCGTAGCTCGACGGGTATTAACCCTCTTTCTAGTGAGTAACGCAGTAGGAAAACGACGCCTATAAATAGCAAGACAATACCGGCACGGACAAAGGGATTGCCGCCAATAAACCAATCGCGCGCTATGCCAAAGGCTTTGCTAGCTAGCGATGGTTCGGCGGGTGCGCGTGCGGCTTTATCATCTGATTTGGGCGGTGAATCAGACCACTGCGCGTCTGGTGCAGTATGGGCTTCAGGGCCGGCAGATACATTTTGATTGAGCGTGCTAGGTTCCGTTAAGATCACCTGCGCATCGTTTGGCATCTCAAGGTTATTGGTGTTTGTTTGAGTGTTTACCTCGGTGCTCAACCAGTCAGATTGGTTGGGATTGTCAGCTGCTGCCGTTGAGTGAGCGTTAGCTGTCCCCGAAGGGTTTTGGTCTTCTTGAAGCTGTGTTTGACGTTTCAATTGCGTTTGCAAATCTTGCACTTTGTCTGACAGCTGATTAACCCACGCGGCGACAAAACCTACCATCGCACCGACTAAGGCGCTACCCTCTAGTGCACCTAAAAAAGCACCAAGCGCGACTAGCACAATAAATAAAACCATAAGAGCCTCCCAGAAACACGATAGGTGAAGAGTATACTTAACAATGTGTCAATTATGATTGATGAGATTGATAAATGGCTTTATTCAGTCCTTAAGGTGGTGTATATCGATACTTTTATCGATTGAGGTTGTCTGGGGATCAGGCAATTCGCGCTGGTCTATGATGTGCGGGTTAAATGAGCCGATGTATGTGATAGAGTCAGTGGCCTAATTGTTAACTTAAATACTAAGGGAGTGCGCGATGAGCGTGAACTATATTTCGTCTAACAAAAATGAGCGTGTCCAGCTCTCAGTAACTCCTGAGACAGCTGGCTGGAAGTACCTAAGCTTTTCTGTACGCGACCATAGTGACGGCGAGTCTTTTCAAGATCAACGTGACAATCAAGAAACTGCCATCGTGCCGATCAGTGGTGCTGGCACATTTGAGGTTAACGGCACGGTGTATAAGCTATCGCGCACCAGCGTATTTAGTGAAATGCCACAAGTACTGTACGTTCACCCCGGCGAGGAAATTAAATTATTAGCCGGCGGTGATCTTACTTTCGCTATTGGCTCTGCCCCTGCTGAGGGTGTGTACCCGACACGGTTGCATGAACCGCAGGAAATGCGCTCTGAAATTCGTGGCGGTGGCGCAGCTTTCAGGCAAGTTAATCATATTTTGGCCGCGCCAATGCCGGCAGAACGCCTCATTTTATTTGAAGTTTATGTGCCACGCGGTAGCTGGTCTGGTTGGGCGCCTCATTGTCATGACGGTGAAGATGGCTCACCGTACCTGGAGGAAACGTACTACTTTAAGCTTCAGCCTGATAATGGTTTTTGGATGCACCGAAATTGGCGCGATGGCGAGTTTAATGACGTGATGTCAGGCCATGATGGGGATTGCGCGATGGTGCCTAAAGGGTATCACTCCAGCGTTTGCTGCCCGGGTTCTCATATGTTTTTCCTCAATTTCTTAGCGGGCGACATAATGCACGAAGCGCGTTCAACGCCGCCATGTTTTCATAGTGACTTTACGTGGATTGAGGATGACTGGGAGCAAGGGGCTTGGGACTTGCCGATTGTTAAGAAGCCAAAGTAGGCTGTGGTAACTTAATCAATTGTGCAACACGAAGTAGTTTAAGTGCGGGTTGAGAGGGTGCTGACCAATTGGTTGGCACTAGTCTGTTCAGTATTAGGGGCTGTGTCGGAATATCTTCTGTGAGTTAGGAGATATTGGCGTGCTGGCGTATAGTTTTACACACAACCGGTAACAACTGTAATATGCCTATGCAAGCAATTCCCTATATGCAAATCCGTGGTGGCAGTTCTAAAGGCATCTACTTCCACAAAAAGAACCTACCAGCTAATACCAAGCAGCGAGATCAAGTCCTGCTTGATGCATTAGGTCGTGACCCCCGCCAAATAGACGGCCTAGGCGGTGCAAACTTCCTGACCAGCAAGGTAGGAATCATCAGCCTGTCAGAGCGTGAAGATGCGGATGTAGACTATTTATTTGTCCAAGTAGTCGTTGGTGAAAACCGAGTCGACACCACTCCAAACTGCGGCAATATCCTAGCAGGCGTCGGAGCGTTTGCCTTAGAGTCAGGCCTACTACCAATAGAAAACGACGTCACAACCGTACGCGTTTTCATGGTTAACAGCAGCAAGCTCTGCGAATTAGACATCCAAACCCCAGACGGTAAAGTTACCTATCACGGCGACGCCCAAATCGACGGCGTACCTGGAACTTCTGCACCCATTACTTGCAACTATTTAGATGTTGCAGGCTCGATCTGTGGGTCACTATTACCTACTGGCAACACCAAAGACACCATCAACGAAGTGCCTGTAACCTGCATTGATAACGGTATGCCAGTCGTCGTGTTACGCGCATCAGACTTTGGCAAAACCGGCTATGAAACCCCTCAAGAGCTCAACGATGACACCGCCTTCAAAGCCAAGCTTGAAGCCATTCGTTTAAAAGCTGGGCCAATGATGAATTTGGGTGATGTAACCGATAAAGTCGTACCCAAGATGAGTTTAATTGCTGCACCATTAGACGATGGGCATATCAGTACTCGTACCTTCATCCCCCATAACTGCCACGCGGCAATCGGTGTTTTAGGTGCTGTATCTGTCGCTACGGCATGCCTATTAGATAGCTCGGTTACTGCAGGTATCGCGAACGTCCCAGAAGGCAACCCTAAAAAAATATCCGTTGAGCATCCATCCGGTGAGTTTTCAGTAGAGCTTGCGATGGATGATCAAGGAAACGTTAATAAAGTAGGCCTGCTTCGAACCGCGCGCTTGCTGAGCAAAGGAGAGTTATATGTCTAAGCCTAGTTGCATGGCGCCCGATAACGAGACGAAAACGCCACGTTTCAAAGCACCACCAAAGTCCTGCGATGCGCATTGTCATGTGTTTGGCCCGCACGCGACGTTTCCCTACTCAGACAATGCCAGTTACTGGCCGCCAGATGCCGGCAAAGATGCGCTGAAACGCATACACGATAAGTTAGGAATAGAGCGAGCGGTACTGGTGCAGGCGAGCTGCCACGGTATCGATAATCGCGGCATGATGGATGCGATCAAGACAAGTAATGGCGCGTATCGCGGGGTGTGCATTGCCAATGACAGCTTCAGTGAAAACGACTTTCAAGATCTTCATGAGGGCGGTGTGCGAGGGGTACGCTTTAATTTTGTAAAGCATCTCGGCGGTGCTCCAGACTTAGCCATGATGCAGACGGTGCTTGATCGGGTTAAGCCGCTGGGTTGGCACTTGGTCATCCACGTTAACGCTGAAGATCTCATTGCCTATGCAGATTTTTTTAATAAGATTGAAATGGACATAGTGGTTGATCACATGGCGCGCGTGCCAACCAGTGACGGGGTAGGGCAAGAAGCTTATCAAATTTTATTGGATGTATTGCAGCGTGATAATTGGTGGGTGAAGGTCTGTGGGGCAGAACGTATCGCGGTTGCTCCGCCGTTTTACGATGCAGTGCCTTATGCGCAAGGGCTTATCGAAGTAGCTCCGGATCGTGTGATTTGGGGAACGGATTACCCACATCCTAATATTAAGAAATTCATGCCAAATGACGCGGATTTATTGGACCTTGTGCCATTGATTGCCCGAGATAAGGCGACGCAACAGAAGATTCTAGTGGATAATCCTGCGCGCCTTTATGGCTTTGAGGACTAATTTTGAGGGCAAATAATGGTTAATCATACTGTTTTAGGGACAGCTGTAAAAAACATACAACGTGCAGATGCTGATGCTATCGATGGGCTTGCTAAACTAGGCGCTGCCACGGTGCATGAAGCACAAGGTCGCATCGGTAATTTAGACCCTTACTTGCGACCTATTTACAGCGGCGCACGCATTGCAGGAAGTGCTTTGACTGTATTAGCTCAGCCAGGTGACAACTGGATGTTGCATGTAGCGATGGAATTAGCTCAGCCGGGCGATATCATTATTGTCGCGATGACTACACCTAACACCGATGGGTTTTTTGGTGATCTCTTGGCGAGTTCGGCCATTGCTCAAGGCGTTCGCGGATTGGTTATCGATGGTGGCGTTCGTGATGTTAAAGACTTAACGGAAATGAATTTTCCTGTTTGGTCTAAAGCCATCTCCATTCGTGGAACGGTGAAAAATACCTTGGGTTCGGTTAACGTGCCAATCGTTTGTGCTGGACAGTTCATTACGCCGGGCGATGTTGTGATAGCGGATGATGATGGTATTTGTATCGTGCCACGAGCAAACGCTGCAACTGCACTAGCAGCCGCTCAAAAGCGTGAGTCTTTCGAAGGCGAAAAGCGCGAGAAGTTTGAAGCCGGTGTTTTAGGGTTAGACATGTACAAAATGCGACCCGGACTAGAACAGGCTGGATTTAAATACGTCGACTCATTGGAGGATTTGGTATGAGTGAAGCAAGTACAAAACCGTTAATTATTGATTGTCACGGACACTACACCACAGCTCCGGGCGAGCTGGGAGATTATCGTGAGCAACAAAAAGCTGATTTAGAAAGCAACGACCTGTTTGATCACGTTAAAGGCATGATCGAGATCACAGACGATCAGCTTCGTGAGAGTGTCGAAGGCGCACAGCTGAAATTGCAGACTGAGCGCGGCTCAGATGTCACCATTTTCTCACCACGTGCTAGCTGGATGGGGCACCATATCGGTAATCAGTCCACTAGCAAATACTGGACTGAGCATTGTAATGATCTGATTTATCGGCTAACCGAGCTTTACCCACAAAACTTCATAGGTGGTGCGCAATTACCGCAGTCACCGGGTGCAGATTTAAGTGCTAGTGCTGCAGAGCTTGAGCGTTGTGTGAATGACTATGGCTTTGTCGGTTGTAATCTGAGTCCTGACCCATCTGGTGGACACTGGACAGCGCCGCGTTTGGACGATCGCTACTGGTACCCGATTTACGAGAAGATGTGTGAGCTTGATGTGCCAGCGATGATTCACGTCAGTGCCTCTTGCCACTCTTGTTTTGACACCACCGGTTCACATTACCTTGGTGCAGATACGGCGGCTTTCCAGCACCTTATGATGGCGAAAACGTTGTTTAAAGACTTTCCTGAATTAAAGCTGATCATCCCTCATGGTGGTGGCGCCGTGCCTTATCATTGGGGACGTTTTCGTGGTCTGGCCGATATGATGAAGCTTGATAACCTCAATGACATTATTCGCGATCATATCTACTTTGATACTTGTGTTTATCATCAAGAAGGCATCGATTTATTGGTTGATGTGATTCCTACCGAGAACATCTTGTTTGCTTCAGAAATGGTTGGTGCCGTGCGCGGAATTGACCCACAAACGGGCTATTATTTTGATGACACCAAGCGCTATATCGACAACTGTTCGTTGAGTGACGAGAAGAAACGTCAGGTGTTCGAGACCAACGCTAGAACAGTTTTCCCAAGATTGGACGCCCGTTTAAAAGAGGTCGGTTTATTATGAGTGAGCGTCAAGTAAAACCTTATGACGATATCCCCGGTACGACTGTGTTCGATGCTGATATGGCGCGCAAAGGCTATCACCTAAACCAATTTTCTATGTCATTAATGACAGCAGAAAACCGTGCGAGCTTTCTGGGTGATGAAGAGGCTTATTTAAACGATTGGCCGATGACTGCAGAGCAGCGGGCAGGGGTGCTGGATCGTGATTTTAATCGTCTGATCGGGTTGGGCGGCAATATTTACTATCTAGCCAAAATCTTCTCGACCGATAAGCAAAGCTTTTTGGTTGCAGCAGCAGGTATGACAGGTGTTACACCCGACGAGTACTATCAAATGATGGTAGATGGCGGGCGTTCACCACAAGGCAATATGTACAAAGAGGAGTCTAAATAATGGCTAAGGTAACAGGTGGCGTTGCCACCTCTCATGTACCCGCGATTGGCGCAGCGCTAGATAACGGTAAGACGGGCGAAGATTATTGGAAGCCGGTGTTTAAGGGCTATGAGTACGTTAAGCAGTGGGCAAAAGAGAACAAACCAGATGTGGTGGTATTGGTATTTAATGACCACGCCACAGCGTTTGATATGAACTTTATCCCGACCTTTGCGTTGGGTTGCGCGCAAGAGTTTCAGCCGGCGGATGAAGGTTGGGGACCACGTCAGGTGCCTGTCGTAAAGGGGCATCCAGAGCTTGCAGCCCACATAGCGCAATCG